>Ga0102589_1002587_pt1 | contig 20377 bp, 32 predicted proteins | sample AraplaMF_Col_mLB_FD_76858 | JGI IMG/M metagenome (GOLD analysis project Ga0102589, IMG submission 76858) | Arabidopsis root microbial communities from the University of North Carolina, USA - plate scrape MF_Col_mLB | ecosystem: Host-associated > Plants > Roots > Endosphere | place: USA... | reverse complement strand
AAATGGCAGATTAGTTTAAGTGTAATCCTTCACAAATAGGTGCATATTTAATACTGCAAAACTTAATACATTCGGATTTTTTTAAGAATAAATAAAATTTTAAGGAAGGAAAGTAATTTGTAAGAGTATTTTAGGTCCAATTTAAAAGGATTTACAATTATTAGCATACAAATAACCCAACTCGATTGAAAATTAATTGTACAGATTGTTGACAATATACCCTTAAGGGTATAGAATCTTGGGTATAAGATATTTATTATTCACATTTAATGAGGTATAATAATCACTCTTATCACGATATTAACAGTAACTACTTGCAAATATAAAAAAGCTAGAAAATGTAGAAAGGTGAATAAAGATGAATTATGACGATCAAGTTAAAAATAGAATTAAACGCATTGAAGGTCAGCTTCGAGGAATATTAAAAATGATGGAAGAAAATAAAGATTGCAAAGAAGTCATTACTCAGTTATCAGCAGTAAGATCAGCTGTTGATCGTACGGTTGGAGTAGTTGTAAGCTCGAATTTAGTTGAATGTGTCTTAGAGGCAGAAAAAAATGGTGAAAATACTGATCAACTAATTAAAGAAGCGGTCAACCTACTTGTAAAAAGTAGATAGATTATAGGTTGACTTTCTCTTTTTTTGAAGTAATATATACCTATAGGGGTAAAGGTAATTAAGAAATATGGATTCATTATCAAAATATTTTTTTAAATTAATAAATACCTATACGGGTATAAGTAAGTAATGTTTATATAATTTGGAGGTTAAGAAATGGCGGAAAAGAATAAAACAACAATTGTGTTATTTAGTGGAGATTATGATAAGGCAATGGCAGCTTATATCATCGCAAACGGTGCAGCAGCTTATGACCATGAAGTAACGATTTTTCATACTTTTTGGGGATTAAATGCTTTACGAAAAGATGAAAACATTGCTGCAGAAAAAGGTTTCATGGAAAAAATGTTTAGTAAAATGATGCCAAGAGGTGCAGAAAAAATGGGACTATCTAAAATGAATTTTTCTGGGTTTGGTCCAAAAATGATTAAAAATGTTATGAAAAAACATAATGCTTTATCTCTTACTCAGTTGATTGATATGGCAATTGAACAAGATGTTAAGTTAGTAGCTTGTACTATGACGATGGATTTGTTAGGGCTTCAAGAAAAAGAAATGTTAGATAATATTGAATACGCAGGTGTAGCAGCCTATTTAGCTGATGCTGAAGATGGAAATGTAAATCTATTTATTTAAGTAGAGCTTGTTCAATTTATTAAGAGGTGGGATAAAGAATGGAATATTTGAATTATATAATTCCTGCTTTTATATTAATATTTTTAGTTAAGAGTTTTTTACCAGTAAAAGGGATCAGACAAATTTCAACTAATGATTTAAAAAAGGAATTGAATGATAAAAATAAACAATTTATTGATGTTCGAACACCAGGCGAATTTAAAACAAACAACATTAGCGGATTTAAGAATATACCCTTGCAAGTATTAGATGAAAAGGTAAATGAACTTTCAAAGGACAAAGAAATCGTTTTGATCTGTCAAAGTGGAATGAGAAGCAGTAAGGCAAGCAAAAAGTTAAAAAAACAAGGTTTTAAACAAGTTACAAATGTAAAAGGCGGAATGAGTTTTTGGAAATAAAAAATTAATGGAGGAATTTACGATGAAAGAAATGACTGCAAAAGAAGTAGAATCATTACTGAGTGAAAATAAGGAATTAAATATCATTGATGTACGTGAAGTCGACGAAGTAGAGACAGGCAAAATTCCTGGTTCAGTTAATATTCCATTAGGATTAATTGAGTTTCGTAAGCATGAATTAGATCAATCAAAAGAGTATATAATGGTTTGTCGCTCAGGTGCTAGAAGCGGTCAAGCATCACAATTCCTTGAAAGTCATGGATTTAATGTTATTAATATGGATGGTGGAATGCTTACTTGGGAAGGAAAAACTGAATAAACTTTTTATTGCTTGTAATTGAAAACGTAGGAGGGTTTAACGATGGAAAATATTAAAGCAAATGTATTGTTAGATGCGAAAGGATTGGCATGTCCAATGCCTATTGTTAAAACAAAAAAGGCTATAAATCAGTTAGAAGAAGGTTTTGTTCTAGAAGTTCAAGCAACAGATAAAGGATCGAAAGTTGATTTAAAAGCTTGGGCTGGAAGCACTGGACATCAATATTTAGGTACTCTTGAAGATGGTGATGTGCTAAAGCATTTTATAAGAAAGTCGTCTACTAGTGAAACATTTGAAAAAAAGCATTCAAATGTAATAACAAATGAAGAATTAGAGAAAAAATTAATAAATAATGAAAATATTGTTTTACTTGATGTAAGGGAGTCTGCAGAATATGCGTTTAACCATATTCATAAAGCAATTTCAATTCCAATGGGTGAATTAGAACAACGTTTGGATGTTTTAAACAAAGACTCTGAAATTTATGTTATTTGTCGAACAGGTAGCCGCAGTGATCTTGCTGCGCAAAAACTATCTGAAAACGGATTTATGAAAGTTGTAAATGTTTTACCTGGTATGAGTCAGTGGAAGGGTGTAACGATTAGTAGATAAGATTATTAATATTTTTTTGAAAATAAATATACCACGGGGGGTAAAAAGATGACTGTGAATTCAATGTCTTCAAAAGAAATAGCGAAAAAGGTTTTTAATAATGAAGAATTATTTATTTTAGATGTTCGTAATGAAACTGATTTTCAGGATTGGAAAATTGAAGGACATAACTTTGATTATTTAAATGTTCCATATTTTGATTTATTAGATGGTGTTGAAGAGATTATGGATAAAATTCCTTCTAATAAAGAAGTTTTGGTTGTTTGTGCGAAAGAAGGTTCTTCAATCATGATTGCAGAAATGCTCTCAGATGCAGGATTAACTGTTTCATATTTAAATGGCGGAATGAAAGAGTGGAGTGAATATTTAGAACCAGTTAAAGTTGGTAGTTTAAAAGATGGTGGAGAAATTTATCAATTTGTTCGTATAGGTAAAGGATGTCTTTCTTACATGGTTATTTCAAATGGTGAGGCAGCAATCATTGATTCTACCAGAATGACCGACGTTTATTTAGAATTTGCAGAAAGTAAAGGTGCAAAAATTACGCATGTATTTGATACACATCTTCATGCTGATCACATCTCAGGTGGCCGTGTAATAGCTGAAAAAACAAATGCGACATACTTTTTACCTCCTAAGGATGCAACTGAGGTTACATTTAATTACACACCATTAGAAGGTGGAAAAAATGTGATGATTGGCGATACATCAATCAATATTCACGCGATTCATTCGCCAGGTCATACAATTGGCTCTACTTCATTTGTGGTTGATGAAAAATTCTTATTATCAGGTGATATCTTATTTATTGATTCAATTGGTCGACCTGACTTAGCCGGGATGGCAGAAGATTGGGTTGGTGATTTAAGAGAAAGTTTATATAAACGTTACAGAGAATTGTCTGAAGAATTAATTGTACTTCCTGCTCATTTTATGATCATTGATGAATTAAATCAGGATGGAAGTGTATCAGAAAAATTAGGTACTTTATTTTCAAATAACCATGGTTTAAATATTGATGATGAAAATGAATTTAGAAAAATAGTGACGGAAAACTTACCACCACAACCGAATGCATATCAAGAAATTCGTGAAACGAATATGGGGAAAATTACTCCAAATGTAGAAAAACAACGTGAAATGGAAATTGGACCAAATCGTTGTGCAGTTAGATAATAAAAAATATTAGGAGGTTTATTAAAATGGATGTAGTAAAAGTTTTAGATGCTAAAGGTTTGGCTTGTCCAATGCCGATTGTTAAAACAAAAAAGGCAATTAATGAAATTAATGCAGGAGAGATATTAGAAGTTCATACAACTGATAAGGGTGCAAAAAACGATCTAACAGCATGGGCAAAATCTGGAGGTCATGAGTTATTAAATTATGAAGAAGAAAGTGATGTTTTTAAATTTTGGATTAAAAAAGGTTAACTAAAATAAAAAGGAAAGAAAGACACTGTACGGTGTTCCTTATTCCAGGAGGTTTGAAAATGGAGTGGACCTTTATTATTGTCTTATTACTTATTGGGTTTATAGGGTCTTTTATATCGGGAATGGTAGGAATTGGGGGAGCAATTATAAACTTTCCTATGCTACTGTATATTCCTTCAATTTTAGGGTTTACTGCTTTCACGGCACATCAAGTATCCGGTATAGTTGCCATTCAAGTTTTCTTTGCGACTATTGGAAGTGTATTAACTTATCGAAACAGTGGGTATCTCAATAAAATTTTAATTTTTTATATGGGAAGCAGCGTATTGGTGGGAAGCTATATTGGGGGATTTGGATCAAATCTACTCACGGAACAAGGGATAAATTTAGTTTATGGTTTTCTTGCATTGATTGCTGTCATTCTAATGTTTATTCCTAAATTAGAAATTGAGTTAAAAGCTAATGATGAACTTAAAATTAATAAATTAATAGCAACATCATTAGCATTTATTGTAGGAATCAGTGCAGGTGTAGTAGGAGCCGGAGGAGCTTTTATATTAGTCCCAATTATGTTGACTATTTTAAAAATTCCTACACGTATTACTATTGCTTCTTCACTCGCTATTACTTTAATTTCTTCAATTGGAGTAACTATCGGTAAGGTGACAACGGGTCAGGTGAATATATTGCCTACTATTATAGTCGTCATTGCTAGTATAATAGCAGCTCCTTTAGGTGCTAAAATAGGCAAAAAAATGAATGTAAAAATGTTACAAAGAATTTTAGCTGTATTAATTGGAATAACTGCATTAAAAATTTGGTCAACGATGATTCAAGGGTGGTTCTAATATAAATAATTTGGTAATATCCCTATAGAATTTTTATAGGGATATTCTTGTTTTCATTCTTTGACTATAAATTTTAGCTTTGTTGAAGAATTTTTGATTTTCCTGTTCTATCCCATTCTTCCACAGTTTTAAAGGAGAGTACCCTTTCCCTGCATTAGAATGAATTCTTGAAAAATGTGTAAAGCATTTATTCCTCTTTTATCGTCCCCTAGCCCTTCATTTATCAAAAATTCCGTATACTTTATCCATTCATCTGCAGTTTTGTATAAAATTATTGTATTACCGACAGTAACTATCTCTTTCAGTCGCTGCATCTGCCTTTGTTACATGAACCGTACCAAATGGATGTTTAGGAGGTGCATATATTGAATATAGTTTTAGTGGCATATTTCCGGTATTAATTACATTGTGCCAAGTTCCAGCAGGGACCATTATTGCTGAATCATTAGAAATGTTTCTTTGGAAGTCTAATCTTTCTTTGTTTTTTCCCATTTGAACTATACCTTGCCCCTGTTCAATACGTAGAAATTGGTCAATGTTAGGGTGAATTTCTAATCCAATATCTTCACCAACATTTATACTCATTAAAGTAACTTGCAAATGTTTTCCTGTCCATAATGCAGTTCGAAAAGTATTGTTATGCTTAGTAGCCTCATGGATATTAACGACAAACGGTTCAGTGCCATAATCTTTTATTAAGTCTCTGTTTGCATATTCAAACCCACTAGGAGTTGTAAAGTAAACTGGCTGTCTATAATTGTTATAGGATACATGATAATAATATGAATAAGGATTTTGATATGGATACAAATTAGTTCTGTAATACATTCGTTTCAATCCCTTCAAATCTTACTAAAAATATACTATGCACTATATTAGGTGAATGTACATTGTAAAACCTAATGATCATTGAACAAAAAAAAGAAAAATTTAAGTAAGCAAAATATTATTATTCCTTCTTCAACTAACTGGCGCGTTAGTTCTACAGACTGATCCACTATTTAGTCGTTTTTTTTTGCACTAAATGACAGTTTAGATTGCAATCTTATAATATGAATAATTAACAGTCTTATATACCTGTCCACTTAATTTTGTGTGAAATACTAAATGAATAAAGAAAAGTCAATTCGAAAATGAAGGACTTAAACGGATTGTAAAGAAATAGAATTAAGTATTGATGGAAATGTTATTAACTATACGGAGGATAAAATTATGGAGCAAGCCGTTGAACGAGTTTTTAAGAAAGAAATTTTACTAAATGCAGCTTCACAATTTGGGATAACCGTCGATGAAAAGCCACTCGGTGATTTTGAAAACTATATTTTTAAAGGATATACAAAGGACGGAATTCCGAAAGTATTACGTTTAACTCATTCTTCTCATCGTTTAAAGGAAGAAATTGAAGCAGAGTTAATGTTTGTAAAATTTGTAAGTGAAAACGATGCGAACGTGGCTGGATCATTAGTTTCATTACATGGGAACATGGTTGAAGAGCACATTGCTAGTGATGGGACGAGCTTCTTTGCTTCAATGTTTGAATTCGCAGAAGGAAAATTAGTAGACCGCATGAATCCAAATGAGTGGAATGATGATTTGATGTATGCTTGGGGGAAGACAATTGGAAAGCTACACGCTTTAACAGTTAATTACCCTAAAACAACAAACAGAGAACATTTGTCTGAAAATGCGTACGTAAATGGAATGCTAAAACATGAAGAGTTTGGTCTATATACAAAAAGACTTATGGAAGAAATAAAAAGTTACGAGAGAAAAGATGATTCATATGGTTTAATTCATAGTGATTTACATTTTCAAAACTTCTTCATAAATGAAGAGGGCAAAATTACGGCTTTTGATTTTGATGATCTGCATTATAATTATTTTATTTCTGATATCGCAATCGTATTGTATTATTCTGCTTGGGTAAGTAAGGATTCAATTGAAGAAAAGTCACAATTTGCACGAAAACAACTAGAAGTATTTAGAAAAGGATATGAAACGGAATTTCAACTAGAGGATGAATGGTATAATAGAATACCTGCGTTTTTAAAGTTAAGAGATCATACAGTGTTTTATGTATTAACAATGAAATATGATGGGGAAGACAAAACTCAAAGAATAATTGAACTATGTGAAGAAATTCGTCAAAGAATTATTAGTGATAAAGCAATCATTGAAATATAATTTGAAAAATACTCATAAAAAATCTCGGGAAACCTATTGAGTTTCCGAGGTTTTATTTCAAGGTGCAGGGGATGATTTTATTACTAAATAAATATATTCGATATTGAACTAACTGGCGCGTTAGTTGAAAATGGATAAAGGCTGTTATGCAGCCTTTTTAATATGACCTATTTTTGAATCGTATAAATTACATCATCACTCTTTCCTACGAAAGTTCTTTTTTCAAACTTCATCCCGATCCGTTCAGCTACTCTTATCGAAGGAGTATTTTTGTGATAAATTGTTGCAATTAATCTTTCTAATCCTAGATTGTTAAATCCAAAATCTATCAATGCTTTTGCTGCTTCCGTGGCCAAGCCCTTTCCCCAATATTTTCTAACAAGAAGATACCCGACTTCCATTTCCTGATTTCCATCTACAATTTGAGGGATGATGCCACATTGACCAACAAAATCCTCATCCTCTTTTAACTCGCAAATCCATAATCCCGTACCGTGTTTTTCGTAATTATTTATGTTCCAATTGATCCATTTCATGGCATCATCACGTGATAAAGTGGAAGGATAATATTGCATTGTGACAGGATCTGCGAAGATTTCCATAAGGTGATCAACATCGTTATTTCCCATCTGACGAAACTTCAAACGCTCCGTTTCTAATATATACATCTTTCATTTCTCCCTTATTCAACTTACGTTTATAGTAATTTTTTAATTGAACTATACTCCCATTGTATTAAGAATGGATGATTATTTCAATTTTTAATTAGAATATTCATTCTATTCAATAAATTGCGGGATATAATAATATTAATTATTTATTTTTATGAGATGTGGTACATAAAAACGAACAGATTACAGTTGAAATTGTATGGATTGTAAATATAAATCAAAGTCGCCACAAATTAATATAAAGTGAGATTCCTTCTTCAACTAACTGGCGCGTTAGTTCTATAAATCCTTGTATAACTAAATTTAGCAACTATCCCCCCTAATATTGATTTATAAATTAAATAAAGACCGATATAACAAGGGAGAAGAAGGAGAATTATTTATGACTGAAAAATCAAAAGTTGCTTTAGCTGAAGAAATATTAAGTAAGCACAAAGAGTTGGAAGATATGAAAACCGGTCTTTATGGTACAGAAATTAAATATAAAGGATTCTATACAATTGTAGACCGTATAGAAGGTTTAGACGTTAGACTGTATGTTCAAGAAGAAGATGGAGGTCTATCAAACTATATTAAGATACCACTTCAAGACCTACTTCTATATTTAAATTGATTTTCCTAACTTTACTTTCGATAATCCTTCAAAATACTTAGTAAACGCTCCTGTAAGTCATTCAAGGAGATCAATATTCTTATGTAACTAACTGGATCGTTAATTTAATAAGAAACAGCTATAATTAAATTCCATTTTATGGTAAAATTTTATAGAGTTAAATCATTAATTTAACAAAGTGTGAGGTGGGAATCGTGTTGAATAGTTACAACAAGATTGCAAATGTAATCTTATTAATTGTAATACTCGTTCCTACATTGAGTTTTGTTTTACTGCATTCAACATCAAAAATGGCTGTAAGAACGAAATTATTATTTGATGGCCATCCTATAGTTGCATTGACATCACCGATTGAAACTAATGAAGACAAAGATTTTACATATTATACCTTTATTAAATTTAAAAAACCCGTAATTACTGCTTCAGGCACTACTTACATTTCAAACTTTAGAGTAAATAAGAAAGTAATTTTATATTTTGCTAAGAATTATAATCCAGGTGTTTAAATAGTTAATTTCATAATGTTTTCAGTAACAATAAGGTTCTTTAATAGAGAACTTTTTTTGTTTATTCAAGTAACCTATTAGTTATCGTTAGTTAAACAAGATCATAGGTTACTTATGTGGATTTTTTTTAGGATTATTTCGTTCTTTAGTTTCTGAGGTCCTATTTAGAAGTTATGGTTTATTTAGATGATAAAGTAAAAATATTCTAGTGATTGTATATAATTAAGCAGAGGGGAAAGTAACAGTGGCAAATATTTACTTTTTTATTTTATTGTTCGCACTATATCATTTACTAACTAGAGAAGAGAAATTTACTAGTACTTCAAAAGTATTTATCGATGTTTCAAATATAAAAACTAGTAAAGAATTACATTTATTATTAAAAGAAAAATTAAAATTTCCGAATTTTTATGGTGAAAATTGGGACTCTTTTTGGAACACCATTACTTGTTTAGTTGAGTTACCTAGCAAAATAGAATTTATTGGGTGGTCAGAATTAGAGAAAAAATTACCTGAAGATTCGAAGATAATGAAAGAATATCTAATTGAACATAATCAAGAATTTCCAGATTGGAAATGTGAATTCTTATATAACTAACTGGCGAGTTAGTTAAACATCTTCATCACAAATGGATATAAATTGCTATATTATGTATTTCCTAGACCATTTACATTTATTTTGAAATTAAATTCATATAAGGTTATGTCAGAACATTAATACTTAGATTGAATGGGATGATGAGAGTGGAGATTATTTTTAAACCGTCTTATGGGATGATTATACATAACGAAACAAACGAAAATATAGCTCTGTTGCTGAGTTGTTTATAGAAGAGAATTCAATTTTACTTTTTTCTTTTTATGAAAGAACCCTGCATTTATTTAATGCGAATACGCAGAAATTCATCTCTGATAGATCCGTATTCGTAAATTCTGAATGGGTCTTACCATGGTCGGAAACCATACCACATTGGGATGAACAAAAGATACCTCCGAAAATAATTTGCTATTCAGCTGCTGCTAAAGAAGAAATTTTACAACCAATAGAAATTGATAAACATTTCAGATGTATTGTTATTAAAAAGGGTGAAGAGTTTGGAAAATATTCAAATGTTTTATTTCACCAAGAATACTATTCTACGATCGATGAAGAAGACTATGAATATTATTTAGGATTTACCAATAAAGATGATTTCCTTAATAATTCTTTATTTAACATTAAAAAGAAATTTAGTGTAACAGTTAAAGGTTAGTTCATTTAATAATCTTGGGTCTGTGAATAAATCTAATTCAACTAACTGGCGCGATAGTGTAGCAAATTTAGGAGTCGATGTTGATCAATTCCATTTTAATTGTTAGGCAGTTTAATTGAAATGACATTAGATTTTTTTCGACATAAAGGCTATTTTATAGAATGAAAATAAACAAAAATAGAAGGGAATCGTGGTGTGTATGAAGAAATACATATCACATCTTAGGTATTACAAAGAGGAGGTGCATGAGTTTTGAGTAAGAAGGATGAAAAAAAGGTTCATATATATCATATTACATTATCAAATGGTGAATTGCTCAGAAACATTCGAATCGAAGGTTCGCTTGAATGGAAACTTTCAGGAATCGCAGCACATCTTATTGCTGTTGAAGATGACAACGGGAAAAAAGTTGTTTTGAGTAAATATCATATTGTCAAGGCGGAACTGGAAAGTATCGAAGATTAAGGTTGTGAAAATCTTCACTTTGAAATTCTATTCACATGGTTGCCTAACGAGCACGTTAGTTAATCAACATGATCGACTGTATAGTCGGTCTTTTTTGTGCAAACTGGCAAGATAGTTGAGTAATGAACTGGTAAAATAGTAAAAATATATGAATGTGTTTTATGCAAAGATTGGGGATGGAGAATATGTAAAGCATTTTGGTGAGGAAAAAGTTATCTCTATTAAACTAACTGGCACGTTAGTTCAATATCACGAGTTGTTTGCAGCTCGTTTTTTTATTATGTAGTGACTGGCAAAATAAGTTGATAAGTAATGTAATAAATAAACTCATCTAGATTATCCAACGAGCGATAATTTTAAAATATCTACATATATGTATTAGTAAAAGTTTAGTTTTTTTGAAAGGAGTTATCCCCTTATGCAAAGAATGATATTTATGTATAAAGCATTTATGAACGAGCCTTTGTGGTTCAAAATACTAATCTCGACAACTTTCCTAGCTTCAATAATTTTAAGTAGTTCAGTTTTTTCAAACCATGCTTTTTTGCAAAGTTGTTCTAAATTAGCGGCGGCTATCTTCTTTTGTGCTTACGGTATTAAAATCAGGAGGAGTTTTAAAAGAGCGCTCATATTATTTGGGTGTTCACTAATATGTGTTTACTTATCGATCATATCAATATTTTAATGTTAATATTCACATTAATAATGGGGATTATGTTTTAAACAATATTATATTGTGAGATCTAATCTCATATACCAGGGGTAATATTGCCGTTTTTATTCTAAAAATGACAAAACTCTTATGCAACTAACTGGCGCGTTAGTTAAAAATCATAAAGTGAAATTAGTTGGGATGGGTTTAAATGTGTAGTTATTCATTTATAGCAACAAATTATGAAATACCAGAAGTGGATAATACCAATGTAAAATACATTACCGTACTAGAAGCTATTGAATTAGGATTAAGATCATCCAATTTACCTTTTGATGAGATGGACCCAAACGCTAAAGTATTATTATGTGAAAATGAAGACGATTTGGAAGAATTATTTATAACAAAAAGTACATCGTTTGGTGATTGCGGTTTTACCAACCACCCATTCATCTATCAAATAGATTTTTCTTATTCGATAAAAAGGTTGAATCAATTACTAGAATACCTTAAAGAAAATATTAAAGAAGGACAGTTAATAGAAATATGGAGAGTATGGATTATTAATAATATGGATGAGTTAGATATACCGTTTAGTAGGTGTAGTTTTGAAGATTTATCACTTAATCATCTAATTCAAATGTATGATCAGCAGCACAAACAATACAAAGAACAATGTTGTTTAGTTATAGATAGATAAATATAAGTTCTTCTTTTCAATTTATGGCAGATTAGGTCAATAAGGAATGTTATAATTAGATATTACTAGGTGCGAAATATTTAGGAAGTAGGAATGTTGAAAATGTCTTTTGGCACATTATTATTATTGCTAAGCATTGTAATAAATTTAATTGCTTTTCCTGTTGCTTACTTTATAGGCGGAATGGGAACGGATTCAGCTACAAACGATGTAGAAATGTGGCAAGGTTTTTTATTTGGATTTTTGTTTATACAAGGAATACCTTTATTAATGCTAATTACGAGTATTGTTATCTTAATTTTTAGAAAAAAGGTAAAGAGCAAATTATCAGATAAATAACTTACATGTCACAATTTTATAACAGAAGTTTTTTTGACTATGAAACTAACTGGAGCGTTTGTTCAACAACGGTGGGCTACTTCTGTAGTCCATTTTTTAATGTGATAACTAGCAGTATAATTGATTAAAGATGAAATAAATTTATATCGATAAAAGGATTATTAACCTTTAACATTTAATATCTATGAATTAGGACTTATATTTGTAAGGAGTGCTTCTATTTATGGAAGTAGTTGAAAGAAAAAAGAAGTTTAAAACACGTCAAATTATAGCTTTAGTTGTTATTGGTTTGATAATAGTTCTAAACATTAATACAATTCGAAGTACATTTAACAAATTTTTTGTTCAACAGACAAAAAAAGAGACAACTGTTACTAAAACTTTAACTACAGTTGATATTGGACAGCTTAAAAGTAAGCAAGAGGTCCTTTTCTATAAATATTTACAAGAAACGAAAAGAAAATGGCTATATGAAGAAATCCGCGACGGGTCATACACGATTTATAAAACGGTTGTTTTTATGAGGGAGCATCCTGAATACGATTCCGCTAAGATTAAATTTAAGGTGACGAGGTACAAAGTAGGTGGAAAAACAGTTGAGTTTATGAGTGAAAGTAAAATTACTCAGCTTCATTCAAAAAATGGTTGGAAAGATAAATAAACTGTTAAGTAAATTAAAATTCCTAATTCAACTAACTGGCGCGTTAGTTGAACAACATGATCGACGATTCGTCGGTCTTTTTTTATTTAACAAACTGACAGTTTAGTGAAAGAAGGTGAATTACCCATAGAAAGAGAAAAATGTTGAAAGGAATTTATGATTCTTTAGAAGAAAGGGAGGGAATAAATTGAGTTATGAAATTATAACGTTACCGGCCTATCGGACAGTGGGATTAAAATGGGAGGGAACATTCTCTGAAATTGTTCCGAATTTAAAAAACGTTATTCAACAAGTAAAAGACCGTTCCGATGAGTTAGAGAATAAGGTGAATCCTAATATTCAATTAGGTCTATCTTACCATGTAATTGTGAATGGATTCGTACATTACGCGGTGTATGAAGTGAGTGAGGAGCAGGAAGTTCCTGATGGGATGATTGAAATATGGGTTCCTGAATGGATGTATGTGAAGACGACACATAGCAAAGGAGAAGATGTACAAAAGACTTATACGGATTTACATCAATGGTTATTTGATAGTGAGTATACCGCATATAGAGAAGCTGGTGTAGATTACTATGATTCTTATATGCCGATTAAACATGAACATTATCCAGTTGATCTTGTTCCGAATGATTCGGATTTTGATATTTATATACCGATCGTAAAAAAATAATGTTTTCCTATTAAACAAACTGGCGCGTTAGTTTAAAAAGGAATGCTCTTTTCGTATCCAATTAAAAGGAAGTATTTGTTATTATTATATTAAAGATGGATGCTCTTCTATATAGGTGGAGAAAACTTTAATACGATATATACCTATATTAAAAAAGGTAAACTTTGGGGGCACACCACTACAATAAAGCTCATAACGAAATTTAGGTCTTGATATATCCCGTCAAGGACTTATTATGAAACAGTGCTTTATTAAAGGAGTTGTATAAAATGGATGAAAAAAAAGATACAGTAATAAAACTCTCTTCAAAAGCAGAAAACATTCTATCTCAGATCAATAGTAAAACTAAGCTAGGCGACTTACGAAAAATCGGGAAGGACATTAAAAAAGATCACGAACTAGCTATGGAACTTTGGTCAACCGAAGAATTTTTACCCAGACTATTAGCAATTTTAATTATGGACAAAAAACTTCTTTCACAAGATGTGCTAAATAAGCTTGATAAGGATATGCAAACTCACACTTTTGATGAGCGAAATAACTTAATGGATTGGTTAATGGCTAATCAGCTAACCAAAGACAAGAAGAATATTGCATTGATGGAGTCATGGGAAAATAGTTCTTCTGCTCTTCAAAGGCGAGCTTTCTGGTATTATCAAGGGAGATTGAGATGGACTGGACAAACACCGCCTGATAACACCGCTGAATTGTTATCTGCATTAGAAGCTAATATTACGCAGGAAGACCCGGAAGTTCAATGGGCTATGAATTTCACCGCAGGCTGGATAGGCGTTTATGATGAAAAGAATCGTGCGCGTTGTATTAAACTTGGTGAGAAGACGGGTCTTTACAAAGATGAAATAGTAGCAAAAGGATGTACTCCCAGCTATTTGCCAGAGTTCATTACGATTGAAGTTAACAAAAGACATAATAATTAATTACCTCTGAAAAATTTATTAGGGTTTAATGCAAAAAATAATGAATTCAAAGCCTCAATATGAAAATTGTAATAGGGTTGGACCGAAAAATTAAGAAAACAACGCGTTACGGCAGATAATTAGTGAAATATGCAAGGAAGATGTAAAGGATTAATCCGAAAAGTGCATACGGAGATGAATTGGATTTACAATCGTACTTTGTTTTCCACGATTATTATAGTTCATTTAATTTGAAAAATAAAAAATGGATTGATGATGAGGAAAAATGGTCGTAAATATTTATTAATCCTTTCTTCAACTAACTGGCACGTTAGTTGTACAACGATGGACTGCTTCGGCGGTTCTTTTTTTATTGCACGAAGAACAGTTCAGTGGAATAAGAAAGTGTTATAATTATAAGGAAATAGTGAAAAGAATTAACTAACTACTTGTTGGTGAAAAAAGGAGTAGAGATATAATGGAAGTTGGGAAAGGAATTCTTATTTCAGGAGCAGTACTCTTCGCTCTTGCATTTCCTATGGCTTTCTTTATAGGTGGAATGGCAACCGATGACCCTTATGGTCCATGGTGGGCCTATTGGGCTGGATTCTTTTATATTGAAGGAATACCAACACTTATAATGTTAATTGGTCTAATTATTATTGCTATTATTAAATGGAGGAAAAGAAAGATAACTATAGACAACAAATTGATCTAACTGGCGAGTTAGTTGTATATTGCGAAGTAATTTAGGGTGACAATTTAAAAGGATTTTTTATATAACGAGGTGATTAATTAGTGAAGTTAAATAAAGAATCTCAATACATAAGGTCTGTGAATCTTAAAAGGGAGCAAATATATTCATATGACCAATTCCCCCTTAACCTCCCAGTAATTCGGAATTTTCAAGAAATTATGTTGCATCCAAGTGTTACATTTATTGTTGGAGAAAACGGAATGGGGAAGTCAACTTTACTTGAGGGAATTGCTATAGCTTTAGGATTTAATCCAGAAGGTGGTACATTAAACTTTAATTTTTCTAGTTATGACTCCCACACAAATTTGGATGAATACCTCAAAATAGTAAAAGGATTAAACAGGGCAAGGGATTCTTTTTTCTTTAGGGCAGAAACTTTTTATAATATAGCAACCAATATAGAGGAATTAGATAAGGAACCATCATTTGGTCCTAAGATAATTGATTCTTATGGAGGAAAATCATTACATGAACAATCTCATGGAGAATCTTTTTTCTCTGCATTTATGGAGCGGTTTCAAGGTAACGGTTTATATATATTAGACGAGCCTGAAGCAGCCTTGTCTCCATTAAGACAAATGTCGATGTTAGCTAGAATTAATGATCTTGTTAATCAAGGTTCTCAGTTTATTATTTCTACCCATTCTCCTGTTATTATGGCTTACCCAAATGCAAAAATTATTCAGCTTACAGAAAACGGAATGAGTGACTCGAAATTAGAAGACACGAATCATTATTCAATTATGAAACAGTTTTTCGAAGATAAGGATCGATTATTGCATCATCTTTTCGAGTAAAATAGTATGCTATTGCTAATTTATAATAGTCTTATTCAACTAACTGGCGCGTTAGTTAAATATCAAGAGTCACAGATGTGGCTCTTTTTTTGTTTCACAAACTGGCAGGATTGTTCAATAAGAAAAAGGAATAAATAGGGTTAAAATTGAATATTTTAATTAGATAATTTTATTAATATAGTTTATAAAACTTTAAATTAAAAGGATGGATTTAAAATGATAGTAATTGAAATATTAGTAGCTACGGCTTCAATTTTTGCTGCTATATCATTTGCGTTTATGGCAAAGAAAACAGCTAAAAAGAAATAAAAATGATCAACCGTATCAAATTTCATTAAGATTTGCTATTAAACTAACCTGCGCGTTAGTTCAATAAGATCACGAGTCGCTAATGCGGCTTTTTTTGTTCTGGCAGATAGAGTAATAAGGAAAAACTGCAAGCAAATCGTATAATAGAATAAAAGGGGTGATTTGAATTTGGAAAGCGTTCCGAATGTACGAGAAATATTACTTGATGAAGAAATTGATGAGCAGGAGTTTGTTAATATATTCAATGGAATATATAATAAAGACTGTTTTATATATGCGATTATTCCTGAATGCGAACAAGAACTATTAAATGAACTATCAAATGACTTTATTGAAATTGATAAATTCCCGTTACCACGAGTCTTTCCAAGGGAACAGGGGTATTTAGGTTTTATAAAAGACAGTCAAAAGAATTTTATATACGAATTTTATTTACGGTCTACTACAATGGACTATCTGGTTTTTTCAAAGTTCGATGTATCTCAGCAATTAAAAAACATAAACAAGAAAAACATCAATATTTATCAAATATTTGAATCAAATAAAATTCCTCACATAACTATTGGTCCAGATGGTCAATGGCTTAACGTAATAGAATATTGAGTTTAAATGTAATTGAACTAACTGGCGCGTTAGTTGAAGATTGAGAGCAGCCTTCGGCTGTTTTTTTATGAGTAAAATGACAGATTAGTGGAGTGAGATAGTCTAAATATTTCTAATGACTAAAATATCATTTTTTGTTACACTCCAAAAGAACAAAGCAAGTTAGGATGGTGAAATAAAATGAAAAAATTTAGTTTGTATTTTGTGGCAGGTACATTAGTAACTCTTTTAATAACAAACATATGTAGTACGCAAACATTTGAAAATTTTTTAGCATATGAAAAAGGTATTACTACTGCGGATAATCATCTATTAGGATGGTATGGTCCAAATGGAAAACTTAAATATGAATCTTCTTATACTAGGGATGGTTTTTTTATGTCAAAACATGAAATTGCTTTTATAGACAAAAATGGAAAAAAGATTGAAATTTCAGCTTATAGAATATTAGGATTTTATTTTAATAATACAAAATAATTATTAACTTTAAGATTTTTAGTTCGCGACTTATCCAACTAACTGAAGCTTTAGTTAAAGAAGAGCATGAGTCGCAAATGCGGCTTTTTTTTATTGTACAAACTGGAAAATTAGTAGAAGAAGGTGTAGTAATATTAAAAAACATTAGTAAAATGAAAAGTATTGTTTAGAAAGGAGCGTGTATCAATAATCGTTACGCTAATTATTTCAAGTATTATCTTTTTTGCAGCAACCAATATTGATGATATTTTCTTGTTAATGAGCTGGTTCTCGCAAGCCAAAACAATAGAAGAAAAACGTCATGTGGTAATGGGACAATATGTTGGATTCATATTCATTCTTTTTTTTAGTTTAATCGGGTCATTTGGAGCCCTTATTATATCTGAAGCTTGGATTGGTTTACTTGGTTTGTTTCCTGTTTACCTTGGGATGAAACAGTTAATTGAACTTTACCAGGAGCGAAAACTAAGACTACGTACTGTTGACGGTGACATCATCTCTGATGATGAACTAGATGATACAGATGAAGAAGTTTCAACGAATCGCTTTAGTTGGTTAAAGAAAATCATTAACCCTGATATTTTAAAGTTAGCCACGATCACTTTTGCAAATGGAGGGGACAATATTGGGGTATATGTTCCTTACTTTTCAAGTAAAGGTATTGGTGAAATTATTTTAATTGTAGTGCTTTTCCTTTGTTTGGTTGCAATATGGTGTTATTTTGGTTCTCTTTTAGTTCGTCATCCAATCATTGCAAGAGGTATTGAACGTTATGGACATTTAATTGTACCATTTGTTTTAATAGCACTTGGAATCTTTATTCTTGTAGAAAACGGAACTTTTCATTTAATAAAGTAATAAAACTAACTGGGCGTTAGTTGCATATCCTAAGCTGCATTAATGCAGCTTTTTTATTAAGTAAATAAAATTTTATCCATTAAAACTATTATAGCTCCTATTAACATAAATTTACTTTCAAGCTGAATAAACTTGTAATATTACGTCTTTATGTAGGGAGGTAAATATGTCAAGTTACATCTCATTCCTTGAACTGTTACGTGAACTAGGAGTCTTTTTCACACCTGGTATACATTTTTTGGAGATTACGGGTGGTAACGACCAACTACCTAAAGCGTTTGGTCCTCAATTAGAAGGAAATATCCACTTCGGACATAGGGTGAAAAGAATTGTTCAACATGACAACCAAGTAACCATACATTCTGACCATAAAATCTTGGGATCTTTTCAAACATCTGGTGATCTAGCAATTATTACAGTACCTTTTTCAGTCTTGCAATTTGTTGAAGTCGAACCGGTAAATTCATTTTCTCGTGAGAAATGGAAAGCAATCCGGGAACTACATTATGTGGGTTCAACGAAAACCGGTATTCAGTTTTCTAATCGATTCTGGGAAAAGGAAGGCTTGCTTGGAGGGAAAACGTCTTCTGATCTTCCAATTACGTATACTCATTATCCGAGTTACAATTTAGGGTCATCAGGGCCGGGTGTTATCTTGTCTAGTTATACCTGGGAGGATGATGCATTACCTTGGGACAGTTTAGCTAATGAAGATCGAATACAATATGCTTTAAATAACTTAGCTAGCATTCATGGCAAACATGTTTATAAAGCATTTCAGGCTGGAGCAACCCATAGTTGGCTACGTGATCAAAACTTTGGTGGTGCGTTTGCCATGTTTAAAACTTATCAAGCGATGGAAATATCACCTTATATTTCAATACCAGAGGGGAGAGTGCATTTTGCAGGCGAACATGCCTCATCTACCCACGGATGGATCCAAGGAGCGATTGAGTCTGCGATACATGCTGCCCGGGAAGTAAACGACTTACCAAGAACATTTTTTAATACTTAAAAGAGGAGTTTCGTTATGAAGCTCTCTCAACTGGCGCGTTAGTTGAACAACGATCGACCACTTCGGTGGTCTTTTTTTTGCACTAGCTGGCAGTTTAGTTGAACAAGAAATCTAATTATATGTTAAAATTTGGTAATAAAATGGATTTTAAAATTAGTAGGTTTTTTCAAAGTATCCATTTGAATTCTTGGAGGTAAACATGAAAAAATCCATTAACATCCTAATTATATGTATCATTTTTCTATTGATAGTAACATCATGTGAGCGTTCTTACTATTTTAAGCATGTGAAAAATACTGATTTATCAAATGAGCAAGTTGAAGGTATAAAGCTTGATGAAAAAATGGATGATGAATTTATAGAGAAACATGGTGTGCCTGTAAAACATTTGCAAACTGACCAGCATACTTATTACCTTATTAAAAATAATATAATTGCGATAGATAAGAAAAGTCATAAGATTACCCGGATTACATTCAGTAGTGAAGAAACGAAAACATCAAATGGTATTCAACTAAATGATACTATTGACAAAGCGATTAAAGCATACGGAGATACGTATTACAAACGAGTGGAGCAGGGAACGGATATCATTGGTTTTGTAGATCATAAAAAAGGTTGGACTTTGGAATTCTGGCATGACAATAAAAATATTCTAATTATACGACTAGATGTAAAATCCATGGAATGAGCTATTGCCGATAAGCGTATAAACTAGTTTTATATATATAAATTTCTTTATACAACTAACTGGTGCGTTAGTTGAATATAATGGGCAGCTTATGGCTGCTTTTTTATTTATGTATTTGCCAATTTAGTTAAATAAGAAAAATAGATTTTCACAAGTTTTATCATTCCAGGTCTAATTAATTGTTATTATTATATAGAATTAATTTTAATTTAAAATACAAATTGATATAGGAGTTCAAAATGCCAAGAATGAATTTACCGTATGGAGCAACAGGGGGATATTACATGCCTGGAGAGGAGCCGGATCCACCCTCAATAAGTAAATCAAAGTTTTATTCAAGATGTGAATCAATTGCATCAAAAAAAAATGTAAAA
>Ga0102589_1002586_pt1 | contig 20391 bp, 22 predicted proteins | sample AraplaMF_Col_mLB_FD_76858 | JGI IMG/M metagenome (GOLD analysis project Ga0102589, IMG submission 76858) | Arabidopsis root microbial communities from the University of North Carolina, USA - plate scrape MF_Col_mLB | ecosystem: Host-associated > Plants > Roots > Endosphere | place: USA... | reverse complement strand
TTAATTGTATCTTCTGCACCTTTTTTATTGTTTTCTACTGTGATTGTTTTTGCTGCTGGCGCTGCTGATACTTCCGTATCATATTTCACTGCTGTTCGTGTGCTTTCTAACTCTTCTACATTTTCAACACTTACATATACTGTTCCAGTAGTTTTTGCATTTTTTGCAATTTGTTTGATTTTCACTATACCTATTTCTAGCTCAGAATCGCCCTTTACAATTGCTTTTCCTAGCTCTTTCCCTCCACTAGAAGCATCATAAACTCTTACTGTAGCCCCTTTTTTTACACCTTCCACTTTTACTTCATCTTCTACACTTGCTTTATTATTCACTACTGTTATCATTTTTACAGCAGGTGCTTTTGTTACTGGCTCCGCAGTATATTTTATCGCTGTTCGGGAACTTTCTTCCTTTTCTTTTTTCGTCACAGTGACATACACTGTGCCACCTTTTGCTTCTAATAAATCCTTCTTAGAAATTGTCAAAGATTTACCCTGATCTTCTACTGTACCCTCTGCTAATATCTCTGTAGATTTGATTGTACTATAAACTCTTACTTTATCCCCTGCTTCCAATTCACTTACTTGAATCGAATCTGTATCACCAGTTTTTTTATTTTCTATTTTTACATATGTCGCTTTTAGATCACCAGATTTCTCTACTGCTGCAAAAGCTGTAGAAGTTGGGTGAATAGCAGACATCAATAATATTGAACTCATACCAAGACCTGTTAAAAATTTTGTATTTTTATTTTTCATTGTTATAGCCTCCCAAATCTTATTTTTTATTTATAAAAATAATTTTATATTTTTATTTTACAATACTATATATTAACGATTTATATTATCCTACTTTTTTTAAAAATAAGCTAGATAGTTAATTAAATTTTTTTATAAAAAAATTTAATTAACTATCATTTAAAGTATTTCTGAGAATTGTTTCACTTAAAATTTAATTTTCAAACTAGTGGCCAATAAAAATAAAAGCAACTGTCATATATACTCATAATCCCCTTATATGAAACCCAATATCGAATGAATACTAATTTGAAAATTTTAACAAAGAACTAAATGTTGTTTCTACTCGTCTATAGAATATCTTAATAACGAGTTGTGCCCATACAGGTATAAATATTTTTTAATTAGTTGCTCAACCTTCCAATGTTATCGCTTCAAAAAGAAACCGTGATTTGCATAGATAACAAGTTTCAAATATTAACAGAACAAATTATCTATATGGATTAAGCTATAGTACTCAATAATCGATTTTTATTTCATTGGTAAAGTGTACAATATTAGTAAATATATTCCACCCTGTAATGGATAGAGAACATCTAATCCCCTTTTTATATCCTCCCGTACCGTCTGGTAGTATAATAAAAGGGTTTCAACCTACTAACAAAGAAAACGAACTAGATTATCTAATCCTGATGGATAGGCGAATAATAGCTCTTAATTACAATATAGCTTTGTTCGTATAAATCTTTTAAATGGATAGGTTTTAGAAAATCTTCTCCCTGTAATGTTCTTTCTCGTTTCACGTGTGATTTTTCACTACAAATGTAACAAAGAAGAAATGAAATACCTAGATTGATGTAAACTCTTCGTTTCCTAAAAATCATTCCTTTTCGAATATCTTCACCTCGGAAAGAATCCTTATCTCTTTTTTAATTAAATGCTTCATTTCCACATATCCCCCCTTTTCCCGGAACGATTCCATACAAAACAAAAGGGAAATACATATACACTATGTATCTCCCTTTTATTTTGTACCCAAATTTTATTACTGCGTGACAGTCATAACCTGTCCACTACGGTCAACCATAATTTTCATTTTACCGTCTTGTGCGTTATATAACCCTAATTTATGCAAATCTTGTTTACATTCTTTTACGAAGAAAGGCAATGTACGAATTTGATCGATATCAGAACTCGTAATGAAATGAATTAAATGATGCGTCATTTCTTTTATATCATGAACAAGCTCTTCCTTTTCTCGCTTGATTCTTTCATTTTCAGCTCGTAATACATGTAATTCGCCTTCGAGACCACGAGCATTCTTTTCATCTTTTGAACGCTCTGCAGCCATGCTAGAAAGCTTATAGATTCCTTCCATGAACTGATGTAGTTCATACTCTTTTCTTTCACTATACTGGCTAATCGTTTCAAAATTATCAACAATGCCAGATATAACTGTTACAAGATTTTTTTCGTTCTCTGTATTTAGAACTTCATTTCTTAATTCTTGTTTGTTTTCTTTTTTTATTTCAACAATTGGTTCTTTTACAGGTGTATATTTTCGCTTTCGTCCTGGTTTTTGTTTTTCAATATTTTCAAACGGTATTTCACATTTTTTTAATTTGTAATACGTATTTTGTAATTGACTTTCTGTTTTCGGAAATAGATTTAGTTCTTTTTTACTGACGTATTTTGAAATATTAATAATGTTTAAACCGTAACGTTGGGAAAATTGATACACTTCATACAGTAACTCTAGCTCAGACTTCAGCCATGTAATTGTAGATTTTTCATAAGCCCGCATCCCACCATTTTTTTCGATATCTATTTGAAATAATACCATTCTATTATATAAATCAACTAATTCTTCATACTCTACTCGGAATTGTTTCTCTATTTTTTTAAATTCCTCTTCTAGTTGCACATCGTTCATTTTATTATTTGACATGTTTTGTAAAAGACTTAATACATTGATTGCTGTGTGGTGATACATAATCTGTGCCACGCCCCCCTCATCCTTTCACAATTCTCATCTGACTCCCATGTCTTTTCAGAAAATAGCAATTTTTCCATATCCATATTATAACATTTCGAAATTATCTGTCAAATATTAAACATACAAAAATGTATAGAAAGTATAGAAATAGAAAAATTATTTTTAATTAATATGTATAATTACATATTAATTATATTATATGGTATTCCGGATGTATTTTCACCGAAAAAGTTTGCGTTACTACGCAAACTTACTAGCATATTCCAAACATACGCTCTCTTATATTTTCAAATAAACAAGCCCGCTATTTATTCATTAAACGAATTGAAAATCTCGAAGTAGAGACTATTCATACAGCCACAAACACTCCAGAAACGTTTAATCTTTCTACCTGTACAGTAGAGTATAGAATGCAAAAAAGGAACTAGCCAGTACTACTTATACGTGGCTAGTTCCCTCCTCCCTACTAAAAAAATAGAGTTGTATATCAGTTCTTCAAACCCTCAATTAAAGGCTCTTTTCTTCTACTGACCTAAAACCACTCCATATATCTGGTCTCACATCGCATAGGGCTCTATTTGGCACTGACCGCTCTACGCATGGTTAGAGCTTCTATTCCAGCTAAAAAAAGCTTTTCAAAACGTTTTTTACAGCACTAACTTATCAACTAAACCAATTAACTCTTGAATATCTGGCTTACTTACTTGCGCATTTGCCCCTACAGCTTCGCCTTTATGGAATAATTCATTTGTAATTAATGAAGAGAAAATAATGACCGGTAAACGATTCATTACTTCACTATCTTTAACCACTTTCGTTAAATGGTGTCCGTCCATTTTCGGCATTTCAATATCAGTAATTAGCAAGTGAATATGTTCAAACATTTTTTCCCCTTGCTCTTTCGCTAATTTTTCAATTTGTGCTAACGCTTCTGCACCATTGCTGAAGAAGTTCATTTTCGTATATCCAGCTGATGATAATGTTTCTTCTAATATTTGGCGAAGCATCGCTGAATCTTCTGCAATATAAATAACTTTTTCAGCTCGATCTGTTTTCTGTTCTAACCCTGCAAGTGATTTATTGTCATAACCAGTACCGCTAATTTCACATACAATTTTTTCATAATCTAATAGCAAAATGATTTGCCCATCTAGCTTTACAATACCAGATGTCGTTTCTTCTAGTCCCATAGACAATGAAGCTGGTTCATCAATTTGTTCCCAAGAAATACGTTGAATACGATGCACTTCATCAACACGGAAAATAACTTTCATTTGATTTAATTCAGAGATAATAAATTTCGTTTGATCAAGTGGCTTTGTCGATTTTAAATTAAGAGCTGTCGCTAAGTTAATAACAGGTAAAATTTCACCACGTACTTGAACAACACCTTCAACTGCATGATGAGATTCTGGCACAGTTGTAACAGGGAATGGATTAATGATTTCACGTACTTTCATTACATTAATACTAAATAGGTTTTCACCAACAGTATATGTAACAATCTCTAATTCATTTGTTCCGCTTTCTAATAAAATACTTTGTGCTTGTGACATAAAGGTGTCGCTCCCCTTCCATTAATTCCGTATATCTAATTATTAAGCTTTATTAAACCGAAAAAGTCAACTATCTATATAAAAAATATAGATAGTTGGACGATTCATTTATTTAAAAAGACAATTAATCTTGTATAAACGAAGCAAGTGCCTCTAATAACACTTCTTGTGCTCCTACAATTTCTGTCGGCATTGCTTCCCACTTTTTCGAAAGCTCCGTTTCTACTCTTATTCTTAGCTCAGAATCCATTTCTTCTAGCACATATTCTTTCGTCGCTATATCAACATCAAGTAGCGCAAGTGCATATAATTCTGGATCATTTATTTTTTTAAATAATTGTTTCAATATAGATGGTGCTATATGTTTTAATTTTTCAATATGAATTTCCTTATCCGAAAACAGTAACTCATATTGAATAAACGTAACATTTTCTTTAATCACTTTAAAATAGCAATTATTTTTTTTATCATTTACAAAATAACCGTTCGGATCTGCAATAATACTCTCTACTTTACGAATTAAATCTGGCAAACTACTCGCCGCCATTACAGTCCGCTGCTCAACCTCACTTGGCGAAATGAATGTAACGCGATACTTATTTTGCGCCATCCTCCTCACCTCTCCTTTTATAGAAATCTATCGTCACATACTATTGAAAGGCACTGGTTTGCTATAAAACGATTAACCATCCCAGTAACCTTCCATAGATCCATTTTTGCAACTACACTTCACTTACAACTTCTCAAACTACTCTAGTAGCTCTCCATATCTCTGTCCTTACACATCGGTCGAGCACCCAAATAGGCACTGACCGCTACCACATACCGTCAGATCCTCTCTCAAAACCTAGAAAAGGCTTTTAAAAGCTTTTTAAGAGCTTTTCAATAACTCGATGTTATTGAACCAAAATGCAATCTGTTGATCCGTTATCCCTGCTAGTGTAATAAAGAACTCACGGCATTTCATCTCGTCCTTAAACAGTTGATATTTCCATTCTCCTTCGCTACCAACACTTACGAAATAAAACTCATGAATACGGCCAATAATCGATTGCTTTTCACCAAATGAATATGCAGGTACTTGCTTAATTTCAAATTGATCAGGTAAATATATATGCTCTTCTCGTTCCATTTTTAACACTTGCTCGGCAAGTTCACGTTTATTTTCGAAAAAAGGCAATTGTAAAATTCGCTCTTGTCTTGTCGTCATACGAATAAAAAACCCTTTCTACTACATTACAATTTTACTTTATGATATATTATCGAATTAAGTTTACAACTTCATTTAATACTTCATCTGAAACTTTAATTACTTTCGCATTTCCTTGGAATCCACGTTGATAAAGCATTAAATCAACAAATTCTACAGATAAATCTACGTTTGAACTTTCTTTTGCTGACCCTCGTACATTCCCTGCACCATTTTCACCAGCAACACCTATTCCTGGAATACCCGCTGATGGTGTCGCAACGTAATTTCCATTTCCTGTTTTCATTAATCCACCTGAATTCGGGAATGTAGCTACAGCTAGTTGTCCTACAACTTTCATACTACCATCTGAATATTTCATCATAACGAAACCACCGTCTGAAATAGAATAGTCATTTGCAATTGCAGCTGGGCGCCCCGTTACTTCTGTTGTAGAAATAGTTTTTCCTGTCGGATAATTTGTTAATCCGCTTAAATCAAGTGTTAGACCACTACCAAAAGGAATTTGAACAGATCCACCTTTAGTAATTTCACCAGTTACTGGATCTTTTTGTACAGCCTCATCTGTCTCCTTTAAATTTCCTAATGTATCAAATTTAAGATTTTTTTCGCCCGTCATGCCTTCGACAGGCTTAAATTCTTTTTCGTTTTTAGAATCATTCCTTACAGAAACTGTATATGTATATTCGCCTGGCACTGGCTTTTCAACTTCTTTACCATCTACAGTCTCTTTTGTAGTCTTTTGCTTAATATTTACACGTAACGTTAACGAGTTCCCTTCCGCATCAAAAACTGTAAATTCGTGTGATAATGCATTTTGGTTTCTAGGAAGGTTGCCGCCTATTGTCGCTTTATCTGTTTGAATCCCACCAACAGCTGACCCCATTGGAATATGAATTGGGCTTGGTCGTGAAGAAAAATCTACTTCTTGTGTTCCTGTTTTCACACCATAACCTAGTACATACTGTCCACCTGTATTTGTAACATAACTATCTTTCGATACACCGAAAGACCCTTTTCTCGTATACTCTACATTTCCACCGTTACGATCACCAACTAAAAACAAACCGTTTCCTTCTATCGCTGTTTCCATCTTATCACTAGTTAAAGTAATAGAACCGTCACTAAAATCAGTAGATGTTCCACTGAACTTTACACCGTTACCAATACTCTTTGGATTCGTACCAGCATAAGCACCATCACCACGTGAACCAACCGTATTATTATATAGCAAATCATCAAAAATAGCCTTTTGCTTTTTATATCCAACTGTTTGTGCATTTGCAATATTATTTGAAGTAACACTTAATGCATTTTGTGCTGCATTCATCCCTGTAATACTTGTATATAACGCTTTAATCATAACCTTTGTACACTCCTTTTATTAATCTTGCTTAACCTCTTCATTTTTTTCTATATCATCTTTCTTCTCATCTTCCGGATTAGTTTCTGTTATCGGTTTATCAGAAACCCTTTCTATGAAACGAAGTGAGACAACTTGATTATCAACAATAAGTTGCACATCGTTATTTTCAGCAAGTCGAACTGTTTCCACTTGACCAGTCACTTGCTTTCCATTATTGCTTACACCTCTAACGTACTTTCCTAAAAACTTCATACCTCCATCAAGAGCCGTCGAATACATCGTTGATTGCAGTTTATCTACTGCTTTCGTCATATTCTGTACTTGCTCCATAAGCGATAGCTGTGCTGTTTGGTTCATCATTTGGTTCATATCCATCGCATTAAACGGGTCTTGATGTTGAAAGCTTGCTAAGAAAAGTTTCAGGAAATCATCTTTATCCATAATACCGGGTGTTTTTTGAGTACTTGCTGATACTCCGTTTGCTTGTTGAGCTGTCGACTGTGCACCAGTAACAGATGCGTTTTTTGTTTGTGCTCCTGCTTGTAACGGAATATGATTTGTACTCGTTGTATTTAATCCAACTGTTGGCACACTTTATTCCTCCAATAATCCCGCAAATTCTTTTGCATGTTGTTTTTCATGTTTCGTACTTGCTAATTTTTGTTTTTGTCTTTGCTCTTGTTCTCGCTGTTCTTTTCGATTTTCATCTTTATCTGAATAGCTAATTTGAATATTGATTTCTTTTTCTTTTAACTTCAGTCTCAATTCATCAAAAATGATTTCAACACGTTTTTTCGCATCATGTTTTTCCATTTCTACGTGAACATCAATTTGATCTCCATGTTTTTTCATAAACACCGTTAATGTACCAAGTTTTTCTGGATTTAACTGAAATAAAACACGCTCTTGTTTCACTACAAATTTTTGCAACGCTTCTACTTGTGCCTCCATTTTCTTTCCTAAGTCAGGTAACGTAACTTTCTCAGCGCCACTATTTGATTTTCCTATTTGATCCGTACCCGTTGCTTTATTTAGTAACTCCGCACCCGTTGAACTCGAATCGTTTAACACATCACCTTCCGGCAACTCTATCTTTACATCATCGCCCTCAGCTTTTGGAAGATCTACATCTAAGTCTTTGGCATCTTCTTGTTTCTTTGCAATATTACAAGTTTCTGTTTCTACAATTTTTAATGCTTGCATCGTTTGCTCTGGAATCTTCATTTTGTCTAATGCCATTTGCATTGTATCTTCTAAACATATAGCATTTTTGATATTCATATTTGAAAGAAGCTCTTGCAACTGTTGTAATTCATTGGCGGGTAATTCGTTAAGTTTTATATTCCCATATTCTTTATATAGCTCTTGTATTTTTTGTATGTATTGATATAACAATTCCGGTTGCACACGTAATTGCTCAATTGCAACCATTTGCTCAGATACAGCTAATAACAACTGTTCTGTCTCTTTTTTTTCTTCTTTCTTTACAATTGGCTCTTCTTTCGTTACTGATTGTTTAGAAAGAGTATATTCTTTTTTTTCTTCTTTTGGTGCTTCTTCTCGTTTCATTTTCTCCGTTTTCGGCTGCTTTTTATTTTCCATTCTCATCGTACGATCGAATGAAGAATCTTCACTTTTTGATTGTACTTCTAGCCCTTTTTCTTTTTGCGGAGGTAAACTTTGTTGCACCGGTAATACAGACTGTATCACTATATTCACCTCATCCATTCATACACATTTTCAAATCAAGAAGCATTTTTTCTTCCTGCTTTTCTCGTACTTTTGCAAGCTTTTTACAATCTTCTTGATACATCTCATCAATGACACGTTCTTTTTCTTTTACTTGTTCTAAAAGGCTTTCATTTTTTCGAATAAAATCTTCCGTTTTTTTAATTTTCCGATTCCATTCTTCTATTCTTTCAGGTGAAAACGTATGTGACGAAAGCATGCCAGCCATTATACGCTGCCCAGTTTGTACGACTTTACTACGCGATTTTACAACATATAAATCATATTCTTTTTTTTGTTCTATTTTTCTTTTTTCAGCTGTTAATTCATACACTTCTTTCAAAATCTGTTCTTTTTCTTGATTTATTTGCAATTTTATCGTGTCGTACTGCTGCTTATCCACCTGTTTTAATAGCCCCTTCCTATTATAACGCTCTCTTTTTCTATTATATAGTTTTTTCCAAAAAAAATCTGTGAAATATTAAAAAACAAAAAAATAAGACCTCTTGGGCAGAGGTCTTATACTATATGGTGCATCGCTTCAACAATATCATCAAATTGGAAACGATCAGATCGACCTTGTTTTAAAAACGTATTTATACCTTCTACTTTGTTTTTACATTCAAAAATATAAGCATTTTCTGCATTTTCTTGAATTGTCCCTAATTTAAAATACAATTCATTTTCTTTATAAACAGATAAGATTTTTCTCATTTCATTTGCAAGTTGCCAATGATTAGATGACACGATTTCTTCCATAATCCTACTCACTGAGTCTAGCACTGAAATAGCAGGGTAATGACTAAGCGTTGCAAGTTCACGCTTTAATACAATATGCCCATCTAAAATACCACGTGCTAAATCTGGTACAGGTCCGTTTAAATCATCCCCATCAACGAGTACGGTATAAATACCTGTTATGGATCCCTTTTGTGTTTTCCCCGAGCGCTCTAACAGCTTCTTCATATAACTTTCCATTAAGAGTGTTTTACCACCGATTGGCAACTCTTTAACAGCAATATCAACACTTCTACGCGCATCAGCAAAACGAGTAACAGAGTCCATCATAAGTAGTACGTTATTACCTTGATCACGGAAATACTCTGCAATAGATGTCGCAAGCTTCGCTGCACGAAGCTGCATTAGGTGACTTTCATCTGACGTCGCTACAACAACGACGCTTTTTCGCATTCCTTCTTCACCTAATTCTTTTCGAATAAAGTCTTTTACTTCTCGGCCACGTTCTCCGACTAAACTGATAACGTTTATATCAGCTTTTGCATTTTTGGCAATCATTCCGAGTAAAGTAGATTTACCTACACCTGATCCAGCGAAAATACCAATCTTTTGACCGATACCAATCGTTAACATAGAATCAATAGATTTAATTCCCGTTTCAAATACGTCGGTAATCTCTTCCCGTTCAAACGCATGAATAGGCGGAGCATCTAACTTTATTTTTTGCACTGGAATGTTTTCAGCATTTTCATTTAGCACTTCTCCATTTGCACTTAACACTTTTCCGAGTAAATGATTACCTCGAGGTATCACAACATCTTCTGCAATTAGTGTAACTGAATCTCCGTAACATACTTTTTCTGTTTGTTCAAATGGAAGTAACATGTTGTTCTCTTTTTCAATTGCAATTACTTCACATAAGACGCTGTGTTCTCCAACGAGACAAACATCACCGATTTTCGCCTTTGGCCCTTTCGCTACAAAAAACTGTTCTTGTACACTATGAACTTTACCGACTTTCGTATAAAACGGCGTTTCAATAAACGTATTCCATTTTTGGTTTTCATTCATTAATAGTCGAGTCATACATTTTGCTCCTCAAATAACTTCTCTTCTTCCCATTTCTGGCGAAGTTTCGCAAATATAGGTGCAAATTTAAATTCAAAGAACTCTTTCTCTTCTTCCAGAACGAATTCACCAAATTGTAAAGAAAAATCATATTTCCATTCTACTAACTGTAGTAGCCAATATTCTTTCGTATTTTCCTTCTCTTCTTGAATACGTTCAAATGTTTCTGGATGTACTGTGATGACTAATTTTTCAAACGAAGTAGGCAACGTTTGAACGATACCAGTTAAAATGGGTAACACATCAAGTAATCGTGAATCTACCGCTTGATTCACGATTTTTTCTGCTAGATGAAAAGATTGATCCCATAATAACTCTGTCCATTCATATGCTGTTTCTTGTTGTTCTTTTTGAAACTGCATACGTGCTGCTTCCATCTGTTCCATTTGTTCATGAATATGCATTTGAAATTGTTCTTTATCTTGCAATAGCTGTTGACGCTCTCGTTCTAGCATTTGCTGCTCTTGCCTTAGCTGATTCATTTCCATATGTAACGATTCTTGCTGCGCGCGAAGTTCTGCATGATCAACTTGTAATTCTTCCTCTTCTATATAAACTGCGGCTGGCTTTGGGTATTGTAATTCATACGTTTCTTCAGAAAAAGAAACAGAATTCTTCGGAATTCTGTTTTTAAATAAGGACATCATCTTCACCTCTTTGAACGATAATTCTTCCTTCCTTCTCTAGCTTTTTCACTGTACCTGTAATCGTTTGCTGTGCCTTTTCAGCATCCGTCATCTTAAGCGGTCCTAAGCCATCTAATTCTTCTAGAATCATCTCTTTACGGTTTGAAGACATACATGTAAATAATTTCTCTTTAATCTCTTCTTTTGCAATTTTAAGTGCTTTCGCAATAACACCATTATCTGTAATTTCTTCTAACACACGACGAAGTGCAAGATCTTCAAGTCCGAGTAAGTCTTCAAATACAAACATGTTTTCTTTAATTTTTTCAGACAACTCATAATCCATTTCATCCAGCTTTTGAAAGACTGTTTTTTCAACACCTCGTGAAACGTTATTTAAAATATTTACTATTGTTTTCAAGCCATCTGTTTTATTAATTGCATTAAACGCCATATTATTTAATTTTGATTTTAATAAATCCCCAATTTGATTTATTAATTCACCATCTACTTGCTCTAGCTTCGCAATCCCCATTACCGTTTCTACTCGCTTATGATCTGGTAATCTCTCAATTAATTGAGAAGCGAGCTGCGGTTTAATATAAGAAGCGATAATCGCAATCGTTTGTGGCGATTCATCATTAAGTACAGTAAGAAGTGGTTCTAAATCTGTAAGTGAATTTAAGAATTCAAACGGATTATCTTTGTTATACCAAAGATCTTCTAATAATTTTTCTAGTTCGTCTTCTGGCATATTTTTAAATATGCGACGAATATATTCTTTATCCGGAGTCACTAGGTTTAATTCTTTTACATTTAATTCATACAAGAACTCCCCTAGTACATTTTCTAACGTTTCCGGTTTATATACACGAAATTTCGCAATTTCACGAAGTAATACTTCTTTTTCCTCAGCCGTCATATATTCAATGACTTTTGCTGCCACCCCTTCTTCTAATGTACGAATAAGGATGGCAGCTTTTTCTTTGGAGGAGATTTCATCTAACATCGTTGTTCCTCCCTTACTGTCCATTTAACCATTTTTTAATTACTTTTGCAGTTCCTTCTACATGTTCTTTCGTAGCATCCTGCACTTGTTCATCTAACGTCGGTTCTTTCGGTTCTTCTGGTTCAGGTTTTGGTTCTGGTACTATTTTTTCTTCAGGAATTTCCATAATACTTTCACTACTTGCAGCAATTTCCTCTTCTGCTAAGTATTCTTCATATTCCTCTTCTTCTTTCTTTCTCTTACGTCTTGCTAAGAAGAACCATACTAGACCACCAATCGCCAATAAACCAGCTGGAATTCCACCGAATAACCACCAGTTTATGCCGCTTTCTTCTGGTTCTTTCTTCTTCTCTTCTTTCGGCTGATCAAACTGAACAGTTACAACGTTAACTTGACCGTTTGTAAAGTTTCCATTCGGATCAGCTTGAAGCCCAGCAGCTGTGCCGATTGCTTCTTTGAAAGTAGTCATATCTATTTTTCTTTTTACTAACGTATCGTTGTCTACCCATACTACAACATTTGTTTTCGTTAATTCTGGGTGTTTCTTAATTGTTTCAACTGTTTTATCTATTTCATAGTTTTCAATTTTGTTACCATTTTTATTATCATAGACGATTTTACCATTTTGATTATTGTTCGTACCGTAGTTTGGTACTTCACCGTTCGCTGTAATACCAGCGCCTTGTTTCGTCTCTGCTCCTTCTTGTGCAGTAGAGCTTTCTTCTTGCTCTTGTTTACTACGAAGTACACCTTTATCACCATATTTTTCTGACTGGCGTGTAACTTCATCATAGTTTACAGATACTTTCGTATTCACTTTATATTCATTCGGTTTAAACATCGTCATTAATGTTGCATCAATATCTTGCTTTAATTTACCTTCAATTTGGTGTTGCATCTCTACTTCTTTCTCATAAGAAGAGGAACTACTAGAATGTGCTTCATCTGCCCCTTTTGAGATAACACCTTTTTTACTATCTATAACACTCACTTCTTCGGCTTTTACACCAGGAACTGCCGCACTAATCATTTGCTGTATACCCGCAACTTGATCAGCCGTTAATAATTGACCACGCTTCACTCCAACCGTAATCGCCGCTGTCCCCTTTGCTTTCTCTTCATCAAAAATTGTCTCTTTTTCAGGTAATGTAATTTGAACATTCGCCGTTTCAACTGTCGCAAAGTTTCTTACAATATCTTGTTCCAATTGCTTTTTCGTACCGACAATTTGTTTCATTTTTTTATCTTGCTCACTTGAACCGAGCGAGCTTTCTAATAAAATTTCCTCACCGCTTTTAGAATTAAACGGTAAGCCCATCCCATTCATTTCTTTTCGAACCCATGGAGCATCATTTTTTTGCACACGAATCGATCCATCGGCCGCTAACTGATAATCGACACCTAACTTTGATAATTCTGCTGTAATCTCTTGCTTATCTGTATCATTTAAATTTTGATATACAACAACATATTTATCTGGCAAGGTGAAGTATAAAAGTGCTCCTGTTACAATCGCTAAAAGCGCAGCGCCGATTACTAACTTATGCCACGTTTTTAACGATTGGATAACATTTTTCATCTTTTCCATTTAAACACACCCGTCCACTTTCCTAAATTTGCATATTAATTAGTGACTTATAATTTTCAATAAGATTATCACGTACGAGAGCAGCCGTTTTCATTTGAGACTCAGCCTTCTTCTGCTGAATTAAAACGTCATGCGTTTCTCCTACCCCTTTAGTTAGTAAATCATATACTGCTGTTTGCGCATTGTTTTGTGTTTGATTCATATCTTCCAATAAATCGATAAACTTTTTCCCTTCAACTACAGATGTTTGAGAAGTTTTCGGTGCACCAATTGACTGAATTGCTCCAAATGGTTGCGTATTTAACATTGGTTGGATTTTCATATTGCTATATTCCCCCTTATCCTCGGCCAATTTCTAAATCTTTATCAAGCATTTTTTTATTCGCATTTAATACACTTGTATTTGCTTCGTACATTTTTTGGGCAACCATTACATTCGTCATTTCAGCAGTCACATCAATATTTGGATAACGTACATATCCTTCTTCATTTGCATGCGGATGTGTTGGGTCATACACTAAGTTTTCAGTTTTATCTGCTTCAATACTTTTTATTTTTACTCCATTTGTAGGAGACCCATCTAACATATTTGCAAAACTATTGTTTGATTCTAGTACTACACTACGACGCTCATATAAATTTGCCCCCGGAGCAGCCGTTGTATTTGCATTTACAATGTTGTTAGAAGTAACTTCCATCCACTTTCTCGCTGTCGTTAGCCCTGAGCCACTTGCATTAATTGCCTGAAACATCGTTGTCTCTCCTTCTACTTTTAACGTCCGCGTGCCGCTTGGTTAATTGCATATTGTGTATTAATCGCGTTAATTGAAATACCGTATAACTGATTTGCTTTCATTAAATCTAGCATTTCTGTCGTTACATCCACACTATTCCCATCTTTATTCGTTTGCATTGATTTTGTTTGAATCTTTGCATATGTATTTTTCGTATTTATTGTCGGTAAGTGCATTTCATTCGTTTGATATAAATCCGGATTGCTCTTTAAGTCCGCAGCATTGTTCTTATATAATGCACTACTTTTATTCATTTGCTCAGCAAATGTTACATCTTGTGCTTTATAGCCAGGTGTATTCGCATTTGCAATATTACTAGAAACAGTATTTCGTTTCGTCACTAAATAATTCATATAATGGCCTACATCACTCACTAAATCTGGCATATTCCACACCCTTTCTTTTCTAATTTCATGATCCACTGATGGAAGTTTCATTTCATTATTTATTTTGTTATATGTGTTTATTAAAATATTAACAATCATGTACCCTTACATATTTTATTCCATTTTTCCATTGTTGTCTTTAGAAAAATACAAAAATATAAAAAAGAATACAAAAAAACTGTATACACGTAATAATCTATGCAACATTTCAATATATAATCTACAAACTAAAGTTCATTTTTACATTATTTAGATTACTACTTTTTTTCATTACAGTCATAAAATGAAACCTCAATCAGCGGAAGTCTTTATTTAAACAAAGTAATGGATCCCCTCCTAAAAGGGGAATCCGTTTCTAAACTCTATCATTAAAATTTACCGTAAAATGAATTAGCTTTCATACGCCCATCATTTGTCATAATCATTTCTTCTAAAATCTTTTGCTTATCTCGAATATGCTGCGCCGCCTTAATAATGAATGGACTTACTTCTGCTGCAACTTGCGCACGTGTTTCCTCATCCAATGTCATCATCCAGCGATTTAACATTTCACTCTTCTCAGCAAACTCTCCATCTGACACTTGCAATTCACCGATTTCATTAAAACAGCCGACAAACGTCCGATAAATATCATTGTTCATTTTCAAGTGCTCCGCGGTAACCATCTATTAAATCTTGTAACACTTTCACAATCGCATCAATGTCTTTTGCTTCACGTGTTACTTTCATCGTTTGAATTTGAATGCTAATCCAATCGTACAAGCCATATAAACTATCATATAAATCTTTCGTAATTTCAGGATTTAATTGAAGCTTTAATTCTTCAAAAATACGTTCTAACTTTTCAAGAAGTGCATCTCCTTCTTGTAGTTTAAAAGTATGTAAAAGTTCTTCTAATTTACGAAACTCTACGATACATCTTTCATAAATAAATATTGTATTTTTTATCGGATTACTCGTCATAATATCATTTTGCATATAACGTTGCCATGCTTGCATATAATCACTTCCTCAACTTTCATTAATCATCGCTTTTTGTTTTTGTCATTGCTTTGATTGTCTGCAGCTGACTATCAAGCAATGCTAGCTGGCTTTCCAACTTTGCATATTTATCAATAATTGATTCTTGTTTTTTCTTATTACTTGTATCAATATCTTGAATTTTTCTCTCTAAATCAATTACTTGTTTTTCAATACTTTTAGAGCGTTTTCCAATAATCCCTTCATCTCCAAATATTCCCTCGAGCTTTTTATCTGTATCATGACCAATGCCATTAAAACCAAAGAAAAATTGTTTTGTAGCTTCTGGATTCTCTTTAAAAGTTGTTTTTAATTTTTCTTCATCAAGAGTCATATTTCCTGTTTTATCAATTTGAATCCCGAAAGAAAATAAATACTTATCATCTTGGGAAAATCTAAAAATGCTCGTCATTGCATTACTGATAGCAAATGAAACATTATTTCCTTGCATTACTCCATTTTCACCAGCATATAAATCCAAATTTTTAACAGCTTTATTATACTCATCTTTCATTTTTTTGATTAAATCTATCGAATTTTTTATATCAGAATCTTCAATAGTTAATTTTATTGGCTCTGTAGTTACCTTTTCTAAGTCAATGGTTAGTCCTGGAATCGTATCAATCTTATTTGTTTTACTAGTTCCTTTAATTCCATTTATTGTATATTCTGCATTTACAGCTCCTGTCACTTGATGTGCAATGACATTCGTCCCGTCCTCATTTTTCACAGAAGTAACCAGCCCTATATTTTGTAAAAAGCCATTGGCACCATCAGTTAATTTCAGTTCGCCAGCTTCACCGGCAGTAGTAGATGTGAAAAATAGTTGATCCCCCAATGTGTATACCGATACACCGTAATTTCCATTATTAATTTTATTGATAAGATCTTTATATGCCATATCTTCCGATATTTTAACTTCTTTTCCATTTATGTGAAATACATCATCTACTCCAAGCTTTAAATCTAAACTAAATTTTTGCTCCGTGCCTTCAGGAGTTTTTGGGGGAGTAAGTGAACCTGTAGTTATTTGATGCCTTTCTGCTACTCGCTCTACTGTAATCATGTATGTTCCAGGGATTGCAGCAGCATCCGCCTGCGCTGTCATAAAACCATCTTTTGATAGAGCTGTTTTCTTTTCATCACCTTTAAATGCGTTTAAATCTTTGAATACTTGCACAAGATTTCCAAACTCTTTTTTCATGCTCGCATACACATTTTTTTCATTTGTTAACGTTTGTTTTTGTGTATTATATGGTGATTTTTTCATTTCCAATGCTTGTAACTCTAAATCTACTAACTTCTTTGTATCTATTATGTTATTTCCTAAATTCCATATTTGCTGTCTGCCACCATAATCAGATATTGTCCCTGCCATATTTTTCACTCCTTATCATTTACATGTAATCTAAAATACTCGTTTTACTCATCGTACTAACTGCTTTAAGCGTCGCTTCATACGTCGCATTAATATATGCTAAGTCAGAAATTGCTACTGCTAAATCGACATCTTCAATTTCTTTACGGTTTTCTTGAAGCGCTAAATTTTGTTCACTTAAAATTGTTTTAAACGTCTCCATTGTGTTCATTGTCGAACCAACTTCAGTTGTACGATTAATGATGCCATCTAAATTTTTCTTATTTTCTCCTAATAACGGCTGTAATGCTTTTTGGTCACCTTTTTGCATCGCTTCACTCATCTGTTTTAATGTTTTTATAACCGGGGATAATAATGCTTCGCCGTTACGAAATACTTTTAATTCATATCCGTCATTTAGTTGCCAGTTCACATCATTTTGTCCCCCCTGGTACGTACCATCTTCTGTAAATGGTGGTTTCTCCGTACTATCACCACCGAAAATATAACGATCTTGCTCTTTCGTATTCGCTAAATATACAACTTGTTTTAAAATTTGATCAATCTCTGCACCGATGGCATTCAATTCTTTTTCACCATTTTGCTCACTTAATGCCTGTAACATCAATTGATCTGCTCTTGTTAAAGATTTAAAAACACCTTGCAAAGTATTTTCAGTTTGTGTTAATACATTTTTCGAATCCGCTAAATCTTTTTGCATTTGTTCAATATTCGCCAATGAATGTTGAATCGCAAATGATTTACTTGCCGCAAGTGGATCTTCACTCATAAAAAGGTTTTTCTTCCCTGAAGTTACTTGATTTCGGTGGTATTGCTGTTGCACATTCAAATCCATTAACTGATTCTTTGCCCAGCTTGCATTTTGAAATGTAGATACTCTCATTTCTATCTCCTCCTTATATATTTCCAATCAATTACTATCATTTATCGAATAATCGAAAATAGACTATCAAACACTTCATTCATCGTAGTAATAGCTTTAGAGTTTGCAACGAAATATTTTTGGAAGGCCATTAAATTAACCATTTCCTCTTCCATATTAACGCCTTCAACACCCATCTTTTCTTCCTGAATCCCCTCTAATAAATCCCCATGGATTTTTTGATAAGCATTCACTGCACTTTTATCTGATGCTACACCAACTATAAATTGATCTAATGCTTGTTTATATGTAAGTCCTTCTTTATAATCATCATTCGTAATTGCTGCTAGGTTATTTGCTGTTTCAGCAGATATTTTCATTTTCGAAACATCTTTTGCAAATTCAGGGTTTAATTTCATATCTTTCGCTTGATCTCCAACGAAGAACTCTTTTCCCATTGCTGTGTTCACTTCATTCTTTACAGAAATCATTAATTCTTCAAGGTTTTTCTTATAGCTAGCAATCTTTGCTTTTGTATCGATCGCTGATTGAATTGCTCCGCTAGTTAAAGGAATTTCCGAACCATAAATTTCAGCAGTCATTGGTTCTTTTTCTTTATTTAATTGAAGTGGATATGTATCTTGTCCATTTACTGTTAAAACACCATTCATTCTAACACTCGCGATATTAGGATTCATAGATTCATAAGACACTTCTATATTTGCATACTTAGACATTTCTGTAATGATACGATCACGTTCATCCAAAAGTTGATTTGGCACTTGTGTGCCTGCTTGTCCAATTTTTTTATTCGCTTCCGCTAAGCTGCCAGCAAGACGATTAAATTCATTGACATGCGCTTCAATATCTTCTGTCGTTTGTGCTTCTGCTGTATCTAAGCCTTTCGCTAGACGATTTACTTGACTTGTAAACTTCCCAGTTTCAGAAATTAATGTATCGTAGTAATTTGGTTGTTCTGGATTTTTTGCGACTTCACGAAAGGCATTAAAGAAGCCATCCATTAAACTAGATAATGAATTCTTTCCTGTCGTTCCAACCATAGATTCTACACGTGATAAAGTCGAATTCATGTAGTTATAGTAAGAGAGTTGAGATAATTGATCGTTAAACTGTTTCGTCTTCACTTCATCTGTAATACGGTCAACACCTAGCGTTTGTACACCGTAACCTATTTTTTGTTCCGGTGAATAGCCATGACTTGCTCCAGCCGATCCGTAATTCACCATTTGACGCACATAACCAGGCGTATGAATGTTTGATAAATTTTGTTTCGTCGTTTGTAATCCCATTTGTGCCGCTAACAAACCCGATAGCGGCGTATTATAATCAGATAATCTCATAATGTTTCACTTCCCCTTTACAATAGTTCGTTCATAAAGATTTGTGAATTATTGTTTCGCTCTAAATTATATTCAGAAACGGAATCCACAATACTTTCTGTAGTTTTTAATAGTACGTTTAAGTAATATTGATTTTTCAAAAGAATCATTTTTACATTCTCTTCTAATTCCGTTATATTTTTTTGTAATTTTTCCATTTTTTCAATTTCTTCATGAGAAAAATACGAAAATAACGCACTTACGCGAAATGATTCCACTCCCTGTTCTTTACAAAACTGAACAACCATTTCTTCAAATGAACTTGATAACTTTTTTAAACCATCAATGTACTGCAATTGCTCTACTTGTAACTTTTGAACTGCATTTACATTTTTATGTTTTAAATTCTCATATATTTGTTCTCCAAGCGCTTGAATGTTTTCGTATGCTTTTTGAATAATAACGAGCTTTTCATATAATTGTATGTACATATAGCTTCCTTCCCTTTTACAAGACTAAATTTACAATTAAACCGTGAATTTCTCCAATCTGATTTAACATTTCTAAATGTCCCGTTTTCGTATTAATTAAATTCATAACATCTTCTAACTCATTTAATCCCATTTCCGCCTGTTTCACAATCGTCATTTTCTGTGAATAGCCATAACGTGGATGACGCGACATGACATCTTTATATTGCAATACATTATCTACGTAAAAATTCAAAAATGATTTTACTGTATTTTTGTATTCCATTACATTATCAAGCGTTAATTCCATTTCAATTTTCTCTTTAATTTCTCCAATGTTATCGACAAATGCTTCCATTTGTTCTAGCAATTTATCTTTTTTCGGATCTGCATGCAAATTATCCGAAAATGCAAGTCCTGTCCTGACATTTGCTTCTTTCGGCATTTGAGTAGCAGACG
>Ga0102589_1002582_pt1 | contig 20437 bp, 16 predicted proteins | sample AraplaMF_Col_mLB_FD_76858 | JGI IMG/M metagenome (GOLD analysis project Ga0102589, IMG submission 76858) | Arabidopsis root microbial communities from the University of North Carolina, USA - plate scrape MF_Col_mLB | ecosystem: Host-associated > Plants > Roots > Endosphere | place: USA... | reverse complement strand
CCTTTGTGTTTGTCTTGCTTATCGGTATTTCAGTGCTAACAGCGGGCATTTATATGGCATCTACATTCAAGACGAGTCATATTCGGCAGCTTGAGCAAAATATGTCCCGGGAAATTATGCTCATCGAGCAGACCCTAGTTTGGAAGCAGGCAGACAACTTCGAAGAGATTGCCAGCTACTACACGGACTGGGCTCGCAAGCTGCATGATAGTGCTGACGCAAGGGTTACGTTCATACTGAAGGATGGAACCGTTGTCGGAGATTCTGACCGTCCAGTAGCTGAGTTGGATAATCACTTGGACAGAGAAGAGATCGCTGCTGCGAAGAAGGATGGATTAGGATCCAAAATTCGCTATAGTGACACCCTTCGGCAAAATATGCTGTATGTTGCTAGTCCTGTTCATACTCCAAACTTCGATGGCTACGTACGCTTAGCAATGAGTCTGGAAGATGTTGAGAGCAGTGTCCGTGAGTTGTGGGCTTATCTAGCGATTGGGCTTGCTTTATTGTTCCTTGTTGCAGCTATTGTCAGCTACCGAATCGCTTATAACATGACACGGCCAATTGAGAACATGACCCGCGTCGCGATGCGTATTGCGCAGATGGACTATCGGGCACGAACACAATCTGTCGGGAAAGATGAGATCGGGCAGCTTGGATCTGCGATTAATGCGATGGCTGATAGTCTGCAGATTCAGATGTCGCAAATTCGAGAGAAAGAAAGCCGCCTTCAGGCAGTGCTTGAGCATATGATTAATGGCATTGTTATGATTGATGCGCAGGGCCAAGTAGGCCTGTTGAATCGCAAGGCGGAGCATATATTAGGCATTAAGAGCACCGAGTGGATCGGGCGCACCTTCGAAGAGGTTCGAGCGCCTCTTGAGATGCAGCAAATGACTGCTGAGGTGCTGGAACGCAAAGTAGCGAGTCATGATGAGATTACACTGTATTATCCAGAAGAGCGTCTGCTTGATGTTAGTGTAGTACCTGTTTACTTCACAGACAATGAATGGGCAGGTGTATTGCTTGTCATGCAGGATGTATCTGCAATTCGGCGCCTTGAACGAATGAGGAGTGAATTTGTGGCTAATGTGTCCCATGAATTGAAGACACCGATCGCTGCGGTGAAGGGATTTGCGGAGACCTTAATGAATGGCGCGATGAATGACCCAGAGATAGCATCGTCATTCCTGCAGATCATCCATGATGAGAGTGAACGGTTGAATCGCTTAATCGGCGATATATTGGAGCTGTCTAAGATAGAGTCGAAGCGGGTGCCGCTGCAATATTCCCCAGTTCAGGTCGATCTGTTCTTGGAGAAGACGGTGGAGATGCTCCAGAAGGAAGCTGACAAGAAGCGAATAGATGTTCTTCTGAGTACAGAACAAGATATGTATGTGGAGGCTGACGAGGATCGCTTCCGTCAAATTGTACTGAATCTCTTGTCGAATGCGATTAATTACACGCCAGAAGGCGGTCACGTAAAAATTGTAGCAATGTCGATTGAACATAGCGAGAACGGGGAAGCAGAGTGGATTCGTCTGACTATATCCGATACAGGCATTGGTATTCCGAAGAAGGATTTGCCGCGCATATTTGAGCGGTTCTATCGTGTTGATAAGGCACGATCTCGCAGTTCCGGAGGAACTGGCCTAGGCTTGTCTATCGTGAAGCATCTCGTGGATGCTCATCATGGATTGATTCGCGTAGACAGTGAACTTGGCGTGGGTACGACGTTCACTATCGAATTGCCTGTCGTGCAAGATATTCAGATGTTATCGAATAGTGTAAAGTAGGCCAAGCAATGAGATCGGCTGGCTTTCATTAGTTTTCAACATTTTCAAAAAATGCTTGGTCAACATCACATGATATATGTTACGATAATGTTGAGAAACGATGAAGAAAGACGATTACGTATAATCGATTCGACTTTCGGAGGAAGATTATGTCAGAGATTAAAGTATTGGTAGTTGAAGATGAACCGACACTGGCGCGACTGCTGTCCTACAACCTGACTTTGGAAGGGTATGAGACAACGGTTGTCGATCATGGGACTCAGGGCTTGCAGATGGCGCTCCATCGCAAATTTGATCTTATCGTTCTAGATATTATGCTTCCGGGAATGAACGGTTTCGAAATATTGTCGCGAGTAAGACAGGCAGGGATTCGTACCCCAGTGATTGTTCTAACTGCTCGAAATGCGGAGGAAGAGGTCGTACAAGGTCTGAAGTGTGGTGCTGATGACTATATTACGAAGCCTTTCGGTGTTGCAGAGCTGTTGGCAAGAGTGGGAGCGGTGCTAAGACGGACATCGAGTGACGGAACCGGATTGACATTGTCCGAAGAGTCTGATGACAAGATGATTGCACTTGGCGATCTGCGGATTTATCCAGAGAAGTATGAGGTTACGCTTCATAATGATCTCATTCCACTGCGGCCTAAGGAATTTGAAGTATTGTTATATTTAGTACAGCGCCCTGGAACCGTAGTAACAAGAGATGACCTGATGAACGCCGTATGGGGGTTTGACTATATTGGCGGACAGCGGACAGTAGATGTGCATGTCAGCTCTCTTCGCAAGAAGCTGGAGATGAATCAACAATCTGTGCAGATTGATTCGATTCGTGGCGTGGGCTATAAGCTTGTCGTTCATAAGAAGCAGGGTGTGCTTCCATCTTAGGTTGCATGAAAATTAGAATATGGAATTTTTAATATAGTAGGGCTGTCCCGTCACATCCGATGTGATTATGGGGCAGCCCTATTTTTTCTTTTGTTGATCTAATCAACCATCCAGTATTTACATTATCAATAATATAGATTATTATTAACCTATGTTATAAGTAACCTAATGAGGTGTTTTTCGATGTCGATCAAATATGCCATTCTGGGGCTTCTGAGCTGGAAGCCAGCTTCCGGATATGAATTGAAGAAGATTTTTGAGGACTCATCAGCGATGTATTGGTCCGGCAATAACAATCAAATCTATAAGTCGCTTGTTCAGCTATTGGATGATGGCCTAGTCACTAACGAAATCAAGCATCAGGAAAGTTCTCCATCCAAAAAAATTTACAGCATTACAGATGAGGGAATGCTCCGATTAAAAGAATGGGTGCTTGAGGAACCTGAACTTCCCGAGCTTAAGAATACATTCCTTATCCAATTGGCATGGGCAGACCAACTAGACGACGAGGAATTAGATGATCTGCTTGATCGGTATGAGGACAGGATCAACATGCAGCTCGTCTATCAGCAAGAAAAAATGAATCGTGGACTCCAAGAGCCGAATCGAAATGAGCGGGAAGCCTTTTTGTGGAATAAAATTTCTGAGAATCTATTGTCCAGCTACCTCAATGAACTGAAATGGGTGCAGGGAATTCGCATGGAGTTTAAGGCAAGAAAACAAATGAAGGAGAGAATGACTATGAACTATAAACTCGTCGAAAACGAAACGAAGGCATATTTCGAATTGATTGCAAGCGACACGCAGTTAAGTACGGAGCAGGATGCTGTGGATTTGATTGCCTTGTGCAAGGAACATGATGTTGAGCTGCTTCTGGTACACGGGGAAGCTCTTGCGGGGGAGTTCTTCAGTCTTAGAACGGGCGTAGCGGGAAGAATGATTCAAAAGTTTACGAACTACCATGTGAAGACGGCTGTCATCATTCCCGATCCATCGTTGAATAGAGGCCGCTTTAAGGAAATGGTGGGAGAATCCAATCGCAGCAATCATTTCGGGGTCTTTGAAACGCGGGAAGATGCGGAGAGCTGGCTTATTCAGTAACGGTTAATCGACGGTTAGGGAATGTAGGAGATACGAATATGTATTTCCCAGAATGGCGGGTATGTAAGTCGCAATTTTGACGAGGCCTTGCTGTATACGATAACTGATATTGTACGGCATGATGAAGCTACGCCTCAAGAGCAGGATGTTCGAAGGCTGTTTTCTTGTAGTGGATCACTACATAGGAGACAGCTTTTTTATATTGAACGAAGTCTAAGTGCAGATGAGAAGAGATTCCTTTAGGGGAAATTTAGGTTGAAATTGGTGAGCCGTGGTTTGATGATTCGGACTTGGAACCGGAGATCGGGTTAAGTGAGCCGCATGCAAGAGATGATGGAATCCGAACATGCGGAGCATCGCCTGCAAGCAGCGGAGATTGTACTTCGTCATGCGAAGAAGCGCAGATTCCGGCTGTCTTCCTAAATAAATTGCCAAAAAAGATTTACTCTAACCAGTAAGTCTTTTTTTATTCGGGGCAGATAAATATTCACTCAAAATTTCACGAAGAAAAAGTTTCCCCAAAATTTAAAATAGTAAAATCAAGGAAAAATAGGATATTATTATTGTAAGTCCTAGAATAATGAAGGGGGGGGAACGGTTGTTTGAAAGTGAGGGACGGTCATATATTTTAGAAAGGAATGTCGAAACATGAGGTGTGCAATTATGTTCGTAGTACTGTCATTATTGACGTTTTCCGTAACTAGCGTAAGTGCTCATCAAGCGGAATATCGTTATGACAAGAATGGGAATCTATCGGTGATCACGCAAGGTGATACAGAAATCGCCTATCAGACAGATAGCAATGGAAATCTGACAAGTAAAAGTTTAAGAGAGAGGACATATAAGGATAAGCTGAAAAACGGAGATTTTCATGAAGTAAACAATGGTGGCAAAGCGGTAGGCTGGTCATATATGACGGATGACAAAGCTGCATCGAGCTTTAACATCCAAAAAATAGGATCAAGAAATCATCAACAGATTCAAGCGAGTAATATTCCAGTAGGAGATTTCATTGGAATCAAGCAGGCACTGTGGATTACGAAGGAATCCAGCCGTGGGTTTGATCTGAAAGCTTCCTTAAAGATTGAACATCTACAGAATGCAGAGGTTGTGATGATGGTCGATTTTGTAGATAACACAGGAAAGGTTATCGGTAATGCGAGCCAAAAAAGCACGCTGCAGAGAGATTTCTTCTTCACGATGAGCCTCAGAGAGAGTATTCCCCAAAAAGCAGAAAGAGCGATTGTGCAAATCGCGATCCATTCAACTGGCAATAATGCGGCTGGCACGATAGTAATTAAGGGAGTCGATGTCTCCTATGGTTTAGATTATTATTTTAATTTGCTCATGAATCATGATTTTCAGGGCAGAGAAATTCAAGTCGCGGAGGGAACAATTCCAGATTATTGGGAAATCTCAGGGGATAATGGTTCTGCTAAGTTTAACTTGATGACTACTAGTGACTATAAGAAAAGGCAGGTCATCTCTTATAATTCTAACGGCACTAGTAAAGAATCATACCTGATACAGCATCTATTAATTGATGATTCGAGAAATTATCAATTGAGAGGGATATTTAATCGACTTGGCAATGTAAATACTCATTTTCAAATTTTGTTTTTTAATGAGAAGGGGACATTGCTAGGAACGAATTATACAACATCAGATAGTATAACTGACCAGACTGCATCACTAAGAGGGAATATTCCAAAAGGTGCAGTCTATGCAACTGTGTACGTGGGAGCGCGTTACAGTGGAGTAAGCAATGTCAACATCAACATCAACAATGTTTACATTGCTCAGGTTTCAATTGAGTATAGTACTGAACCGCAGGCATTATGGAACTCGTTATTTACGTTGTTTGATCAAAAAAGCGATATCGCACAAGGCTGGGCAAAAAGAAGTAGTGGAGCGGATGTAGGAGCTATTTATGGGAAGAGTAGTGGTGATGGAGGCCAAAACATATCCGTACCATTTGGAATATGGGGGAATCTTTCGGCTGAAATTTACCAAGACATTTCACTGGAGCCGAGTTCTGAGAAAGGGAAATTGGCCTTATACGGCGAGATTTCGATTCTAAGCAGCAGTAATGCAAAATTGGAAGTTGAGGTTGGGCCTCCTAAGAGAATCGGTAGTTTTCCCCAAAAAACGTATAAAGAGACTTATATATTAGGCAATGGTAGACAAGTGATTACTATACGAGGAGATATTGCACCAAATACTAGAGAAATATCGGTTTCTGTCCGTTTATTGCCGATAGTTCGCAACGAGGCATGGGGAGAAAACATCGTAATTCATAATTTACGATTTAACCCGAACTACAACCCTTCAGGGCCGGTAGAAATGTTCCTTCCGGAAGAGATGGAATGAATGAAGTGAGTTTAGACGAGCATACATCAGATGAAGGCTTTTTCAACCGATGTCTAATTGATGTGCAAGGAAAGATAATTGATAGGAGAGATTATGTTGAAAAGATGGCTATCACTTATTCTCGCATGTGTACTATTGATTACAAGCGTGCCTTTCGCTTCTGCAGAAGAAGCTATTGCATTTAAGAACTCGGTGGAAGAAATCTATCCATCGGTAACCTCCAGTGTATATGGTCCGCACGCAACGTTCACGGATTTTAATCCAGACGAGCTTATTACGATTACCTCCCTAACCGAAACCTTTGGCGTAACGAGGGATTGGGTAACGGAGGAGCTGTTCAAGGGCTACGAGCTTCATCAAATCTATCAAGGTTTAAAAGCCAAGCAGCAGGGAAGAGACTATGAGCAATTCATGAACAGCACTTATTTGAAGCCTGCTCCAGATCCGTTAATTGAGCATCAGGAAAAAATGAAAAGTGTATCGGAGGCTGTGTATCAAGCCAGCGTAACGGAGCAGGTCTACGGAAAAGGGAAACCGTCGGTGACGGATCAAGTGTATGGATTATGGGAGAAGCGCTCGTTAGCCCTCCTTGGCAATAATTTATACGATGAGAAAGCGCTCCGCAATCGTCCAATCCGGTTGGATCAAGCTCCTTACTCCGTCGGATCCTTTAGCGACCATATCTCGCCTGTCGACGGCTCCTTGCGCGTGGAAGTAACGGATATGGTAATGCCTGGACCGAACGGCATGGATTTTGCGCTGCGGAGAATTTATGACAGTTCCCTGGCGAAAGATGATATCTATGTGAGTGGATATGAAAGTAACGGAACACAGGCAACCTGGGAAGAAGAGATTTTTCATCTCGGTAAGGGATGGATTTGGGATATGTCGTATATAAAGTGGGTTAACAATTCTCGCTATATCTATATATCGGGCGTCGGTACATATGGGCTGGACGATGATTTGGTAGGATATCCGCTCGGTGATTTGGTCTTTATGGACTCGGATAAAGTATTGCAGTCCGATGAGCGAGCCGCCTATGAGCTCCTCAATAAGACGACGGGAGTCAGTCAATATTTTAGCTATAGGGGCAATCTCATCTTCATCGAAGACACAGATGGAAACTATATTCAATTCTCATATAAGGATGAGCCGGACATAGGATGGGTTTTGTATCAGGTAAAAAGTTCAACCAGGGATTATCAAGGCAAGAATGAAATGAATATTTCCTACAACAATGACAACACGATTACCATCCAAAGCGGAGATCGAAGGGTGATCTATAAGAAAGAAAGAGTAGGAAAAATAAAAAATGACACGCTCTCCCGAGAGCAAGATATTTTAACGGAAGTGATCGATCCGGAGGGCCGCTCGACGAAGTATGATTATGGCGTATGGAATAGGCTGCAATTCAATTTGGTCAGATCTTATAAAGGTCTCCCAAAAAATTCGAACGACCGCAAAATATTTTGGGGAGAGAACGAGATGATCGCGCTTGGCGTCATCGAACACCCGACCAAGGCCATTACGGAATTCGGATTTGATGGCGCAATTGAACGAACGATTGGGGACTTTGCAGTAGAAAACGTAGTGCGTTATAAATCTCGCCGTCATTATTATAGCTCGTCCACCTATACGCAAAAAAATGAAATGACTCTTAGATATACAATGGATCATAGTAACGACAAAGATAGAACGGGGATTGGCGATGGAGGAAAGTACATCGAGCAGGATTTCAGGTTTTCTGTGGATGTGTACGATAAATTCAAAACGACGACCTATACGTACGAAAAACAATTCGTTGCGTATGATGCGCCTTCGGCAATCTATAACACGAGAACGGAAGTTCGTGATGAACAGACGAATAACCGTCAGGTGTTCCAGTACGGGTATGACAGATTTCGAAGAAATCCGAATCCGATCCAGATTGAAGAGACGTTTTATCAAGGGGGATATGCATCTTCGCCTCGGGTAACAAAACGAGAGTATGATTACTGGGGACAATTAACTTCGGAAACGAATCCGCTCGGTATAACAAGCCGTTATGAATATAAAGACATATTAGAGAATAAGCTGTTCCGCATGAAGAGTAGTAGTGTGCCGATGGATCAGGGAATGACGCTGCGCTCTGAATATGAATACGATCGATATCGCGGGGGATTGAAGCAGGCCGTTTCCAAAAATGACAGAGGCGAAATTGTCCAACAATTGAACTATGAGTATGACTATGCTGGCAACCCGATTAAGATTCGGATTAAGGAAGACAGCGGAGAAACTATTTTTTACCAAGACTTCAGTCACGATTTCAAGCGTTTCTTCTTAAGCAGGCAAACTATAGGCGTCAAGAATGTTGACGGAAGCAATGAAGTAATAGAAACCCGCATGGATTATACGCCTGAGACGGGGCTCCCGACGAAGTTTACGGATGGCAATGGCAAGAGTACCTCCTATACGTATGACAAGCTGGGACGGATTACAGCCGAAATCAATCCTGACGGAACGAAAATGACCGTCGTATATGATGATCAGAACAATAAGATGTTCATTACCGATCCGAATGGGCTGCAAATCGAGAAGCATTTCGATCCGCTGGGCAATTTGATTGCTGAAACGAATGGGCGAGGCATGGCCCAGCACACGTATGACGAGAATGGTCGGCTGATTCGTAAAGGGGACTTTAACGGATCCCAGATTCAATACGAGTATGACGCATGGGATCGGATTATCAAGGAAATAGTTGGAAAAAGTACGAATCGAACTGTCTATAACGATGTGGCTAATACGAAGACAACCATCGATGGGTCAAATAACAGCATACGTGAAACATACGACATCATGGGCAGAGTCATCAAGAAGGAAGAAATCAAGCCTTCTGGCCAAGAAGTCTTGTTAGCTCGCTATGAATACGACTATGTGGGGAACGTCAAGGTAGCCTACGATGGAAACAACAATGTAACGAAATACGAGTATGATGTACTAGGACGCTTGATCGCCGTTACGGATGCTGAAGGTAAAACGACACGGTATCGGTATAATCTGTCGGGCGATATGGTCGAAATTAAGTATGCGGACGGAAATACGGTTGAGAAGCAGCATGACGGCATCGGTCGCCTGCTGAAGCAAACCGATTCGAACAAGCAAAGCAAACGCTTCTATTATGACGGCAACGGCAATGTAATCAAAAGCATCGACCGGAAAGGACAGATTCAAGAGTTCGTATACAATAGCCGGGGCTTCCTAACGGACATCGTTGCGCCGGACGAGAGAATTTCGTTTAACTATGACGCAACAGGAAAACGGACGACAATGACGGATCAGACAGGGACAACGAGCTACGCGTACTATCCTTCAGGCGAACTGGCATCCATCACGTATCCGGATAAGACGGTGTTGACATTTGATTATGAGAATCGGGGACTGCGCAAGGAGCAAGCCATCACGTCGGGTGCCTACCGCTTGGCAAGCCAAACGGAGAGGATTATCCTAGTTCCTGCTCCAAGAAGCTTGAAAGTAGTGGACGAAGCCGGAGGAGCGCTGGCTCAATTCGACTATTCGTATGATGATTCCTATCGGATCGCCAATCTGAAGTCAATGAATGGGCTGAATGAAGTCTATACCTATGATGGAATGAACAGGACGGGTATCCAGCAGAAGCTAGGCGAGGCACCATTTGCGGATTATGGCTATACCTATGATAACAACCGCAACATCGTAGCAAAGAACGACACTGGTGCAGGGTATCAATTTAGCTACGATCCGCTGAACCGAATCAAGACATCAAGTCAGTTCAATGAGGCATATTCGTACGATCAGCGGGATAACCGCAGCACCCTGCAAAGCGATCAGGTACCGAACATCAAGGGAGCAAGCTATACTTACGACAGCCGCAACCGTCTGACCCAAGTGACAACAGAAGATGGCAAAGCTGTCAGCTACCGCTACAACGGGGATAACCTGATGGTGGAGCGCGCCGAAAACGGTGTGACGACCCGTTACTACTACGATGATCGGGCGAAAATCGTAGCCGAAGGCAAGGTGGAAGGGAACGGCAGCATCACGATTACAGCATCTTATGTCCATGACGATTACGGCAAGCTACTGGCTCGTCAGGTTCCAGGACAAGGTATGCAGTACTACGTATCCAACGGACACGGCGACATTACGGAGATTCGGGATGCACAAGGCAATGTATTGAACCGCTATGCGTACGATATCTGGGGCAATCCATTGGTTCAGGAGGAGCGAGTCCCGAACATTTTCCGCTACTCGGGCGAATACTGGGATGCGACAACGAATCTGCAATATTTGCGCGCAAGATGGTATGATCCAAGTGTAGGGCGGTTTATTAATGAGGATACGTATGAAGGGGAACTGGGTAACCCGCTGACGTTGAATCTGTATACGTATGTTTACAATAACCCATTAATTCATTTAGACCCTACGGGTAACTTTGTTTACCCAGTTTCTCCGTCTTTAACTTGTGCGGTTGATATGGGAAATTGTAAATCAAATTTGGATGCACAAGTTAAGGGAGGTAAGGCTGTTGCAAAAAATGGGGCTGACTTCCTACTTCTTGATGATATAAATACCATGTTGGATCCTAATAGCTCATTAGGAGATAAGGGACTTGTGTTGTTGGGATTTTTGCCTCCGGTAAAATTAATTAAAACAGGAACCAAAGTTAGTAAAGCTGCTGCAAAAGTACTAGCAAAGTGCAATTGCTTTACTGCAGGGACGAAGGTATTAACAGACGAAGGGGAGAAACCTATCGAGGAAATCGAAGTAGGGGATAAGGTTCTCGCTAAGTCTGATGAAACCGGAGAAGTGGCATATAAAGAGGTCGTGGGGCTGTTCCAAAAACAGACTGACGAAATTTATTACGTCCACATTGGGGATGAAATCATCGAGGTTACGGGTGAGCATCCGTTTTGGTTGGATGGTAAGGGATGGACGTTTGTTAAAGACTTGAAGGTTGGCGACTTGCTTGTTTCGAGTGTCAGTACTAAACTAGCGATAGATAAGATTGAGAAAGAACCTCGCGAAGCAACAGTTTATAACTTTGAGGTTAAGGACTTTAATTCATACTTTGTTTCAAACCTTGGGATTTGGGTGCATAACTGTAATTTAGCAAAGATAGGCGACAGTTTTGGAAAGTCTGGGGTTTTAGTAAACCATCCTGGTACTAGGATTGAGTGGTCTAAGGTTTCCAACCACGGATTAGAGAGAATGGGACAACGTGGAGTAACCCAATCAATGGCAGAGTCTTGGGTGAAAAATGGTAAGGCACTTTCTCAGAACAATGGAAGTAAGCATTTGTTCTTTACCAAAGATGGTGCTGTAGTTGTGGCGACCGATGGAACGCTTGTAACAGCAATCCCAAAAAGTCATTATGATGATGCGTATAAAGCACTTTCTAAATCATTATTTGGTGAATAAAACTTGGTGAGGTGATTTTTTGGTAGAGGAAATAACAAAAATAATAAATAACTGGAATCCCGCTGAAATTTACCCACTACTTCATGATGAATATCAATGTGAGGTTAGTAAAATCGTTGAACTACTCAGCTCTTTTGAATCTAAATCGACCATTTCTAAACAAATATACGACTTATTTGAGAGCTGTTTTGGTAATGAGTTCCGAAAGCCATATCATGAATGTGAAGAAATAACAGAAATATTAATAAATATTCAGTCATCTAAATAAAAATTGATACCTTTAGGGTGGATGAACTGACCCCTGTCAAGTAGACAGTGTAAAAATAGCTCTGGCACCGATCCTTCACTTTTGGTCGGTGCCTTTTTTTATGCTGCTGAAATGACGCTTGTACATCAATGCCGTCATACAGTTTAATTTTTTTGGTATCAATAATTATTGTAGTACTCAATGTATTCCATAATTGCTGCTTCCATTTCTTCGTACGTATTGAATTTCTTGAGGTTTTACATTTCGGATTTCATCATTCCCCAGAATGATTCCATTAGGCCATTGTCTATGACTTGGATACCCTGGACATAATTTGTGCCATTCCTGCATCATCTGGCATTTTCTTGAATGTTCTTTACAACCTACAGGTAATAACAAATGTGCATTTACAGAAACTGCAATGGAATGCGTTGGGGGCGGCAAAGGTGATGGAGGTGGTTCTTCCAGTAACAGCTATGTGGGAAGTACAGTTGTTAGAGGTAACGTTGCACCTCCTCCGAAAATAACACGTGCTTCGCCCAAGGTGAAATTTGAGGTTTCTTGGAATGAAGCAAAATCATTTAACAAACTGAATATTGAAAAGGCAATGAAGCCTCAGGGGACGGGTTATATTGGAAAGTCATATTCAGGTACAAGAAATACCGCTTCTGATTTTACGAGAGGTAATGGTAAGAGTACTCTAATAAAAACACTTTAATGACCATAAAGGTGATTTTGGTTTTACTACTGAGGCTCAATATCTTAAAGGTGCAAGAAATTTTCTTGAGAAATCTCCAACCTCAACAACACAATCTTTTGTTTCAAAAGAAGGCACATATTTTAGGTATGATACAGCAACGAATGAATTTGGAATTATTAATCAGTATGGTGGAATATCAACTTACTATAAGCCAACTGATGGAATTAAATATTGGAAGGAGCAAATCGGATTGTACGCTCCTAAGTGAGAGAGGGTGTGGAAATATGAAGAGATTACAGTGTCCATGTTGCTGTAATTTTACTATTGAAAGTAAGGATGAAGTGGTTGTAGATATTTGCGATGTGTGTTTTTGGCAGTTTGATGTTGTAGCTCATGCTAAGCCCGACATAAACATAGGAGCAAACCATATTTCGTTGAATCAAGCCAGAGAGAATTATAAACAATTTGGCGTATGCAAACTTCAATATAAAAATATGGTTAGAGAGCCGTTGGAAGAAGAATTACCAAAGAATAATATTGAGTAATTTTTATTCAGAAACTTTAAGGTCTGCATACCTATTTTAGGGTTAACAGCATGAAATATCACCTCAATAAACGAATAACACTTACAAAAGAGCAGAGGATTTACTTCTTGACAATTGGTTCGTACAAGACAACCAACAAACCAAACACTAAACAACTTGACTAACACACATGATAAACTTTCAAAGGCTTATTCCACTTGAATGATAAGGAGGAATAAGCCTTTTTGCATGCCTAAAACCAAAGGAGGATAAGAATAATGACAAAGCAGGTACAGGCAACGGCAGCGGCACGATTACAGCAGCGTATGTCCATGATTCGAACGGCAAGCTTCTGGCTCGTCAGGTTCGGGGACAAGGTATGCAATACTACGTATCCAACGGACACGGCTACATTACGGAAATCCGAGATGCACAAGGCAATGTACTGAACCGTTACACGTATGACATCTGGGGCAATCCTTTGGTGCAAGAGGAGCGAGTTCCGAACATTTTTCGCTACTCGGGCGAATATTAGGACGCAGCAACGAATCTGCAATATTTGCGCGCAAGATGGTATGATCCAAGTGTAGGGCGGTTAATTAATGAGGATACGTATGAAGGGGAACTGGGTAACCCGCTGACGCTGAATCTGTATACGTATGTGCAAAATAATCCGTTGAAATATATCGATCCTAGTGGGAACAGATATATACCGTCAGAGATGAATTCCATTCTCGAAGCGACTATGAAGATAACTTCTACCGAAAGTAGAGCATATTCATACGCTTATAACTTGTTAAGTCGAGAGTATGCAGATGTATATGATAATAATCGTTTTAATTATTTGTTTGGTTTATTAACGCAAACAAGTGCATACAAGAATAGTGCAGGAAATGCGGACTGGGCAAGAGCGGAGTTAGCCAAGGATTACAGTAAATGGCATCAGAAAATCTCCTTTTCGGAAGCTTTGGCTTCATTGGGACCAATAATCGGGGGCATAGGAAAAGCTAGAGAAGTTGGTGGAAAGGTTAGAGCGATTGGCGGGTGAAACTGCTTCACAGCGGGAACCAAGGTTCTAACAGACGATGGTGAGAAAAATATCAAAGACATTGAGGTCGGAGATAAGGTTCTCGCCAAGGATGAAGAGACGGGTGAGCAGGATTACAAGGAAGTTACGCATCTTTATCGCAATGAGAAAGATACGACATATAAGCTATCTGTTGGTGACCAAATTATCGAGACGACCGACAATCATCCATTCTGGGTTGATGGAGAGGGATGGGTACTCGTTGTTGACTTGAAGGTGGGCGATGAACTAGTTCAAAGTAATGGAAATCATCTAAAGATTGACAACATAGAAATTGTACACCACGATGAAAAAGTAAAAGTGTACAACTTTACTGTTGCTCATTTCCACACGTACTTTATAAGTGACTTAGGAATTTGGGTTCATAATATCGATTGTGGTTTACGCCCTGAGGCTAAATATCTTAAGAGCGGAAAACATGGAGTGAACTGGAAAGAAGGCCCTGCAATGGCTAAAAAGTCTGGGTTACCCCAAGGGCAGTGGAGCAAAGCAGATTTAGAGTTTGCAGGTGGGAAAGCAGCAACGTTAAAGTCTGGTGAAAGGTGGGTGGTTTGATTTACCTAGCGGCTCTACATCCAGAGTATACATGCCTGATGGTTCTACAGTGAATGCAACAAGAATTTGGGTAAGAAATAATGGTTCAGGTACATTTCATGGTTATCCTGCACCATAGAAAAAAGGAGACTGCCTATGGATTTTAGAATTCAAGCAGGATGTCCCAGATTTACTGGGGAGTTTGATGAAGATATATCTTCCTTGTCTGATGCTCTTGAGATTGTGTTTCCTCTTTGGACAGAAGATGTAATAATTATGTGGAAGAACATTTGTATTCCAATAGGGTACAAATACGACATGAGCCTGATGATAAATGACATCTTAGACATTCTTGAAAACCTTAGGACGAAAGTTTCTGGTGAGATAAGGGTTCACTGGCCATCAAATTCATTTGAATGTAAGTGGGATTTAACGTGGGATTCAAGTAATCTGGTAATTCGTTCGGAGTGGGAAAATGTTGTTGGGAAGACGGAGAATTTACTTAAACAAAGCGGTCATATTGTAACTACAAAAGAATTTTTTCAGTCAGAATGGAAAAGAGTACTTAAAAATATTATTGATGGTATGGCGAATTCCGGATTCAATACAGTTTCAGTTCCTGAAATGGTACGATTAATTGCCGAATTCAACGCAATTAACAATGAAGGAATACTCTATAACGAATAACTGTAACAAGATAAGGCCTTGAGGGCGGCAATCCTCAAGGTCTTTCTTTTACCACCCCCACCCAGTGCCGAATGAATCGGGCGGGAATGTTTAGAAAGAACCTAATGCTCATCAATGCTGTAGCTGAGATTGAATCTATACACGTATGTACAGAACAATCCGCTGAAATATATCGATCCTAGTGGGAACAGATATATACCTTCAGATATGAATTCTATTCTCGCAGCGACTATGAAGATAACTTCTACCGAAAGTAGAGCATATTCATACGCTTATAACTTGTTAAGTCAAGAGTTTGCAGATGTGTATGATAATAATCGTTTTAATTATTTGTTTGGTTTATTAACGCAACATACAAGAATAGTGCAGGAAATGCGGACTGGGCAAGAGCGGAGTTAGCCGATGATTACAGTAAATGGCATCAGGAAATCTCCTTTTCGGAAGCTTTGGCTTCATTGGGGCCAATATCGGGGGCATAGGAAAAGCTAGAGAAGTTGGTGGAAAGGGTAGAGCGATTGGCGGATGTAACTGCTTCACAGCGGGAACCAAGGTTCTAACAGACGATGGAGAGAAAAATATCGAGGACATTGGAGTCGGAGATATGGTTCTTGCCAAAGATGAGAATAACCCTGATGGAGAGTTGGATTATAAGGAAGTAACAGGGTTATACCGCAACCAACGTGATGATATAATTAAGCTGAACGTTGGGGAGCAGATCATCGAGACGACAGATAACCATCCATTTTGGGTAGAAGGAAAGGGGTGGGTCTTCGCCGATGAACTCCAAGTGGGCGATAAGCTCCAAAAATCTGACGGAAGCAACCTGACGATTGATACGGTAGAGTTTGTTAAACTGAATGAGCCAGTTACGGTTTATAACTTTACGGTTGCTGACTTCCATACGTATTTTGTCACGGATTTGGCCATTTGGGTTCATAATACAAACTGCTTGTTTGGTGCGAATGGAGTTCAAACTACTAGTAAAACAATTTGGAAACAAAACGGTAGTAAGGCGAGAATTGATGTTGAGAATCCTAATCCCGGACAACGTGCCGGACAGATTCACTACCAAGACGCAAACAACAAGAAGTATTTATTTGACCCAGCTAAAGGATTATTCATAGACTCTAAGGGAAATATCGCTCCGAAAAATGTTAATAAAATGCTTAGTGATTCTAATTTTGTGAAAAAGTTAAATGTTGGACTTACGCAATATCTCGGTGAAAGTCCTTATAAACCATAATAGGGGTGAAAGTTTGAAACTTAATTCTAAAATGCAACATTACCTTGATGGATTAGCAAGTACAGAATTGCGAACAAACAATTACAATATTAATTTGAACGGTGTAAAGGAGGTTGTTTTCCCAGAATTTATTGAATGGGATGGTTGTGTCTTATTAAAACAAGAAAAGAATGATCCATTGCCACATCAATTTTCACCGAATCAATTTATACCTGATAGAACAGCATTTGAAGCAGATTATAATCATATTCACTTGAATGATATATTTGATGAGATTCTTCAACCAAATCAAATATTTTACCTCTCAACAAAGATAATTGATGTTTGGGCGGCTGTTCTCTCCAGACAGTTTAAAAGTAGATATCGTTTCATTCTCATACTATCATTCGACAGTGATGAAGTCGTTTTACGTTTCTATACTGTCCGAGACAATGAAACACCGTGGCTAGATACTTCGGCTTTAGAATCATACTTAGATGGATTATTATTAATTGAGATTTAACAAAAATTACTGTAATGTAACTGACCTTAAGGGTAGTAATTCATCCCCTTAGGGTCTTTCTTTATATGCAATACCCAGTACGGGCACGCCTCAAAAGAAATTAACCTTAATCGTAATCGTAAGATATTTATCAAATTTTCCTGTACGCATAGAATTGCTTGAATAATAATATCACCTAGCGCTTTGGCACACATCAAACCAGGTTGATTATGGTTTGATAGCACTATGATTGCCCTGAACCTGCCAGGAACCAGGACAAGGTATGCAGTACTACGTATCCAACGGACACGGCGACATTACGGAGATTCGGGATGCACAAGGCAATGTATTGAACCGCTATACGTACGATATCTGGGGCAATCCATTGGTACAAGAGGAACAGGTTCCGAACATTTTCCGTTACTCGGGGGAATATTGGGACGCAGCAACGAATCTGCAATATTTGCGCGCGAGATGGTATGATCCAAGTATAGGGCGGTTTGTTAATGAGGATACGTATGAAGGGGAAATCAAGAATCCGCTGAGTTTGAATTTGTATACGTATGTGCATAATAATCCGTTATCAAATGTTGACCCAACGGGGCATATTCCAAGACCTATTGAAGCCGCCGAGTTGGCAGCACATATATATGAATTAAAAGGTTCACTTTCTGGAGGTTGGACGTATAGCTATACCATCACTGGTGGAGATAATATGGTGATGGGCGTATATTACCGCACCCTAAAAGGTGGGACTTTTGAATATGCACTGGTTAACAAAGGTAGTGATTTAAATTGGAGCGACTGGAAAAATAATGCCCTTCAACCAATAGGCTATTCCGCGGACATGAAGGATTCGATTAAGAAATCTACTGAATTTGTAAATGCTAACAAGGGTAAAGAGATAACCATGGTAGGGCATTCAAAAGGAGGCGCTGAAGCGACTGCAAATGCCGTTGCAAACAACAAAAATGCAATCACATTCAATACTTCACCTGCAGTACTTTGGGTTAATGGTTTAAGTGACAAGGATTATACTGGAACCATGACCCACTACGTTGTTAAAGGTGAATTATTAAATCATTTATTAGGTGAACCATCAGTGGGGTCTATGGTTTATTCGCCACAAATACACAAGATTAAGTGGTGGTATCCAGATTGGTATAACTTGTACCAGAGAAAACAAAATCACTCAATGGATTCAGTAAAGGAATCATTAAAGGCGGGGTGGTATTAATTGAAAGCGAAAATAATGATTATTTTAGGTGTTCCGTTGTTGTTAGGTCTTGTAATCATAGTGTATTTTGCTTTGCCTTGGCTTCTCATGCTCATTGGCATTCAATTAGAACCAAATCCTTCGCGCCCTGCAATTACTTATGGTGAATTTCCATTTCGTTTGGACTATGAAATAAACGGGGAACGTAAGGTTGTTCAAGATACTTTAATATGTGAATATGATGGGATTGGTTCAAATGAAGGAACTGGGAAATATCGCAAATGGAAAGAACGCTTTGCAAGCGGAAATCCCAAGATTCTGCTATTAAAGGTCGATGGTGCTTCAGGGATTGCATTCGGAAACAAAAAAACCATATATCAAGAGATATTTTTCGACCTCGGACCCGCTTGGTATTATATGGGTGATGATGAAGGCGGTAGTGGGTACAAGCCAATTTACCCAAACGCTTCATTCTCAGAACAATACCAAGATGGAAGCGGAACGAAGGGAGTTATTCTAGCAGACGAGTTGCTAAATAAGTACAATATTAAATTAATTAGTTGGGATTACACCCAACCAATTAGAAATAATTTTTCTTCGACAAAAAAGTGAGCCATGAATGAAAGAAAGTCGCCACATGCGAGTGTAACAACTGTAGGAATTGATGCAACAGTCTATTTTAATCCTAAATCTAATCCCACTATACAAACTATAGACCCTGAAACTGGAAATGTTAGTGGACAAAAACGACCTTCTTATGTTGGTTTAGCTCATTAATTGCTTCATGCTGATTGAGCAATGCGTGGAGCGCAATACGAATATAAAACGATGGGTTCTTATATTTATCAGATGTAAGAACTGGTGATATAACTGAAAACAAAATAAGAGCAGAGCATGGATTACCTTTGAGAGGAGCATATTAGTCTAGTGAAAAAGAATATGCTTTTTGGGTTAGTTTTGATTATCGTATGTCTTTTGATAGGATTATATTTTTTAAGGAATACTTCGAAAGATGTTGACGATAATGTAATAATGAAAATTTCAATATATCCTACAGCAGCACTCGATGAAACATACTTGTTTGAAGTAAGGTCAGATAAAATGCTCGAGGTATCAAAAGGTGTTCGGAAGCATCAAACGTTTGATTTTCACTTAAGAAAAGTAATAGATACAAAAAAAAGGAAACTGACTGCTGAAGAATCAAAGGTTCTACTCGACGCAGCAAACAGAGTCGAAGAAACGAGCGATAATATCACAAAAAAATTAATTGCGGATGGGTGGGATGTGTCCATCTATTACAAAGGAAAAATAATGGATTTGAACTACTATGGTAATGAGTCAGAGGATTTAGATGTATTAGTTAATCAACTAATTTTATTGTCACCAATTACCGTAGATCTGCATGGGTGGTCGTAATTCTCACAGCTCAATATCTCCTTCAATAATTAAACATTAACTACAGAAGCTTAAATATGTACTTATTTCTCTTACCACATGCGAGTGTAACTATGAACTGTAACCCGAAAGAGGTCACTTTTTTTCAAGTGTCCATCCGACGGGTTACAAGTTCAACAACTCCATGTGGTTTTCCTTTTTTTTGATTGTGATCCACACCCAGTGACGAATGAATCGGTCGTCACGCTCCGAAAGAACTTAACCTTTATTCCCCTCCACCATATGAAAATTTTCTAAAATGGCTGTATGGACTGTCAACAACAAACTTGACAACTTTTTTAGCGTCAATTTTTTTAATCAACTGGGCTCATATAGCCTAGTGTTCCATGAATTCGGTGTTTATTGTACCCGTTCACATAATCATTTAACTCCAGTTTCTGCTGAAGGCTATTTGTATTTCTCTTTGATCAATTTAACAAATATGGAAAGTGGATGGGCAAGGCAATAAATAGTGGATGGTTACAATTGGATTCTTAAGTGTTAATTTGTAATTAAATAATTATTTGCACTTAAATAATTATAAATAATTACAAAAGGAGAGTTTTATTGTGGGAAATTATCCTAAATATCGCGCAGCAGCTGTCCAGGCTGCACCTATTTACTTGGATTTAGATGCAACAGTTGAGAAATCTTGCAAATTGATTGCTGAAGCAGCATCGAATGATGCAAAATTAGT
>Ga0102589_1002580_pt1 | contig 20475 bp, 26 predicted proteins | sample AraplaMF_Col_mLB_FD_76858 | JGI IMG/M metagenome (GOLD analysis project Ga0102589, IMG submission 76858) | Arabidopsis root microbial communities from the University of North Carolina, USA - plate scrape MF_Col_mLB | ecosystem: Host-associated > Plants > Roots > Endosphere | place: USA... | reverse complement strand
GAACAACTTCGGGAAAAGGATGTTCACTTTGCGATTTTAAATTTAGGAATAGATACTAGAACTCCAACAGGAAAATTCTTTTTAACTGTCATGGCTGCCTTTAGTGAACTAGATCGAGAAATGATTAAAGAAAAACAACGTGTGGGAATAAAGTTAGCGAAACAAAAAGGAGTGTATAGAGGAAGATTGAAGAAATACACGGATAAGCACCCAGGTATGAATCATGCGATTGAATTAAGGAAGCATACCAATAAAACTGTTAAGGAAATCTGCCAAATTACAGGAGTGAGTCAGGCCGCTCTGTATCGTAGATTAAAAGAACTTTAATAAAGTTCTTTTTTTATTTGTAATTAAATCCCAGAGTGGCCCCTCATACCCAGAATCATTTCCGTACCCCCATTAGAGTCGATCTTTTTTCTTTGTCACTGTTTCAGATAAAAGAGTTACTATTTGAAGCACGTTGGAATCCCATTAATAGTGATAATATTTTATGAATTGGAAAACAATAGTACTTAGGAAAGGGAGGATTGCGAATGTCTGTAAAAAATCGGTTAACTGGATTGGTCGTTTTGCTTACGATTATTGTGGTTGTGACAACTCCAGGCTCACACAGTGTATTTGCCGAATCCGGCGTCGTAACACAGCCTATTGAGTCAGTGAAAGTGATTGAGGTCGGGTTGAACGATGATTACTTTAATCCGAAAGTCATCACTATCCCGATTGGAAGAACGACAACGTTGATATTGAAAAACCAAGGTAAGAAAGAGCACACCTTCACAGTGGAAAAGCTCAGAATTGACGCCGAAGTCCAGCCGGGAAAAGAAAAAATCATTACCGTGAAACCTAAAAAGCCCGGTACATATGAACTGATATGTCGGTACCATTTCCAGAAAGGAATGGATGGAAAAGTAATAGTCAAATAACAAGCAGGGCCAATCGGGCCTTGTTTTTTTAATAAGCAACGGTAACTTACTTATTATTACCCAGACATCATTATAACCGCTAACTCCCATCCACAAACAGATGTTCTTACAAAAAGGTAAACGCTCACTTTTTGTAAAGTAAAGAGGTAGGTTTGTTCAATAAGACATAGTAATTAAGATTTTCCACAATCGGGCGCGATTGTGGAGCAATACAGGTAGAAAATGATCAAACTTTTTTATAAAAGAATAATTCAATTGAATATATTAAGAGCGTGTTTTGATCAATCTTTTTTCAACACACGCTCTTTTCTATGATCGTTTATCAAGGTTATTAGTATTAATTTGATCAAACTTTATTTTAAAGCAACAACGGCGTTACAGTCCATAATGATAGGGAAATTAGCTATTACCTCTGTACAAGCTACACTCAATATTTCTATTTCTTCTTCAGTGGGTTCTCCATCAAAATAACCTTTCCAATATAGCGTTTTATTTTCTAATTTTACAGTAAGCCCTCTTAAATTGTTCGGTATTGCACCTAACAAAGAGTAATGGCAAATAATAATTAGGTCATTTATTGTCGGAATCATATTTTTCACCTCAATTAAAGTATATCATTCCTTAATCCCCCCCTTAACACAATAAGAGACTTTTAAAGACCTATATGTGAAAATTGACATTTTCACCTGGAAATATCAATTTTCTCGTTTTGGGGTATTTGCTTTTCTTAGCTTGATAGCGATGTGGTGCTACCCAAAATTAACTGACATTCTAACCAATTTTTTTTGATATTAAGGAACTCGTAACCATACTCAGACTTAATTGATTTATAAACATTACTCCTGCGATGAGTTTTTATAGTCAGTCTATAGTTAAAGAAGCGATTCCGGTGTCATCTTAATCAGAACAATGATTCTAGGAGAATAGATGAATCCTATATAGTTCAGTCGATTTAAAAGTGATGAATTAGTACTTTTCGATCGAACCTTTTTAGACTAAAACTAACTTAGCTATATTTTTTCACTTTCTAACATTTTTCTAATTTCATCATAATATTTAAATACATTTTGATTTGACGATAATCCGGATACCTGACCGTCCCCTGTCTCTATGACACCCCAACTACCATCATCAAGTTCAGCAAAATCAACAGTATAGAACTTACTTTTGAGGGATTTGAAAATTTGAACAAAGTCCCTCGGAATGATCTTACTTGTGTTAGGTTGATTGGAATTTCTGCAAAGAGATACTAGTTCCCCATTTAAGAAAAACGCTCTATATTCATTTGTAAAACCAAAATATTTTTTTAAATCTACAAATTCCTTAATCACGATACCACCTGTATATAAATTGGCTCGGAGTTCAATAAATTTTTGTATATAATAATCCATTTTTTGACCAACAACTGGTGTTTCAAAATAATCTGGAAAACTTGAGCCCTTAACTGATTTCACATAATCTTTGACCATAAATCTTTTAAAGGATCTATTTATAGTAACCCAATCAATCGTTTTCTGGTCTTGATAATAGATACTCTTGGGTGTGTAAGATTTTATTGAATCATAGACATTTGGAAACAGGTGGCATTCGTTGTACTCTACAGGAGAGTTTATTAATTTCAAACCCTTGTCCAATAATTCTTTATAAAGATCTTCATATTGCAAAGGTGTTAGCATCCATCCTCTATACACACAGGTTCCCCTGTACCTGTTATTTGGATATATACTTAGTTTGCCATTTGTGATGAATTCTTCGTAATCATAGACTGCAGTTTCAAACTCAGGGAATTTTGCTACTTCGTTATATTCATCTTTATAATTAGCGTCAACTTTTCTGATGTCAAAATAATCGGATGGAAATAAAAATAACGTGGACATATTTTACAAATTCCTTTCACACTTTATGGGATTATGGAGCAAAAAATTTCTTAAACTAATAAATACTAATTATGCTTCTCTTAGTAGAGGGCATTATCAAGAAATGTAAATCGTTTCAACCAGAATTTACTTCACTGCCCTTGAGGTGATACCTCCGGTACAAATTTAGTTTTTGTAATAGAGGGGAGAGAATGTCTGACTATTCTTCACTTAATCATTACGCGATGAGTTCATGAAGTCCAATACAATCCAGTGTACCCAGTGACAATTAAACTGCTCTCGTATATGTTAAGGAATCAGCATGTTAAATTCACTAACATTATCACTAATTTTATTGATATCGAATGCTTTATTATCTCCACTTATATTTAATTGATTCTCATATTCTTTCATTACCTTGTAAAATGTATTTTTCTTTAGTCCTAATCGATTCATAAAGATTACGCCTGAAATTTCTCTATTTTTCCATGTTAGATATGTTTCTTCTATAAATCTTTTAAATGTGCTGATATCGGTAACAAATAAAATCACTCCTGTTTTATAATGACTGGGATAATATCAAAATCCTGATTCTACCCCTGAATACTATATCCAACGCTAATTAACATAACAATCTTTATCGGAAATAAAAAAGCTATACAGAACTAAGAATATAGATTATGTATCCATGGAGATACAGTCCCAAGCTTCATTTCTATAACTGATTAGCCAAAACAAGCCCCTTCGTCTTTCAACTACAATACTTTCCTGCATACCAGCAGTCGCTTCTCTCTCATTAATTCTATCATGTACACAAGCCCAATGAAGCCGATAAATGAGGTCGGCCTCGTCCAAAATCTCTTCTGCACTTCGCAACCTTGTTTGTTGATAAAATTCATTAAAAGAACCACAATCAGAAACAAGTTTAATTGCGTAATGACAGTCACAGATCTCTTTTGGAAATTTCAGTGTATTCACGAGACCTATTGACCAAAGTAAAACCCACTGGGCTTCATACTGCCATGCAATCTGTATGGCTTCTTTCTGGTCAGGTTGCTCTGAATTTAGGAAATCTCTTTCCTGCTTCGTTAATGATTCAACCACACCGAATTTGTTCAACAGCTCCATGACGAACTCTTTGGAAGCTTTTAAATCTCCTTCTTGGGCAACATCACAAGCATATTGTATGACAATCAGCAAAGCTACTGCTCTCTTCGTAATCTCTTCTCGACTTCTCAACTGAATACTTGTCAAAGGAGGCAATTGAGACAACCCTTCGATATATGGAATCCCCTTATCTTGCAGGTTGTTTATCGATTTCTGTCTTCTTTCTTCCCCATCGGTAGAAGTACTATCCTTGCCCATTATTATCTTCGTACATGCGTGAGGAGTAAATTCTGAAGGACCAGAGGATCCATCTGGAAATACGATTACTTGTCCATCCTTCCCGATGAGAGTACGATCAGGGATAAAACCAATACCGTTTACCTGATTGAGTAACTTAAGGAACAGTTCCACGTAGTCATCACTATAATCCTTCTCCGTCTCTATAGCAATTATGGTATTAATTACAGAAATCTGTGTCAAAACCATCGTCTTAACGCGTTCTTCTTGAAATGCAATTTGATCGTACATATGCATCATTCCAGGAATATTATTGGAAAAATAATCAGGATATGATTCTTCAGAATACACCCGGATAATAATTTTATTTTTGCCAAATAGTCTCTTCGATTGAATAGTATATTCATTTTTATTGCGCACAACCTTGAATCCATTTTGGAAAACTTGAGTAATGAAACCTTCTATATCATTTGTATCGTTCCTTGATGCAAATATCGTGAAAAATCTCAACTTTTTCCCTCCTCGAATGCTTATATTCCACGTAGCTATTTTGAAAAACCCTTAGTGTTATTGTATACAATGTTTGGTTTCACGTTGTCATTTTAAGAAGATTGTACGTTTAGGGGTACGAAAACGATTCAAAGAATAACCCGCCACATCTGAAATTTTTTCCAATTAAACTTTTGAGATAAGTCATATGGGACGCTTTTACCTTAGGAGAATCGTCAAAAAGCCTAACATCCCAATCAAGTACACTCTACTGGGATGAATTTAAAATATATATCGTTAAAAAACAATTTAAATAGAGTATTTCAGGTTTGGAAAAGTAAAAAAGATACAAAAATTCTATTTTTTACAGATGTGGCGGGTCAATGGCCGAATCGTTGCCGTATGCCTATAACAAAAGAACCTCACACTTTATCCACCTTAAGATACTTTAGTATTTCTAGAAATAATATATAAGATTAATACAAGAATAAATAATGAAATACTAACTATGCCAGTTACTGTCTCGTTATTTATTGTGTAATTTACAATAGTAATAATAAACAAACAAAGAGTACCTATTAATGCTAACTTTTCTTTTATAAATTTAAGCATTAATTCATCCCCTTTTCTAATAAATATAGCACAAATAAATTAGAAAATAATGTAAAATCAGAGAATTAAATCTTTAAAATCGAAAATAAACTTTTGAATAAAAGTTTACTTTCAATTTCACTAAAAAAAAGCCAAAAGATGACATTAAATAAGTCATCTTTTAGGGATAGCACCAACATTTCGTACGCTTAGAATTCCCTGTCCATACCTTACGAATTTGTAAGCTTTTTGTCATGTATTTGAATAGTACCAACTAATACAAGGGGATTATAATACTGACTATATAGCAATTATTATATGTTAAATAAACTTAAAGACGGAGGTCTAAAATGAAAAAATATATTTTATCTTTAATACCATTTATCTTAGGAGTCGGATGTTTAGTTAGCTTTAATACGGTCGGATCTAAAGTCGCAGCGGATGGTACTCTTGTAGAACCATTTTATTTACTACCAATTGGTTATTCATTGATAGCTATCGGTATCATTAGTATTTTTGTAAGTGAAATGAAAAAAGTTAATAGATAAAGAAAAAAGAATCTTATCTTAAGTAAAGTTCTTTTTTATGGGGTATCGTTTTAAAAATAAGCTTAGCGTACAAAATTTTCCGGATATTAGCGGTACCCCTTACATAAAACGAAAAAGAGTCCTAAATTAATAGGGCTCTTTTTCATTATTTTGAAAGTAAACTTTTTATTATTAGTTTACATTTGCATATCATTATAAACACCTTGATATAACCTAATTAAGAATTCTATATAAATACAAATTATATCTCTTAAATCTACAAATGTAATATAATGATAATAATATATTCATTGAAAGATTGAGGGGGAACATTATGCAAAGTTTAAAAGTAAGCATATTTAGCTGATAAATCGTCTTAGCGTACACCAAACACCTTAAATTGTGTCCAAATTGTGCCGTAACGTACAATTTTCTTTTTTTGATATGGTGAGGCCTTATTGTTTAAATCGATATTTGGGAGCGTTTCAAACAAATATAGAAGATAATGATAGGGACTTAAATTGTTCTCTTTTGCGGTTTCAATCACATTATACATAATGGCACTTCCTCTAGCACCTCTCGGTGTATTTGAGAACATCCAATTTTTTCTCCCGATCACAAATGGTTTAATAGAACGTTCACTTCTGTTGTTATCGATTTCTAAACGACCGTCTAATAAAAAAGTTTCAACAGAATAAAAACATGATTCTTCCCCCAAAAAAACTAGCTACTATAAATTACTAGTTCAGATTATCTTGAAGTTATTTTTCTTTCTTCTTTTTAAATGCCAAAACATAAAATAATATGGGGATTAAAAAATCTGCCAATAACTCTCCCATTCCATAAGGATCGACCTTAATATCTCCTCCTGCTAGATGCATAATAGATGATATTGTAAACAAAATTGCTACAACTAATGCCCATTTACGTTGAATTAATTTATTATTCATTTTTCTTCACTTGCTTTCATAAAATATTTTTTTCATACAATACCCATTATGGTAGTAATACCTATATTAATTAGGGTTTATTTCGTATGCGAATTTTTAAATAATCTACACTGATCCCCTATAAAAAGCAAAAAAACTCCTCTAAAAATTTCCTAATGCAGTCTTAGATTGATAGTGATGTGGTTGTACCACCAAGTATATTGTATTTCAATCCAATTACTATTTTACCATATTTAACTATATTGTTGTTAAGAAAGGTGAATTATTCGTACCACCAACATTTTAACAAAAATATACGCTAAGACAGTTTTAGGAAGCGGAAACTGAATTTTTTATACGCTAAAGATATGCAGGATTTCATGCAGGTTGCGAGGACGATTTGAACTGCCAAATGCTGTTGTGACAGGAATGTATGAAATCCTGCATATAGAGAAGGGAACGGAAAGCTGGAAAACTTTTGGTATGAATGGTTTTCTGGGATTTGGTTACTGCTGATAATGGGACGTTATGTTAACTCTATATGAATATAATATTCATATTTTTTCTTTTGTTTTACTTAAAGAGGTACTGCCAGCATTTCAGAAAAACCCCACACTAAGCAAAAAATACAATAAGCTGCCATATCGACAGCTTATTTATATAATTCTAGGAAGCTAACTTTTAATATTACAGCAAACCCTTTATCACTAAAATGATTATTGGAATAGACCAGGAGATTCCTAACCCTAAATTTATTGTATTCCTCCTTATATACATACCAAAATAATCCAATAATTGTGGTATAATTTTCAATATTGTGTGGGAATGGAGAACACGATTTAAATTAAGATTACGCCTAAAGAACTAGGGTTGATTGCTAAAAAGTATGATAATTTAAGAGAGTCTGTTGAGTTGGGGATGATGAATTGAAAAATAATAAATCAAATAAAGCTTTAAAGATTGGAACTAATATCGTACTTATTTTATTATTCTTAGGTGCAGTCCAAATGTTTTTTGGTGAAAATTATAAAAATAACCACTTTGGTTGGTTATTTTTGATAGCTTTTTGGATGGTTAGAAGTATTTATGGTTTTATCATAAATTTAAAAGAAGGAAATAAGAAGTTAGCATTAATTGATTTAGGTTTAGTAATTTTTGCTTCTTATTTTTTATTTTCCCAGAGTGTTAAATATTTTCTCTGAAAATAACTAGTTCACTAACGGGTCTTTAATTTGAATAAACCTCATATAAAAAAAGCTTAGAGTCATATGAAAACTCTGAGCTTTTTTGGATAATACCGATAAAAAAAATTATGTGAACACTAAAGTCCTCCAGTTAAACAATCTGGAGGACTTTTAATAGTCTTCTAAATACATTGAATCCCGATAATGTGACGTTATGTTAACCAAACATGTATGTTTATTCAATGTGGTTTTTTTCTTATTCAGGATCCTGTCTTTTTGATTTTCCTTTTACCATTGATATTTACCAATTATTTTTCTTTTCTCAATACCGTTTTTATGACAATAATGTTATTTAATTTTTCGTTGCCTCATTATACCTATCACAATTGGAATACCTGTCCCGATAATTACGATAGGTATAAATAATTTTCCAAAACTATTTCCCCACCCTAAAGCTATTGAGATTGACTCATATTGGATCAAAGCAAAGATAAATAAACAAATATTTTTTATTTGATTAACCGCTTTTCGACTATTCAAATAAAACTTCTCAGCATTCGATTTATTAAATCTTCGTGGGTAGTTATGAACTTCGGGAAACTTTTCTAAAGCCTGCATTAAGAGCAGTATGAATACCCCGATACCCGGTAAAATTAAAAGTTCCCATTTTGTCCCCCAACGATCAACAACCCCAGCTGCGTTATAATGTCCCGGTACTTGCTCAGGTAAGTTTCCCCAAATCATGATCAAAAAAATTATTGATAATAAAAAAGATGAATATCCAATGATATCCCAAATCCGTTCACTTTTTGTTTTTTGGATTTTTATTTTTGGTCGTTCCCATGATTTTTCCATGTTTTTACTCCCCCTCTACGATATTTTTATTTTTTTATATCCACATAGCTCTTCTTAAACTATATTTTATCATTTTTCCTGTTTTGGATCTGTTCGGCTTGGCGAAAACTAAAAAACAGCCGAATTTCTCTATGCAATGAGAAAAATACTACCTTACCATTGTATGGAGAAAAACTTGCTACCTATAACGAAAATTATGGTGCGACAAGAAGTTGCATTCCCACAGTGTAGCTTACGCTACCCCTCTAGACGCAAAGAAGGTCTCCATCCGAAACTGTATTTCTGGTAACGGGAATGTAGGTTGCATGAGGAAATGCGGAAACAGAGGACAAATGCATGGTCCGGAACACTGCTAGGAGAAGATAGGTATGGTAAACGAGAGTGAAGGTTTGTAAGCTTCGTAAACGTTAGCTCAAGATAATGCATGGCTTTGCTTGGGTATTGGCAAGAGGAAAAGTAGGGTCATAATACTACTGTGCTGCGTCCCGCATCTTGCTCGGAGTAAAGAACCTGCCTAACCCTATCGCATCTGTGGAATGTGGAACTTGGTAAGCCCTATGTTATCTGTATAAACAGTAGAGAGATCGAAAGGTCAAACGATGTAACAGAGGGTATGGGATATGGGAGAAAGCAAATGCCGTTATACCGAAAGGTAACAGGAAAGCAAAAATGTATAACTGACCGGATACTGTCGTCCTTTTGAACACATTATGACAGACTTGAAAGAGGGCCCACTTCCCATAGGTCTTCAACACATAAATACATTTGTGGTTAACTTTTGATGAAAAGGAGCGTGCAGTTATGAACACCTCAGAACGAGCGTCGGCGCACGCTTCATATACAAATTGGAATTCAGTAGATTGGCATACAGTCCAAAAGTATGTGATGAAGCTACGACAAAGAATTTATCGTGCCGAACAACAAAAGAAACTTAGAAGAGTCAGGAAACTTCAACGATTACTCCTACGGAGTGAAGCTAACTTACTGTTGTCCATTAGAAAAGTAACACAACAGAATAACGGAAAGCGTACCTCTGGAGTAGACGGTTATACAGCACTTCATTCTGGAAAAAGAAACGAATTATACCGACAGCTAAAGAGGCCCAGTATATTTCAACATCTTCCCAAGCCAGCGAAACGAACCTATATCGCTAAAAAAAACGGAAAACTGAGACCTCTCGGTATTCCAACTATCAAAGACAGAGTCTATCAAAATATGGTGAAAACGGCCCTAGAACCGCAATGGGAAGCACGATTTGACCCCGCCTCATACGGGTTCCGACCGAAGCGGAGTACACACGATGCCATTAGTAATATCTTTAATAAGATTAACACAAACAGTAAGAAAAAGTGGATATTTGAAGGTGATTTTAAAGGATGCTTTGACCATCTAAGTCATCATTGGATACGAAAACAAACTTACAGTTTTCCAGGAAAAACACTGATTCAGCGATGGTTGGAGGCTGGATATATAGATCAACATTCTTTCTCTGAAACAAAGGAAGGAACTCCGCAAGGAGGAATTATATCCCCGCTTCTAGCTAACATTGCATTACACGGAATGGAGGAGGAACTTGGCGTTATATATCGAAAGACATATAAATCCAATGAAAGCTACGCAATTCATCCTAAATGTAAAATAGCGATTGTTCGATACGCGGATGATTTCGTTGTCTTAACAGAAACGAAACAACAGGCTCAATCCATATATGAAAAGATACAACCGTACTTGAATAAAAGAGGACTTGAGCTGAGTATTGAAAAAACAAAGGTGACTCACATTGAAGAGGGATTTGATTTCCTAGGTTTTTCCGTACGTCAGTACAAAACGTGGAAAGGGAATAAATTACTGATTAAACCCAGCAAAGATAGCGTTAAGAAGGCAAAGGAAAAGATAAGGAATACGTTCCGCATCATGAGAGGACAGCCTATTGGGGAACTCATTAAAGTGTTAAACCCAATTATTAGAGGGTATGGACAATATTGGAGACATGTCGTATCTCAAAAGACATATGATAAAATCGGTCATTATATTTTCGAGAAAATATGTAAACATCTTATCCGATTGCACCCTAAGAAATCATGGAAATGGATAAAGAAGACTTACTTCAAAAAGCCTCATCACGGAGGCAAGGAATCTTGGACTCCGACCTGTCCTCTAACAAATATCCAGCTCTTACAAATGCCTTGGTTTAAAATTAAACGGCATGTGATGGTCTTATATAAGAACAGTCCCGATGACCCTACTCTTAAAGAATACTGGGAAAAGCGAGACCGTAAGGTCTTTGATGGAACAAATACCTTAGATAGAATTAAACTGGCGAAAAAACAAGGGTATCGTTGTGCGTTATGCAGACAACCACTACAAAATGGAGAAAAGGTTATTATACGTGATTTACCAATACACTCAAATAAGGTTACAAAGCTAGTACATGTACCTTGCATCAAGTAAGAAGTTGTTTGGATAAAAAGAAGGCTTGAGCCGTATGACGGGAAAGCTGTCACGTACGGTTCTTAGGAGAGTTAGGGGCAGTGATGCCCCTCGCTTATCCGACTAAATGAGCTGTCCATATGGACGGCTTATTTCATTTTTTGCTTAGCGTGTTTTTTTCCAAAATGCTGGCGGTACTCCTATAAACTTTGATTTGAAGTAAAATATAAGGATTATTAATTTGTTGACAGAAAAATGGATAATATGTATATTAATCTTAATATTACGATTAATATATTTGCGAGGTGCTATATGTTTAAAGATAAAAAAGTGATTCGATTTGGTTTATGGTTATTTGTTTCTTTATCTGTAATTCGGTTTATCATTGGTTATATAAAAGGATATTATAAAGCTTCTACAGGTAATGAATTATTAATTTCAGAGACATGGAAAACAGTATTATTAGATGTTCCTGAAGGAATACTTGTTATTTTAGGAGCAATTGCTTTATATCAATTTACAAAAAAAGCACCAGAAAAAACGGCATCTATGTAGATGTCGTTTTTTTGATAGATTTTAAATATGGAAATTATCAAGTACATTGCCTTTTTCTTCTTTATTAATACCAATGTATTTAAGTGTAATTTGTGGTGTACTGTGATTAAGAATTTCTTGCAACATAGCCACATCTTTTGTTTATAGAACCAATAACCGAAGGTTTTGCGCATGGTGTGGGTACCAATGGACTCTACATCGGCAAAATCTCCGGCTTTTTGTAATTGCCGATAAGCCTGGACTTTACTAATTGGTTGATCTCCTTTTCGAGAAGGAAATAACCAGGTACTTTCTAAGGTTTGGGCATAGGAATAGACCTCATCAAAAATAGAAGTAAGATTAATCATGCGTTCTTTCTTTGTTTTTCCCTCTTTGATTTTGAATTCTTTCCTCTTTTTCTGTTTTAACTTTAATATAGTTTGTGTTTCGATTTGGAGTAGATCGCTAACACGCAATCCTGTATTTATGCCAATAAGAAAGAGAATATAGTCTCTTTCAGAACAGTGACGTTTGAGTGCCCATTTCATATCTTCGATCTGTTCTTTTGTTCGGATGGGTTGGACATCAATAAGATGTGTTTTTTTGTCCATGTATTTTATACCTCTTTATTTATGGTGTTTTGAATGTATACTTTTGTTGTATATTTTGAGGATATCAGGGGTTTTGGTATGAAGTCAATGTTTTAGAGGAAATGAATGTAAACAAATATACAAAAGTTTACATTCAAATATTAAGTAAAAAACCTATTCCAGTATTGGAATAGGTTTAACTATTATAGATAAAAATTTGTTGTTAATTCGATTGTAGCCCAGAACTTTGGTGAATAATTTTATTGTTTTTCCAATCAAGTTTATAATTATCTATAGTTCCATGGTTGCCATACGTAGAATTTTTGTGATTTTGTCCTGTCCAACCTTTTATACCATTATACCATAAGAGATACACATCGTTTTCTCTAGCATGTTTTACAGATAAATCCGTTGTAGTTGCATCTTTATCTGCAATTATAATTGCCATTGTACTTGGCTGAAAACCATATCTTACTAGAGCTGGAAGTTGACTGTCTGATGTGAAATTATCTCCCGCATTAATCAATGGATCGGTACGTGAGTTCATAAATAGTTCATTACCATAAAAACCACCCGAATCTCTATTATAAGGTCCATATCCTCTATTATAAAATTGATTAAATTCTACATTCCAATCTACTTTTTTATCTGTGTTATTTGTTACAAACGTTTTATAGTCTGGTTGTTCATATGATATAGTATTAGACCAAGATGCACCGGCTGATGCAGATGATGATGGACCTTCTGGTTTAATCTCTAAACCTCCGCCTACATTGTATGAAACTGTAGAAGATACTGTTTTTGATTCAATTTCATTTTTAGGTGCAACTTTATAAAATTTTGCATTGTCATTACTTGTAATTTCTAACCCTGTTTTAAAAACAGATGGCCAAGTCAACGAAGCTGCAGATGGTGTTTCAGGGCTACGCAGAAAACTTGAAGCAATATTACTTCCTTCTGTAAAAACGATTGCATATTTTTTATCAGTATTTGGATCATCAATAAATGAAACTTTTATTGAATTTTTTATGTTTGCGTCAGCATTATAAGTTGAATCTAGACTATGCATAATTTTCGCGCCTTGTCCTATATCTTCAACTTTTGGTAAAGCATCTGCGTGTACAAATGAAGCGTTAAATGCTAAAGATCCACCAACAATAGTGGTAGCCAATGCTAAAGTTTGTACGAATGTTTTAGTTTTTTTCTTTTGGGTCATTTTTTTATTTTCCTTTCATATAAAGATTAATAGAAATATTTATATATCAATAAACAAATATTAATTTATATATCTTGCAAATTTCTTTCGTAAATATAACAAAAGTATTACATTTAATTTTCATGGAAAGATAAAATTCTCGTTTAGGGGGTACTTTAAAATTTTAGCTTGATGGGCATGGGGTCCCGCCAACTAAATGACATAAAACCCACGTTAAGCAAAATTCGACAAATAAAATGCTGTTTTTCCACACGCTTAGACGATATCAATAACGTTTATCATTTTGAATTTTTGACTATTTCTCTTCTAATATCGCAAAATTCCTTTTCCTATTTCGCTACAAATATCGTGGTATTATCGAAAACTAATTTGCAACATAATATACGCAACGTTGTAGCGTTATAAAAATCAAGATCTCAGTAAGTGTTGCATAAATGTTAATTTTTGCAACACTTATTTAGGGAAACTTATTTAATGAGTTTTACGCTTAGCGAAGAAAAATCTGGTTTTTATCTTCCAAAAAATGTCTTAGCGTGGGTTTTATGTCATTTGGTTGGCGGGACCCCTGAAAGTAAAAAACGTATCTAAAGGTGTACCTTTTGATACTGCACAAATAAATTAGTAATAAATTTCTCAATATGGATACTGTCGCTATTTTCAGTTATAATATTCAAAATTAACAGTTAATGTAATATGATAAAAAAGTGATGGCTATCACCCTATTTTTTTCTCCTTATGCCATAGATAAGACCGAGTTACTGGTCTTATCTTTTTTATTTATATATTTTCTTTGGGGATGAATGGGTAAGTGGAATATGTGTGAAATTTGATATACTAAAAGAAAAATTAGGATGATAAGCTTATGCCAACAAAAGAATTTCAAGATACTGTACAACATTTTTCTTCTTTTTTATTAAATAAAGGACGCAAGCCGTCTACAATTAAACGATATGTTTATGATATTGAAGACTTTGGTCATTGGTTGCAAAAATCTAAAAAACTCCCTACATGCAATATATGGACGACACTTAATAAAAAGGATTTTGAAGCGTATTTTTACGATTTAAAGAAGAAACGACAGTACTCTGACAAAACAATCCATCGTGTCTATATTGTCTTAAATAGATTGTATCAGTATTTAAAACTACCAAATCCGTTAAAGGACATGCAACTTAGTATTCAACCGAATCGTGCGTTACGTGCTGAAGATTTTATTTCAAAAGAAGAAGAGAAAAGGTTAAAGGTCATTTTAACTTCATTAGAAGGATTAACAGAAAAACAACGTTCCGTTCGTCCAGTACTTATGGATCGTAATATTTCTATTGTGCATTTGCTCATTCATAATGGATTATCCTTACAAGAACTTGTCGGTTTACAGATGAAGCACGTCCATTTTGAAAACAATACGATCTTAGTACCAGGAATAGTGGGTATAGAAAGAACAATTCTTTTAACTGAAGAAGATAAAAAGCGTTTATTTAACTATTACAAAATTATTCCTGAACCCGTTCGTCCAAGTTACCATAGTAATGATCCATTGTTTGTAGCCTTTGATTTTACTCGGAAAACTTACCATTGGTCATATGAAAATGATGCGCCTAAAGCTCTAACAGAAATTGCTGTTCAAAAAATGATTCGAATTGAAGTTAAAAGAGCGAATTTACGAAAAGGAATTTCAGCACAACATCTTCGAAATACCTTCATTTTACGGCTGATTGAACATGGAATTTTAGAGGAACAAATTATAAAACAGGTAGGTTTTAAATCTAAACTTTCGTTAAAAAGATATTATGATTACATCGATTAAAAATAACGGAGGAAGATAGTATGAAGGAGAATAAAAAACAGGAGCAACAGTACATAAGAGTGTATACATTAAGGGATAGAAGTACCAAATCCATTAAAGTTGAATCTTGGCGAACGTTTAAAGAGGAGATGAGAGTTCTAGGTCTAAAAGAATCGGATATTTTTCAAATTCAGTTAATAAAAAAGCAATAAGAGAAAAATGAAGGGAGTATGTTGCAATGAATAAAGGAGATGCTATTTTACGGTTACTTATGGAAATGAAACTGGAGCTAAAAGAAGTAAAAGAGCAAATGGAACGGATGCAAAAATCTCTGGGAAACATAGAGAAACAAAGCCTAGCTAAACAAAGTGAAACCTCTTCGACTGTTTCTAAAGGAAATCGTGATTGGAAATATCCCTCTAAAATGAAATGAAATTGATAACAGTTACAATACAAATTAAGGAGTACAGTATTGGTGTGTACATTGATTTTTCGAATCTGTAACAATTAAGTGAAGGTTTTTCGTTTGCTTTGAAGAATACCTAACCAAATATGAAAATTAGATCGATTACACTTTTATTATGTTTTTACCATCTGAGACTCAAATATATAACAAAGCATTTACGAGAAAGGAGATTGAAATGAAAAAAAGAAAAGGAGTAATTCTCCCTCTTGTATTAGCTATTTTATTAGGTGCATGTCAACAGAACGATAAAGAAGAAGCTAAAAGTGAAGAAGAAAAAGTTATAGACACTATTGTGGAAACGGTAGATGAAAAGGACTTCCTTAGTGCCTCCATGAGCGATACACCAAGAACAGTAGACTTAGAAATAGCTGATACTGTAAATACAAGTAAGTTAAAAAAAGCGATTAACACTCAATTAAAGAATCAAGATATTAGACCATATACAATTAATGTGAGTCAGAGAAATATGGACGTTGTAAAGAAAGAGAGGCGATGGGACGAAGTTTACAGTTCTATTTTGGATGAAGTGTTTACCAAAAATGGATACAAAGGTTTTGGAATTAAGCCAGTTAATTTCGAATCGAACCAACCATTTATCCTTGCTATACATACCACAATAAATAATTCAGAGCCAGGAGCCAAAGACTTTGGAAAGAAAATAGAAAAACAGATATCTGATTTACTTAAAACAAAGAAAGTAAAACAATGGATTGAAAACGACTCATATACTATTGAAATTTTTAGTCAAGATAACCAAAAACTCAACTGATAAGGTGACCCCAATAAGATAGCTTTTTTATTGTTCCAAAATTCCTCTCCCATCTATCGTTGGGCTATTGCCCTGCACACGCTTGAGGAAGGAGAATTCTTTCGGATAATTCGTTAACAAACATAGTAAAAGAAGTAAATTTTTAGATTAAGGAGATAACATTATGAAACTCTGGATTACTTTACTACTTTCTTTTCTATTGCTTAGCAATTTAGTGGGATGTACTACTCAATCTAACACTTCTAAAACAATAGAAAGTCAAGAAACAAAAAAAGACACTAAGGCATCTGCTGTACAATTTAAAAACAAGGAAATAAAAGAAATCGAGATTACATCTAATAAAGACCAAACATCAAAAATTCTTAATAATAGAGAAAATGTAAAGACTTTTGTGGATGGAATTCACCATGCAAAGGAAAAATCTTTATCAATAGACAAAGAAGCTTTATCTTTTGTAGAGAATAAGATAAATGTGAAATTCCAAGATGGCTCAAATCAAGAATATCTAGTGTGGGTAACCGATAATGAAACGGTTGTTACATTAGGAGAGCAAACGAGCATGGAACAAGCTCAAGTTCCAGGATACAAATTAACAGATAGTGATTCAAAGAAGTTAATAAACTTGCTTAAAAATAAATAAAAGGTGGACAAAATGTCCACCTTTTATTTATTTTAGACGCTTATAGCCATCTAATTCTTGAATTTTGAATTTTTGAACATCTGATGGCGTATTCAGTTTAATATCATTCACTTTAATAGCTACAACTTTTTCACCTTTTGAATCGTATTCTTCAAATTTTAGTAAAATACCTGTATCCTTATGAACCCACATTTTGAATGTAGAGCTGCCATGTCTTTCTTTAAAATTATCTGATACTTCGCCAGTAATAACTTTTGCAGGTAAACCGAGATAAGTTTCATCTGCTTCAAATTTCCACTTATTATAATCCTCTAAAAATCCAAGCGCAATATTTTGACTAAATAGAACTTCACTAGCTAGCCCCATATTTGCGGGATCTTTACGTAATTTCACACCTTCTGAATCACCGCTTTCATCTTTAATATATCTTTCTTTAGCAGGAATAGCTTGAGATACCGCTGGTGATTGCTCTTTAACGACTGGAACAATCATGTATTCTTTTGTAGCAGAATTCGCATCTAATTTCTTTTCTCCATCATATACGGCTATAGATTCTTTTTTTCCATCAGGACTTTTTACTTTATAAAAACTTGCAGGTTTCTCTTTTAAATTAACATCAAAATCAATTGTGTCATTAATTTTAGCGAGTTTAGCGTAATATGTGAAGGAACCTTTAGCACTTTGGAAATTATCAATACTATTTACCATTTTATTTTGAATGGCTGATTTTTCTAACTCAACTGAATTTCCAACATCAGCTTTTGCCATTTCATGCTTATCTGAAATGACATAATATCCTCCTGCACTAATTGTAAATCCTGCAACAACAAGGGCTGCAATTATTTTATTTTTTTTCATTAACTCATCTCCCTCCTATTATTTGGTTAATCCAATTGCATCTGCACCTGTATTTAAGTTATCTCCTCTATTAAAAGCAGAAACAGAATAGTCATAATTCCATCCGTTAACCATCCATACATCAGTGATTTTATTCCATCCGCCATATGCAGTATGTTGGTTCAAACCTCCCACATAAGACCCATCTTTATAATAAGAAGCTTCTCTTGTAGAAAAACTCCCATTATTAACGTATGCTTCAAATTTGTACCAACCTGTAGAATCAGGATTTTTTAATGTCCAATGGTATTCATCATTAGAAATTCCCCAATGTATTCTGGCATCTCCATATTTTCCTGAGTTCAAATAAGACCACGATCCTGTTTTATAATTTCCAAAGGTATCAGAGTCATTGTCGATAATTGTTACTGCGGCTTGTGCAGATACAGCTGGTACTAAGGATAGCGTTACAATACTTGCTAATAATACGCGTTTAATTCCTTGTTTGAGCATAATTATCCTCCTAATTGTGTAGTTGCAATTAAAATCACCGATGGTATTTATTGGTTGTCGTGTAATATTTCCCTAATTACTTTGATAATGCCTTTAATTGTCGAAACTCTTTTTTTCAGGTTCTTTCTATACAAGTAGTCAAGAGACAATACCATAGGTTAAAGATGTTCCAAAAATTCATTTTAAAATTGAATATGAAGAGGCATATATCCTCTATTTGTAAAGGTATAACTTTACAAACGGTTGCTCACTTTTCCAATTGGTGGAGAAATTATATCGGATAAATTTTTAATAAATATCGACTTTCCAGCACCAAATAGTCCTGATTTTATAAGAAAAATGGGTTTAACGTGCAATTTTCTTTTTTGGATATGGTGAGGCCTTATATAGGAAACTACAAGACAAAATATAATAAAAAACCTGTTATAAAATAAAAAGTACCCGCTATAACTGGGAAAAATTTCAGATGTGGCGGGTTATTCTTTGAATCGTTTCCGTACCCCTGGAAGGCAAGATTATCCCTACTGCTAATGCAAATACTCCAGCTTTAGGTAAATATTTTTTCTTCACGACAACTTCCCCCTATTTCTTTGATTTTTTTGAACACCATCATCATATCTTACAAATATTGTATATGTAAACTAGTTTTCTGAAAATTCTTTCATCCATCTTTTTTGGGAACATTACCGTGAATCTTATCAAAATAACAGGGACAAGGGATGCAAAGAAAATTTTAAAAATTATGGGAACAAAATTTTTAAAAAAAAAATAAAAAGAAGAACTCTGATTTTAAGGGTTCTTCTTTTCAAGTGTTTTCTGCTCTTGATTATTGGATGTTTGTGATTCCCATTCGCTTTCGATTTTTCGAAACCATTTACCGATTTTACTTAAATAATATCTCTTTACTTCCCCATATGGAATCCAAATTTCACGTTCTTCTATTCGATCCATTACTTCACTAAGAATCTCATCATGCTCGTATTTTTTAGGTCTTCTATGATTTAGTTGTACAAATTTTGTATATTCTCTACGAAGCCAATTAGAAATGCGTTCTTTTTGTTGTTGTCTGAGATGCGACCATTTCTTATTTGTTTAACGGATCTGTCCATTAACTTTTATATGATTTTTCATAGACACGCCCCCTATTACTGTCAAAGCGAATATATAACTATCGTAGCACACAGAATTCAAACCAGGGAAACAATCCCCTAATTAGATATTTAATTTTATTATTTTAAATTTCGGTACGTGAAATTATTTAGATATAGCTTAAAAAAGCCCCTCTAAAAGGAGCCAATTATTTTACAAGGTTCTTCTGTAATTGCTCTATTATAAGCTCTGCACCTGCTGGACTTAATGTAATCTTCCCGTCTGCTACAGAAATATTTTTATCAGTTACTTCTCCTGTTATTGCACAAGCACCATTCGCTTCATATTTTTTCAAGATGATCTTTTCACCTTCTACATAGATCTCTAACGGTGTCTTTTCTTGAATTGCTAGCGTGCGTCTTAATTCCTTTGGTATAACTACACGTCCTAATTCATCTACTTTTCGCATTACCCCTGTTGATTTCATAAAAACTCTCCCTTACATGATCTATAGCTGCATCTTTCATACCCTATGCTATTCTTTATTGTAACAGCCTTTCTCCAAAGATTAAAAGCATTATGAACCAAAAGCTTACAATCATAATAACAATTTCTTTACACCTTTGTGAAAAGGGATACTGTGTTTCTTCCATCTACTGTTTCCTCCTTTTGTACAAAGATCTCCCCCATTAAAATGGTAAATCGTCGTCCGAAATATCAATTGGTTGACCTGAATTAGAGAATGGATCATCATTCTTTTTAAATCCAGAATTACTAGATTGATTAAATGAGCTCGAACCTTGATTACCAAAACCAGCTCCTACTGGCTGTTGATTAAATGAATTATGTTCTCCTCCACCACTATTACGCGGCTCTAAAAATTGTACGCTCTCTGCAACCACCTCTG
>Ga0102589_1002579_pt1 | contig 20480 bp, 13 predicted proteins | sample AraplaMF_Col_mLB_FD_76858 | JGI IMG/M metagenome (GOLD analysis project Ga0102589, IMG submission 76858) | Arabidopsis root microbial communities from the University of North Carolina, USA - plate scrape MF_Col_mLB | ecosystem: Host-associated > Plants > Roots > Endosphere | place: USA... | reverse complement strand
TAACAAAATTTTTATAATATCATTTAAAAAGTAAAATTGTCAATTAAAAACATGTATAATTTTCGTCTTTTTTGGGAAAAAGATGAACATGTCGAATGGTCGTGGACATAATATGGAGGGAGAGATTTGTCGGAAAGGAGGTAGTTCATGAATTATCGTGTTGTTTTATTTTGTTTCGCAGTATTAACCCTATTTACATCAACAGGATGTAGTGAACAAAGGGTTCTAGAAAAATTACCAGATAGTATGTTAGAAAAATTACCAGATGGCGTAATGTTAACAGCTGCAGAGCTATCTTACGAACCTTTTCTAAAAAATGAAATTGGTAAGCAATTGTCTGAACACCAAGGTGTTGCTGAACCACTTTATACTGAAATGCATGAGCGGTTAAGCGATTATGAGTTAGTTTCATTAACATCTGGACAGATCGGTTTTTCAGGAATTGCGCTAAAAAATACGAAAGATAATAGTCTTTTATTTGCATTTAGTGGATTAAAGAAAATAAATTTGCAAGATATATATCAGAGATTAATTGGTTTCGATTCACCCGAAAATGCTTCTCCGGTAGTTGTTGATGCACAAGCTCAGCAAGCATATAAATGGGTAAAGCAAACCTTAAATAAAAAAGAAAATGCTGGTGCGAGTGTATATGTAACAGGACACTCATTTGGGGGTTATTTGGCACAGTATATAGGCTATCAACTAGTGCAGGATGTAAAGATGAAAGACCACCCATTTGTACAAGGAGTTACATTTAATTCACTTGGAGTCTTATTAGATAATGGTTCTAAAAAGCTTCATACCAAAACCGAAATGATTCAAACGCTATTCAAACCAATCTTTACAAATTATATTGTAAAAGGTGATCCCCTAGACTACGCTAGTAAGACATTTTTTGAAGAAATTACAGGGTACTCACTGCAACATCTAGGAAATGTAAATTATATTACAGTAGATGAAAATTATAAAAAGTCCTTGCAAGCTTTGGAAAAAACAAGGGATTTATGGACAAAAGCGAAGCAATTAAAACCTCTTTATCCATATCATGATTTAGCTGGTTTTGAGAGTGATTTTTGGACGGCACAGTAGTTAAATTTGGAAATATTAAAAACAGTAAAAAGCTATTATCCTAAACGGTAATAGCTTTTTTATTTGTCATACTTCCTAAATAAAGAGTGATGAAATAAATAATTATACTAGCATTTTAATAATTCAAAATAATAAAAAAATTAGTAGACTGCTTTTTCTTTATCATATACAATCTACTTAGTTGGTATATTCTAGCAATTAATGAACATTTAGGAGTGATTGATTAGTATGAAAAGAAAATTTTCTAAACGTAATGTACTAATGACATCTTTGTCAGCAGCTTTAGTAGCATCTGCCTTAACGCCTTCAGTAATTAGTGCTAAATCAGTGAAAGAACCAAAATTAACAGTTAAAAAAGTTACTGCAGTGAATACAAAAACAGTAGTTGTAGAATTTAACAAAGCAATAGATAAAAAGTCTGCGCTAAAAGTGAACAGTTATTCATTTGCTAAAAACAGTGGGATTACAGTAACGAAGGTTACATTGTCTGGAAATAAAGCACTTTTAACAATTAAAGGTGTTGAAAAAAGAACTGCATCATTTACGGCAAGTCTAACAGTTTCAAAAGTAAAAGATAATAAAGGCAAAGTAATGGCTACAACGAAAGTAAATGTTAGCTTTAAAATTGCTGCAAAAGCTGTAACACTTACAAAAGTACAAACACTTGATATGAATAAAAATGGTAAGCTAGATGCTGTTACTGTACAATTTTCGGAGCTTGTATCTGGCGTAGATAAAGCTGACTTTAATGTAGAAGGTTACACGGTAACAAACGCTTCTTCTAAAGGATTAGTGACAACGCTTACACTTGAAGAGCAAGCTACAAGTGACTTAACTGCTAAACCAGCAGTAACATTTGTTGGTGAAGTGAAGGATGGCTCTGGTAAAGCTGTTAAATCAATTAAGTCAACTCAAACAACAGCTGGATTTATTGCAGTAAATTTAGGTGGTACAAGTTTAGCATTTAACACAGAGCAAGAATTCATCGTAAATGCAAAGCTTCCAGAAACATTTACAAGACCAGCAGGTTCAGAGCTTAAATTTAAAGTATTGATCACTAAAGACGGTGCTCCAGTAAAGAATCTAACATTTGGTTACTTAGCAGGCTATGCACTTGAATCAACAACAAATAGCCAAGGTATTGCATACGTACCACAAGATGGTGAAGTAAGTGATCTTTCTTTAACACTGTTAAAAATGGCTGAAGGCTATCCAGTTCCATTTAAAATGAAACTTCCTTCAGTAGGAAACTACGAAATTAAAGTTGAATTAGTAGACCACAAAGCAAATGATGCTGCTGTTGAGGGTGCTAGTTACAAATATGCTTTAAAGTAAATAATCCAAATAAAAAGGACGATCTCATAAGTCTATGTGACATGAGGCGTCCTTTTTATTTGTAAAATTTGTACCTCTTTGATCTCCACTACAGTCTGCTTGCTTTCCGTGGGGCGGAGCTGAGCCTCCTGGAGAAACAGTAGGCATGCTAAAACCACGACGTCCTGTCGTAACGCATGCATGACCCACATCCTGTGGGCCTCCTGCGGGGTCTCAGCCTTCCGTTCCAATCATATCTTAATTACTGGTGTACTCTAAAAATAAATTAAACAGTGAACTCATATGGCAACTCCCTAACTTACAAGTAGTTTTATAAATTCAATGTCTTTTTATAGAAGTACTCCTTGTGTAACTACCTTACGAGCTAGTTTTACAATCAATAATAAATATTTTACTAATAGAGATATATTCCCTTTGCTAAAAAATCACCAATAAAAGCCACAAACTTTACAAAAGAGTCTTTAGAAAATAATCATATAAAAAAATGACAACTAATTATCATGATAATTAGTTGTCATATCGGGTCATGGTATAAGTTTCTCTTTGAGAATAAAACCCTTTATCTTCTCAGAGTGTCATTAAAACTATTGAATTAAGTTCCATTACATTACTCTTTGAACTAACCAAATTAACCCAAGGATAAATATAAAAACTGAACCTATTTTTACATATTTTTGGTACTTTGATAGAGCTTGCAGTTTTAATAAGATTGGCACGATTAGTAGTGCAATGCATAGTTGGATGAATTCAATTCCAAGATTGAAATTTAATAATGCAACGGCTAGGTTAGATTTTGGAAGTTCCATTTCTTTTAATATGCTAGCGAATCCCATCCCGTGTATTAAACCAAATACAAATGTAATGGCCCATCTATAGTTAATCTTTTCTTTAAATATATTTTCTATAGCAACATAACAAATACTTAGTGCGATTACTGATTCAACAAATTTAGAAGGTAGGTCAACAATTCCTAAAACTGCTAGGGTCAACGTTATACTATGTGCAATGGTGAAAGCAGTGATTGTTCCGATAAATTGTTTTAATGATTGCCTGCTAAGTAGTAATGCAAATAAAAATAATAAATGATCATATCCAGTTAGTATATGAAGCATGCCTAATTTGAAAAATGATAGCCAAGAAGAAGTATCTTCATCAGATTTAGAATCACTTACTTGTTTTGTATCTTGTGCTTGTCCATCGGATGATTGTTGATCCTGTTGAGCTTCTGTTAAAAGGATTGTCCATGTTCTGCTTGTTCCTTGTAGAGCAGCTTGGCTCGTTTCAGATCCATAAGTAGCTGTTAATAAATTTACATAATTTGTTGTTCCTGAGTCACCTGTGTAGAAGCCATCATTTAAGCTAATTGTGTCGCCCGGTGCAAATGCAGGAAATAGAACTGTAAACTCTATATATTCTACATCCTCTTTTACTATTTTCTTCATTTTTTCAACTGTTGGTGTTTGTTCTTCGTTGTTCTTATCAAGAGAAAGTGTTTCAGAAACAATTTCTTCTAAATGGTGTTTCTCTTTTTTTAACTCTGACTTTTCAAGTTTAAAATTGTTATTTGGATCAATCCCATCAATTAATTCAATTAGAGAAATTGAATCAATTGCAAAGGTCATTTCAGTTTGTTCTTTTTCAAACTTAATATTTGTAAAACTAGCACTATAATTATGTGCCGATGCGTTATGTGGAAGGAAAATAAATGAAAGTAAAGCTAGTGATATAAGGCGTAAAAATAAATTGCCGGATTTCTTTCTTAGTATAATTTTTTTCAGATTGTCAAAAAAATGAAACACTGAAATATCCCCCTGTATTCTATTAAAATATTCGTTAGTTTAGCCAATTGTTAGGATTTATCCATTAATAATGGTAAATCAAACAATTTAATATAAACATAGAATAATTGGTTTTGTATAGTATTAATAAAAAATTTACAGAAAATGTAAATTAATTTTAATATAAAGTTATTTCTTTACATTTGAAAATTTCATATAATTATCTAGGCGATATATCTATAACAAATTACTGATATATTACACGTGTATAGAGGAAGGGAAAAACTGTTTTTTAGCAATAATTATTTCACCAAATTTACTAAAGGATGTTGATGAAATGAAGTTAAAAACAAGAAAGATTAAGCGTTGGACGAGCATGGTCATGACGGCTTTATTATTAACAAGTACGCTCTTGCCGAGCGGATTAATGAATAGAGCTGAGGCAGCAATTGCTGATCATGTTGTAATTAGTCAGGTATATGGTGGCGGAGGAAATACAGGAGCAACATATACAAATGATTTTATTGAACTATATAATCCAACTGACAGTGATGTTGTATTAGATAATTGGTCGGTTCAATACGCCAGTTCAACTGGAAGTGGTTGGACATCAACTACTTTAACTGGAACGATCAAAGCTCATGGTTATTTTTTAGTACAAGAAGCAGCAGGAACTACAGTAAAGGATAAGCCTTTACCAACTCCTGATAATACTGGTTCCTTAACAATGGGAGGAGGTACAGGGAAAGTAGCATTAGTAAACAATACTACCGCACTTTCAGGTGCAAATCCAACGGGAGCTAATATTATTGATTTTGTAGGTTATGGAAGTGGAACAAATGCATTTGAAGGGACTGGCCCAACAAATCCGTCTCTTACAAGCACTACAAGTGCACAACGTAGACCGTATGCAAACGTTTCTCCAGTTGGTGGAAAAGGAAATGCATGGGACACAGACGATAATCTTGCAGACTTTGTAGCAGGTACACCTGCCCCAAGAAACACAGCAAGCCCAACTGAAGCTCCAATGGTTTCAAACACGAGCTTACAACCAATTGGAAACAATATTCAATTAAAGAAACAAGATACTGAATGGAAAGTTAGTGGTCTTACTAGTGCTGTTCCAAGCGGTGCAACAGTAAATATATATGATAGTGCTTCAAAAACTACTAAACTATCAACAATTGTTGCTTCTGCAGATGGCAATTTCGAAGTAAACTTCTCTGCTGAAGAATTAACTTCAGTATTTGTAAGTGCTACTGAAACTACTAAAGATGAAAGTGACGCAATAGAGATTCAAAAAGCAACTGAAAGCGCTTTAATTGATGGGTCGAAACTAAGTTATATGGTTGACGGGAATGGAGTAGGTACATTAATTGGTAATAGTGGTGCTGGAGTAGCATCTTCAATTATTAATATCTATCCAAACGATACTGCTACTATATCTGAAAGACTATTAAGTCAAGAAGTAAAGGTAAGTGCAACAGGTACTTTTACAGCTACGATCAATAATGCGCCAAATACAATTTATGTAACACAACAGTCAAACAGTGCAAAAGGGATCAAGCTTGAAAGCACGCCTGTATCAGTTACAAAAACAGCGACTGATCAAGTTACATCTGTTAAAGAAGTACGCCAATCAGATTCAACAACGGGGAAACCAGTTAATCTGAATAAGTATTACACAATTGAAGGTGTAGTAACTGTTGATAATGGAATTCTTGGTACACAAAAGCAAAACTTCTATCTTCAAGATGCATCAGGTGGAATTAACGTGTTCAGTACATCATATGATGCTGGATTCAATGTTGTAAAAGGTGATAAAGTCCGCGTGACAGGAAAGGTCATCTATTACAATGGGTTAACAGAATTTGATACGACTAGTATTGTAAAGTTAGATGAAGGTAATGCTGTACCAGTTGCAAAGGATGTAACAATTTTAGATTTAACTACCTTTGCTGTTGCAGAGCCACTTGAGGGTAGCTTAGTAACACTAACTGGAAAAGTATCTGCTACGGCAAGTACACCTCCAAATTATAATGTAACGTTAGTTGATGAAAATAATAAAGCAACTACGTTGAGAGTCATGAGTAGTACGGGTATTACACCTGATACTGATTTAGTGGTTGGGAAAACATATACGATTACTGGGATATTAGGGCAATATACGACAAATGCAAATGCGACGAATGGTTACCAAGTGTATCCTCGTGGTAAAAGTGATATTGCATCTGTTTTAAATATTTCACATACGCCTATTACAGAAGACTATAAAGATACAAATATAGAATTCGAGGCAACTGTTGATGGTGCTGAATCTGTAAAAGTTTACTATCGAGCAACAGGTGGTACAACTTATACAGCATTACCAATGATAAAAGGTAGTGAAGGACGTTATACAGTTACGTTAGAGGCGAAGGACGTTCCTTCAAACGGATTTGAGTACTATATCGAGGCGATTGCTGGTGCAAGAACTGTAAACTCTGGTTCAAGTACTACACCTCATTCGGTTACTTTAATAGACGATGTAGCTGGTCCAACTTATGGTGGTGAAACTCCACAAAATCAAACAAAAGTAGAAACACCACAACCGGAAATTTCTATATTAATGAATGATCCAAGTGGAGTAGATGTTGATACTGTTCAATTGTGGGTTGATGGGACTGAAATTAAGTCTCCAGCGGCAACAATTAATAGAAACCAAGTAAAATACGCTGTAACTCAAGATCTTTCAATCGGAACTCATACTGTAAAAGTATCGGCGAAAGATAGCAAAGGGAATAGTAGTGAAAAACAATGGACTTTTGAAGTTGTTCAACGTTTTACTGGTGGTAAACATTATCGTGGAACAACACATAACCATACGAATATTTCACATGATGGAGCAGGGACACCGGAAGATGCTTTAAAAGCAGGTAAAGCACATAATTATGATTTCTTTGCATTTTCTGATCACTCACATGATATTGATGCAAGTCTTTCTGGTACGGATAATGTTGACCGTAAAGGTATGACAGAACGTACTGGTGGAGAACAATGGCAATTAACAAAGGATTTAGCGAAACAGTATACAAAAAATGGTGATTATGTAGTATTCCCGGCATTTGAAATGACTTCTACAACATGGGGACATTCAAATATTTTTGGAACTGAAAACTTTATTGACCGTAATATTAATGGAAAACAGTATCAAGACTTAAACAAATATTATTCATGGGTACTAACTTATGACGATATTGTTGGTCAGTTTAACCATCCTGATATGTCAGCAAATGCTTTTAATAACTTTAAACCTTACGATGCTAAAGTAGATAAACTGTTTACAATGCTTGAAGTAGGTAATGGTTCAGGTCACTACGGATATGCAAATGCTGATAAAAAGTTCTACTCAACATTAGATTTAGGATGGCATGTTGCACCTACTTATGGTGAGGATAACCATGAAGGTTCATGGGGTCAAACAAATGCACGTACAGTTATCGTTGCGGATGATCTTTCTCAAGATTCATTAATGCATTCAATGAGAAATATGCGTGTTTACATGGAAGAGGATCCTAACTTTACTTTAGATGTATTAGCAAATGGCTACTACATGGGATCAACAGTTGATAGTAAAACACTTAATTTTAATATTTCTGGTAGTGATTTAGTAACAGAATCACGTACGGATAGCGACTACAGTTATCTACCATCAGGCTACCAATCTGATGATCGTATTGCAAAGGTAGAATTAATCACAAATGGTGGTAAAGTAGTAGATTCAATTCAACCAATGACGAAGGATTTTACATGGAAACCATCATTTACTGTTCCAAGTGGACAACAGTGGTTCGTTGTAAAAGTAACTCAAATGGATGGTGAACGAGTTTATTCTTCTCCAATTTGGTCGAAAGAAGAATCAGTAGATGTAAAAGTAAACGGAATTGATATTGTTGGGGATGTTATTGTTGGAGGGAATCCTGCAACTTTAAAAGCAACAGTTGCTAATAACGGAACGCAAACAATCAACAATTTAAAAGTTGATTTTTACTACGATGAAGTGAAACAAGATCATTTTATTGGAACAAATAATATTTCATCAATCCTATCAAAAAATTCAGCAACGGCAACGGCGACATGGAATACACCACTCGTTGGGGACCATCAAATAATTGCAGTTGTGACTTCACTTGATAGTCTAGATATTGGTGATGTTAAATTTAACTTACCAGTTAAAATAAAAGAACCATTAGGTATCAAGGTATTAATAGATGCTTATCACGGCAATGAAAATACTTCTGGAGATAGCGGAACGTATAGAGACAATTTAAAAGCTTATACAGTTCTACTTCAAAAAGAAGGTTACACGGTTGTAGAAAATAAACAAACGTTAACTGATGCTGTACTAAGTAATGTTCAAGTCCTAATGATCACTGCGACTAGAACAGCTTTATCAGCAGACGAAAGAACAGCAGTTGCTAATTTTGTGAAGAATGGTGGCTCTTTACTATTTGCAAGTAAGAGTAATAACAGCTCTGATCCAACGATTAGTAATCCATTATTAGCTGATATCGGAACGAAAATTAGAATTAATAATGACGGAGTATTTGATGATAGTAAGTCAGGTAACTTCTGGAGTGACCCGAAAGTATCACCATATGCGGTAAGAATTCACCCAGGCTTAGTGTCAAATTATATTACAGACAGAGTCTCTTTCCTTGATTATTATAGTGGAGTCAGTCTTGCCGGAGAAAATAACGGACCACTTGTTGAAGGTGGTAAAGTTGTCATCCTTGGTAAAGGTAACGAAACGACTTATGAAGGAAATATTAAAGGTGGATACACTTACGATGCGGTTTCAGATGAAACAGGTGGATCAGCAATTCCATTAATTGCATCTGAGGAGATCGGTGAAAAAGGTCGTATCATCGTTTCAGGTATGAATATCTTTAATGATAAACAAATGGATGAGTCATACGAACCTAAAGGCAATAATGAATTTTCTCTAAATGCAATTAACTGGTTAGCTCATCGTGAGACAAAGGTATCAAACATTGGTGATGTACGTAAGCTTGAAGAGGATAAAGAAGCAGTAATTGAAGGAACAGTAACGACTGCTGCAGGTGTATTCTTCGATGCATTTTATGTACAAGATGAAACAGGTGGTATCATGGCATTTAAAGAAGCCCCAGAAGGTTCTTTAGAAGTCGGTGATAAAGTCCGAATCTATGGCCATATCAAAACGTTTGAGAACAATAAAGAATTTGAGTTTAATAGTTTTGCGACAGATGTTATAAAAGTTGGTAAAACGACGCCTCTTACACCTAAAGAAGTAACGACTGGTGCTGCTACATCAGAGGAAAACCAAGGACTTCTTGTTAAAGTGAAGGGTAAAGTAGTATCTAAGTATGACGCAAATTCTTATATCATTAATGATGGATCAGGAGATACTCTTGTATTTACGGATGGATACATCACAAATCAAAGTGGACCTGTACCTAACTTAAAAGTAGGCGATACATTAGAAGCAGTCGGTTTGTCTGGTAAATTTACAGATGGTAGCCGAATTCGTGTACGTGATACAAAGGAATTAAAAGGTATTGTATCAACTCCAGTTGACACAACTGCCCCTTCTGCACCATCCGTTGGGGAAGTAAAGGACTCTGATACGTCGATAACTGGAAGTGCAGAGGCTGAATCAACAGTTATTGTTTCATCTGAAAACGGAGTTCTTGGTCAAGCAGTAGCAGACCAAAGTGGAAGATTTTCAGTTTCAATTGCAAAACAAAAAGGTGAGACAATCTTATCAATTGTCGCTGTAGACAAAGCTGGTAACAGAAGTGCAGCTACACAAGTAAAAGTAGTTGATAAAACACCACCTGAATTACCTACTGTTAATGAATTAAAAAATAATGAAATGAGTGTAAACGGAAAAGCTGAGGCAGGTTCAACAGTAATCCTTTACGATGGTACTACAATTATTGGTCAAACCGTTGCAAACCAAGGTGGAAACTTCAATATCGTGCTGCGCTCTAAGCAAAAGGCAGAGACAATCTTGTCAGTCGTAGCTGTAGATAAGGCAGGTAATAGAAGTTTAGCAACACAGATAAAAGTAGTTGATAAAACACCACCAGTAACACCAGGTGTTCATTCAGTGAAAGATAATGAGAAGAGAATAACAGGAACTGCTGAGGTAGGATCAACAGTTATTATCAAAGTTGGTTCAACAAAGCTTGGCGAAGAAGTTGCAGATAAATATGGAAGATATGATATTTCATTTAAATCTTCACTAAAGGCTGGAACGATCATTACTGTTATTGCAATTGATAAAAAAGGAAATATAAGTCAATCTGCAACCTTAACGGTTAAAGATGGAACAGATCCTGTGAAACCAAGTGTTGAGAAGGTTACTTCAAAATCAACTCATGTATTAGGTAAAGCAGAATCACAATCTTTAATCGTTGTAAAAAAAGGCAATAAAGTTATTACTTCTACAAAAGCAAATACTAGTGGAAAGTACTCAATCAATATTGCAAAGCAAAAACCAGGAACAGTGCTATATATTGTTTCTATTGATAAAGCTGGTAACGAAAGTACACCAGTAAAAGTAGTTGTACAGAAGTAATAAAATAGCTTTGAAAAACCAGGTGCATTTAATTGCATCTGGTTTTTTTAATACTAAAAATATTTTAATGATAACTGATATATTTGCTATTAAAAATAAATTAGATTCATATAAATAAAGATAAAAGTTACATAGAAAGTTAAAGGGGAATGACTAGATGATTGATATACATTGTCATATATTACCTTACTTGGATGATGGTCCACAAATAATGGATGATGCACTTCAATTAGCAACAATAGCAGTAAACCAAGGTATCCAAAAAATTATAGCAACACCACATACGCAAAATGGAGAGTACTCTATTTCGGTAGCGCATGTAATAGAAACAGTAGATCTGTTTAATCAAGAACTAGCAAAGCATCAAATACCATTAGTGGTATCTCCAGGCCATGAAATTCGAGTAACAAGTCAATTTGAAACTGACTTAATACAAGGTAAATACTTATTTTTAGATGACAAACAAAAGTATATTTTAATCGAGTTTTCTTCAAGTTTTGTCCCATCAAATGCTAGTCAATTAGTTCATAATTTAGTTTGCGATGGAATTGTACCAATCATTGCACATCCTGAAAGAAATGCGGTTTTTCATCGGAATTCTAATCTTCTTTACGAACTAGTTGAAAAAGGTGCGCTCACTCAAATTACTGCAAATAGTGTAGTCGGCAAATTTGGAAGCAAAGTTCAAAAATACACTAATAAACTACTAAAAAACAATCTCACTCACTGTATCGCCTCAGATGCTCATAACACGAAAAATAGAGTGTTCTACTTAAAAGAAGCACACCATGAAATAGAAAAAAGATTTGGTTCAAAAATGAATGGTTATTTATTAGAAAACAGCAAAAAGATCGCTTTAGGTGAAGATTTAATAAAACGTTCACCCTCATATATAAAAAGCATATTCTTTCCGTTTCAATTTAAAAAATAGCATTTGTGACTGACATATATTTACGTTTACTTAATACATTTAATAGAGAAAACAAATATATTATGTGTGGTAGGGTGTGAATTGATGAAAAAGAAAAACATTAAACAACTCGGCTTCTTTTTAATGACCTCAGGACTACTCATCATGTTGATAAGCACAATTGCTTACTACACCTTTTCTTCCACTGTAAGTACAAGCCCATACACAACTGTACAGTTAGATATGTCAAATAAAGAAATTACAAAAACAACGGATTTAATTTATGTAAAAGAAAAAGAAAAAAATGGTTCATTGTATGAAATCAAACACATACTGAAAAACACAGGTAAAAAAGATATCACCAGAATTACTTTGAAAGGGCTTTTATTGCAAAAAAAGAACCAAAATGAAGCACAATATATTAACATTCAAATGATAAAATTTGGTGACCAAATCTACACACCTACATTCCTTATAAATCTTGGATTTGATCTTAACAAAAATCAAAAAATCTCATTAGACGAATTTTCAGAAGGTAGTTTTCCTTTGGGAAGTTTAGTAAAAAATAGAGAAAGAGAATTTACGCTGCAAGGTAAATATGAAAAAGGATTAGCACCGTTTAATAGTGATAATCCAGAATCTAGGATTATTATGGATATATCGTATCATTTAGAATAAAAACCATGTAATAGGTAGACATTTTGAACGGTAAAATGTCTATTTTTTTATTTTTTATGAACATGATAGAGTCGCATGCATACTATAGTAGGACAGGAATTGAATAAGTATAGTTGTTTTTTTATAACAGCTTCTCTAAAAAGGTTGAAGGGATATGAAAGTATTTGGAAAGTTAGTTAATATTCTATTGGTTGTCATAATACTGATAACGTCATATATAATAGTAGAAGCAAAGATGAAAAATCTGCCTCCAACTATATTTGGACATCAAGTTTATTATGTATTATCTGGCTCAATGGAACCTACGATAAAAACTGGTTCGATAATACTTGTAAAAAAACGAACAAAACAAACAAAAATTACAACTGGTGAAATTATTACTTTCAAAATGCCTTATAATGAACAAATTCTTGTGACTCATAGAATTATCGAAATCCTTAATAATAATGAACAACTATTCTATACTACTCAAGGTGATGCAAATCCAGTAAAGGATCCTTGGATTATTGACAAAAATAGTATTGTATCAGTATACAGTGGAGTAACAATCCCGTTTATAGGTTATATCTATAAAGAAATTCAAAGTAGTTTCATTATTTACTTTTTACTCATTAGTTTAGGTTTCATTCTAATATCTTATGGAATTAGGTTGTTTAAAAAGCAATAATTTTATAAAGGAATCTAGCAATTGGATAGCTAGTTCACACAAATTTGAAGAAAATTAATAGAGGTTAACTTTCAAAGATATGTTCTAACCTAATATAAAAGAAAACCACTTCTTTTAAATTGAAGTGGTTTTTTATGTTTGAATATCTCCGAATCCAAGATCAGTTGTGTTTAGACGGTTTTTTTAATAAATTATTGATTTTTTGTTATTATTTGCTGGGGCTTTATCCTATTACTTTGGCTTGTGCTAACACGATTCGCCAATGATCTTCCTAATCGCATACTTGGAACTTCAATAAATTTCCACGCAATATAAGCTGCCAATATAGAGAAAACGATTGTAATTAAAAAAATGCTCCAGAGCGGTAATGTGTAATAAAAAAGATGAATAGAACTTAAAAGAACTAAAGGGTGGTATAAGTAAAGGCTAAATGAAATTTTCCCAAGAAAAGAAATAGGCTTTTTCTTTAAGAATCTCTCGGCTCTTGCTGAACCGATTGCAATAATAAAGAAACCGATTGCTCCTAAGCCCATACCGTATTCTTGCATAATTAATGCAAATTTTGTAAACGCAGTAAGTTTAGTTACTTCATATAAATCAAATATTGCTAACCCTGAGAAATTAAATAAAAGTATAGATATTATAAAGAATATCACTTTATTTATTTGTTTTAGTTTTTGAAAATGGCCAATGGCTTCAACCCTATGTTTTGCTAAAAGAATCCCCATAATAAAAAGTGAAAGGTAAGATAAAGTATCAATATAAGAAATATGAAATCCATTTGATTTTTCTAAATGAAAAACAATGTCTAGTCCTTTTATGGTGGTTAAACCAAAACAAATTAGAACACTTACTTTCCAGTTTAACCGTTTAATAATGATAACTATAAATGGAAAAATCAATGCTATTCTTAGTTCATGTATTAGTGTCCATATGACACCGTTAAACGAATCAGCGTGGATATTTCCTATAAAGTAAATATGTTCTAAAATTAACTTTCCGTTAAGAACTGTTTTCCATTGACTATCAATATAACCACTGACACTTCCTATTTTAGAAGATAGGAAGAATTGAGATAAGATGATTGCAAATGATATAGCAACAATATAAGGAACATAAATTCTAAATAATCTTTTAATTATGTAAGAAGTGTATTCAATTTTATCATTTTTTAAAAATGGAAGTGATAGGACGAACCCGCTTAGAACGAAGAATAACATTAGAAAGCCGTGCCCATTGAGAACGCCAGTTGCCTTAAGAAGTTTATCAGCTGTAAGGGGTATTGTTAGTAATGGGATCGCATGACATATTAATACACTCATAGCTCCTATTCCACGAAAAGAGTCTAGTTGTTCAATTCGGTTTTTCATAATAATCTCCCCTAAAAATCTATTGTTTTTAAAGTATATTCTTTATTAAGAACGTAATTCCTCTTTCGTAGAACTAATATTTTACTTAGATTATTAGATTCAGTTTATCTAGTGTTTTTTATATAAAAAAATAGCAGAATAAGTGATACGGTCCAGTATTAGAAAGCGAAAAAATATTGTATTTAATTGTCAGAAAAGACAGAAAAGTTGATTTGACTTGTTCGTTATAAAGAATTATTATTTAAGCATACACTGTTATTATTATTACTATTTAAACAGACATTATTTTTTTTATATGTCCGTTCGTTAAAAAGAACAAAATAAAAAAAAAGTGGTGGGAAATGTGGAGAATGAATTAAGTTTAAAAAAGATTTTAGAACTAATAAAAAAACGAATTTGGCTCATAATTTTATTTTCTATCTTTTTTGCTACATTAGGTGGAGGATACAGTTTATTTTTTACAAAAACGCAATATGAGACATCTTCTAAATTAATAGTTAATGCAACCTCACCTGAAATGATGAATACACTCTTGGTCATGATAAAAGAACCGTCTTTATTGCAAAATGTCGTTGATGATCTCGATATAAATGTATCTGCAGAAGAGTTAAGTAAACAAATATTTCCTGAAAGTATTGGAGGTTCTTCAATTGTAAGAATTTCAGTAGTTTATTCAGATCCTAAATTAGCGGTTGAAATTGCTAATTCTACAGCTAATGCTTTTGTGAGTCAAATACCACAAATATTAGGATTTAAAGATACAAGGCTGTTATCAGAAGCACATATCAATAATACCCCTATAAATGATGATTTATTGAAAAATATACTTCTTGGATTATTAGTAGGTTTAATTGCAGGGCTTGGTTATGTATTTTTACTAGATTTCCTGGACGATTCTGTGAGGTCAGAACAGGACATTGAAGTACTAATAGGAATTCCAGTTTTAGGAGTTATTCCTAAAATGAATAAAAAAAATACAACACTTAAAAAGAGTGACATGTTAAGAGTAGAAGCTAGGGAGGATTCTTATGCGAATAATGAACAGAAAGTCATCTCACTTAACTAACAAAGTAAATTTAGTAACAGCTAATAATAAAAGATCCAAAGTTTCAGAGGAATATCGCTCAGTTCGTACAAATTTCCTTTCATTAATTAAGGATAAAGAAAGCCAAACATTTATCATAACTTCACCTAATCGAGGCGAAGGGAAAACGACTACAGTTGCAAACTTTGCTATATCTTTAGCACAACTAGAAAAAAAGGTACTTTTAATCGATGCAAATTTAAGAAAATCAACTTTGCATTTTTCATTTAAAATGAGCAATTATGTGGGACTAAGTAGCGTGTTGTTAAGTAAAACAATGTTTAAGGACGCCATAATCGAAACTGAAATACAAGGTTTAGACTTATTAACTAGTGGTCCTGATACTTATAATCCAGCGGACTTACTCGGATCAAAAGTAATGAAGTCAATAATCGAGGAAGCGACTGAAAAATACGACGTAATCTTGATTGACTCTCCCTCAGTTTTAGAATACACGGATTCAAAAATCATTTCTAGTCATTGTGATGGACTAATATTAGTGATTCAATGGGGAAAAACAAAAAGCAATGATGTTATTCTTGCACAAAAAATTATATCTGATAGTACTCAGTTGGTTGGAGTCATTTTAAATGATAGAAAGTAATAGGGTTATTTGGAAAAAATAGTGGAACATAATAATGATTTGTTCTTAATTAAGAATTACAGATTTACTTTAATAATATTGGTGATGTCTTCTTACCTTTATCAATGAAGGCACTCGGTTATGCTGTGGGTTGAAAGAAACCTTAGACGCAAGTCGTCGGAAGTGTGATGTGAGGGCAGGTTAGATGCCTATCTTTATTTAAATTCTTTAACTATATTGTTTTTTTAAAGACAGCATAGTTAAGGACTTTAATTTTTTAAATAATCTTAAATGAATACTACTGGGAGTTTATGGTTTCTAATATTTTAAAAAGTGATGAGCATATATAGTACAAAAATATGCTTAAAGATTCGAGAATCTTAAAAATGTGCGGGGAGAAAGGAAGGAGATTTATGACATTCAGGCAGAGAGTTTCTTTTATTATTTGTATGGATTCTTTTATTGTTTTAACATCCATTTATTTTAGTCGATTTTTAGTAAACGCAACGATCGATATTATAACTGCTCCGATAGTCATTAGCTCCATTACATTATTATTAAGCCATCATTTATTTTCTTTTTTATTTAAGCTATATAAAAAGGCGTGGGAATATGCGAGTATTGGAGAACTTATCATTATATTAAAATCTATAACTTATTCAATTATTTGCACAGCCATTGTACAGGAAATTACGATTTCTGATACATACTATCGTTTACTTACCGTTACATGGTTTTTACATATTTTGTTAATAGGTGGAGCACGATTATGTTGGAGAATATATAGGGACGCATCACATAATAAAGGTTTAAACAAAAAGCCAACACTGATTATTGGCGCTGGTGCTGCAGGTACTATGGTAGCTAGACAATTATTAAACAATATTGACTCAGAACTTCTCCCTGTTGCATTTATTGATGATAATGTAAAAAAGCAAAATCTTCATATTCTGGGGATTCCAGTAGTAGGTGGAGTTGAACGAATCGAAACGACAGTTAAAAAATTAAATATCGAAAACATAATTATAGCAATTCCATCACTTCGTAAAAAAGAATTAAATTTGATTTTGCAAGAGTGTACGAAGTCAAAAGCTAAAACAAAGATTCTTCCTATGTTAGAGGATCTTGTGACTGGAAAAGTATCAGTAAACCAATTTAGAGAAGTGCAAGTAGATGATTTATTAGGTCGTGAAGCGATTGAATTAGATATTGAAATGATATCAGATTCAATTACAAATAAGGTCGTGTTAGTAACTGGTGCAGGGGGATCAATCGGCTCTGAGATATGTCGCCAAGTTTCAAAATTCAACCCAAAAACGCTAGTGTTACTGGGTCATGGTGAAAACAGTATCTATACAATTGAAATGGATCTAAAAGAACAGTATGGAAACAGTCAGATTGAATTTGTTACTGAAATTGCTGACTTACAAGATGAGATGAAAATGAGATTGGTTATGGAAAAGTATCGACCAACTGTAATATATCATACCGCAGCTCATAAACACGTACCGTTAATGGAGCGAAATCCTGAAGAAGCGGTTAAAAATAACTTAATTGGAACAGTAAATGTTGCAAATGCAGCTAAATTATCTGGCGTTGAAACGTTTGTGATGATTTCAACGGATAAAGCGGTTAATCCAACAAGTGTCATGGGAGCAACAAAGAGATTGGCGGAAATGATGATTCAAGATATGAATAAAAATAGTAGTACAAAATTCGTTGCTGTTCGCTTTGGTAATGTATTAGGAAGTCGTGGTAGTGTGATTCCACTTTTCAAAAAACAAATTGAAAAAGGTGGTCCGGTAACTGTAACGCATCCTGATATGGTCAGATATTTTATGACAATTCCAGAAGCGTCAAGATTAGTTATCCAGGCTGGGGCTTTAGCTAGAGGAGGAGAAATCTTTATTTTAGATATGGGTGAGCCAGTCAAAATCGTTGAGCTTGCCAAAAATTTAATAAAGCTTTCTGGTAATTCAATAGATGAGGTTGGGATTGAATTTACTGGAATTCGTCCTGGAGAGAAACTATTTGAAGAACTGTTAAATAAAGATGAAGTACATGAGAAGCAAGTATATCCAAAAATTTATATTGGAAAAACGGCAACTCTATTAGTTGAGGAGATAAATGAATTAATTTTAACTTACGCTACTGAAGATAAAGAAGTACTAAAGAATCGACTGCTAAACATTGCGAATAATCGAGTGGAATCTCGTAAACTAATCTCAATTTCTAGTTAATGATAAAGGAGGAATTGTACATGAAAGTAAAAAAGGCCATCATTCCAGCAGCAGGGTTAGGAACTAGATTCCTTCCGGCAACGAAAGCAATGCCAAAAGAAATGTTACCAATTGTAGACAAACCTACGATTCAATATATTATTGAAGAGGCAATTGAATCAGGGATAGAGGATATCATTATAGTGACGGGAAAAGGGAAAAGAGCAATTGAAGATCATTTTGACCATTCATTTGAGTTAGAGCAAAATTTGTTTGATAATGGAAAATTTGATTTACTAACAGAAGTTCAAAAGTCGTCTCAATTAGTTGATATTCATTATATCCGTCAGAAAGAGCCTAAGGGATTGGGTCATGCGATATGGTGTGCACGGAAGTTTATAGGTGATGAGCCATTTGCGGTTTTATTAGGCGATGATATTGTTCAAGCTGAGAAACCTTGTTTAAAGCAATTAATTGAACAATATGACCAGTATAACGCATCAATTATCGGTGTCAAAACCGTCCCAAACAATGATGTTTCTAGATATGGAATTGTTGATGGAGATCTAGTTAGCGATGGTTTATATAAGGTTAGTAATCTAGTAGAAAAACCAAAAAAAGAGGAAGCGCCATCAAATCTTGCAATTATGGGTCGCTATATCCTTAATCCAAGAATCTTTGAAATACTAACTAATCAGAAACCTGGAGCCGGGGGAGAGATACAACTTACCGATGCCATTAAAGGTATGAACCAATATGAAGCTGTTTATGCATACGACTTCGAAGGTATCAGGTATGATGTAGGAGAAAAAATTGGTTTTATTAAAACGGTGACAGAATTTGCACTACAACGTGAAGAGTTAAAAGGTGATTTATTGAAATATTTAACTGACTTAGTGGAAAAAAACAAAGTAAGTATATTTTAATATTTAGTAAAGCTGGTGAATATTATGAAAAAAATACTATATATAACGACTCTAAGCAGAACGATAAATGCCTTTTTAGTTCCACATATAGAACAACTTATAAAAGAGGGGAATATTGTAGACTGTGCCTGTTCAGAAGATATAAAAGTTAATAAGAATCTTACTGACAAGGGTGTTAAAATTTTTGATATCCCATTTACAAGGAATCCACTACATCCTATAAATATTAAAGCCTTTAAAGAGCTGTTAAGAATACAGGCAGAGAATCATTATGATATTGTTCATGTCCATACTCCTATAGCATCATTGTATGGCAGACTTTTGAAAGTGAAATTTCCTAAACTAAAAACAATTTATACGGTTCATGGGTTTCACTTTTATAAAGGGGCTCCAATTGTAAACTGGGGGATCTATTATCCAATTGAAAAGATTATGGCTAATTTTACTGATACGATGATTACAATGAACTCTGAAGATTATGAGAGAGCCAGAAAGTTTAAAGTAAAGAACACTCAAAAAATGAATGGTGTTGGTGTGGATTTAAAAACATATAATCTTGAACTATTCGATAAGAATGAAGCAAGAAAAAAATTGAATGTAGCAAAAGATGATTTTGTTATTCTCATGATTGCTGAAGTAAATCAAAATAAAAATCACAAGCAGATGGTAAATGCTCTCGATATTCTAAAAAAGAGAGGAATAAATGTCAAGGTGATTTGTGCCGGTGACGGGCCATTAATGCAGGATTTAAACAAAGATATTATAAATAGAAAGTTAAATGAAAATATACGGTTCCTAGGCAATAGAGGAGATATAAATGAACTTATAATTGCTTGTGACATTGGAATACTCATGTCTTATAGAGAAGGGTTGCCAAGAAATATTATGGAACTAATGGCTTGTAAAAAGCCAGTTATAGGAACAAATATACGAGGAATAAGGGATCTAATAAAAGATGGTGTTAATGGGTATTTAGTAAGTGTTAATGATTCAACTGAAACCGCTAAAAAAATAGAAATTCTCTTTAGAAACAGAGAGCTATTGAAAAGTATGGGATGTAACGCATATAAGTTTATAAAAGATTATGATGTTGATCATGTGATAGAAAGTCTAGTCGAAGTCTATGTATAAATTACAATACAATTCTTATTTGGAAAATAAATTAATACAACAGAAAGATATTACATTTAATTTTCAAAATATACTAATCCTGGTAATGTTACTGTTTTTTGGTTTT
>Ga0102589_1002578_pt1 | contig 20511 bp, 21 predicted proteins | sample AraplaMF_Col_mLB_FD_76858 | JGI IMG/M metagenome (GOLD analysis project Ga0102589, IMG submission 76858) | Arabidopsis root microbial communities from the University of North Carolina, USA - plate scrape MF_Col_mLB | ecosystem: Host-associated > Plants > Roots > Endosphere | place: USA... | reverse complement strand
TATAATCAATTTTTGATGGACGAACGTTCCATTTGAAAAGTAAGTATACAGTGATAAATATAGGGGCTAAATATTGTAACAAAGTTGCAACAGCAGCGTTTCCTTCTTTAATAGAGGCGAAGTACGTGTACTGTACAGCAAGCATGCCTAAAAGACCGAACAAAATCATTTTACTAGCGTCGGATTTTTGCTTCCAGATGGCAAAGATCTCTTTTTTTCTCGTTCCGAATGATGAGATAATGAGTAAAATAACCCCAGATATAAGCAAACGAATCGTAACTAACCATTCGGTTGAAACATTTTCATATTGAAAAAGTTGTTGCGCGGCTGTTCCTGACAACCCCCATAAACAAGCACCGATTATGACCATTATAATTCCTTTTAATCGATTTGGATTCATAAGGTATATAGTCCTCCTTCCAAAATATATATTGGATACAATATGCAATATATCACGAAATGGGGGATTTATAAATTGAAATTTCTGATTTCCTTAAATGGAAATCGTATGAAGTGTAGTTAGGTCTATAATACAAGGAAGTAGGCTAAATAAAGCAAGATAAAATTATAAAATTAAATCATAATCAAGAGGATAAAAAAATAAAGATAAGAGTAATTTGATTTGTTAAAAATATGTGTATAAGGAGATATGTGATGAGCTGGGTCACCCATAAACCAACATTTGAATTCGATAATTATAGTCATTTTATTCGGACGAATACAGCGTGGATTGGGCATTTAAATTTCGCATATGATTTAGTAAGGTTTGAAAAGCCGGAAGTATTAGTTGAGTTAGGGACACATTTAGGGGCTTCCTTTTTCAGTTTTTGTCAAGGGGTAAAAGATGGAGGATTAGGTACAAAATGTTTTGCTGTAGATACTTGGACGGGAGATGAGCATACAGGTCCATATGGGGAAGGTGTTTTTCAAATAGTAAATAAAGTAGTAAATACGAGTTATCCTAATATAGGTAATTTAATTCGCTCTACTTTTGACGAGGCTGTGGATCAATTTCAAGATGGAACGATAAATTTGTTGCATATTGATGGCTATCATACGTACGAAGCAGTTTCTCATGATTATAAAACATGGTTACCGAAACTTGCGGATAACGGTATCGTTTTATTTCATGATATTGAAGTTAAAGAACTTGATTTTGGGGTGTATAAATTTTGGGATGAAGTTAAAGCGAAGCACCCTCATTTTCAGTTTGAGCATTCATATGGGCTTGGTGTATTATTTCCGAAAGGTTATAGCGATAAGTTTGTGGAAATACTTAAAAATAAAGAAGAAATACAAAATATGTATAAGTAGAAGTGGAGCATGCATCATTTTAATGATGTGTGCTTTTTTTATCTGGGAAATAATAGGGCTGCGTAAAAGGTGAGGATAATAGTAAAAAGTTTTGTCGTGGCAAATATTAAAAAAGTTACTCTTGGATTGATCTTTATAAATAAAAATATAATATTTTTATTTTTTTCATTGCGAAAAGTAGCATCTACTTTTACAATAGAAAGGGTTGTGAATATATTATACTGAAAAAATAAATCGAAATAATATGAAAATTTTGTTTTGTCTTCGCTAATTGTATACTACATACACGTAAGACGACATACATCATGTTATCGACTTGTAAGGAGAGAAGAAAATGAAAAGTGTAAGATTACCCTCGATGCTAGAAATCATCATTCTTTTATTCCTATTTCTTGCTGTCGTCTTTTCCTTCCAAACGATTTTTGATCTCCCAATTCAATTAGCGCTATTTATTTCATGGTTTTTAGTTATTGCGCTTGGATTAAGGTTAGGATTTCGTTATCAAGAATTGCAAGATGCAATTACGAAAGGGATTTCTAATGGATTAGAAGCAATTCTTATTTTAGTTGCAGTTGGAGCTTTAATTGGAACATGGATAGCTGGTGGTGTTGTACCCACATTAATTTATTATGGATTAGAATTCATTCACCCTAGCATATTCTTATTGGCAACTTTAATTATTTGTTCCATAACTTCTATCGCGACAGGAACATCATGGGGAACAGTTGGAACAGCTGGTATTGCTATGATGGCGATTGGTGAAGGGCTTGGATTACCACTTCCGCTTGTTGCGGGTGCAGTCCTTTCAGGAGCTTATTTCGGGGATAAGTTATCACCACTTTCTGATAGCACAGTTCTTGCAGCCTCTATGGCGAAAGTAGATGTTATTGCTCACGTTCGGGCTATGCTCGTGTTAGACGTTCCGGCTTATATTATTACCAGCATTATGTTTACTGTTGCTGGATGGATGTACGGCGGGGACAATGTAGACTTGAATAGAGTAGAGTTTTTAAAAGAATCTTTATTAAAGCACTTTGATATTAAAATATGGATGCTTGTTCCAGCAGTCATTGTTATTGTGCTATTGGCGCTGAAGAAACCTTCTATGCCAACAATTGCTATGGGAGCTTTAATTGGTGCAATTTGGGCAACTCTTTTCCAAGGAATGAACTTTGGAGAGGCGATTGGAACAGCATATAACGGATTTTCAATTCAATCGGGTGTTGAGTTTGTAGATAAGTTATTAAATCGTGGTGGAATTAACGGTATGCTTGGTTCAGTAGCCGTGATTATTTTCGGATTAGGTTTTGGTGGACTACTTGAAAAGCTAGGTGTTTTAAAAGTAATCGTATCAAAATTTGAGAAGAAATTAAATTCTGCAGGTAATGTAACATTGTCTACATTAATCGTGGCATTCTTAGCTAATATATTTGGTTGTGCGATGTACGTATCACTTATTTTAACACCGAAAATTATGGAAGATAGCTATGATAAATTAAAAATAGACCGCCGTGTATTAGCGCGTAACTCAGAAGTAGGTGGAACGTTAACTTCTGGTATGGTTCCGTGGTCGGATAATGGTATTTTTATGGCTGGTATTTTAGGTGTAGCAACGTTCTCATACGTTCCGTTTATGTGGTTAAGCTTTGTATCGTTAATTTTAGCCGTTATTTACGGATATACAGGCAAGTTCATTTGGTATGTAGATGATGCAGATAAAGGAAAGCAAGCATCATAAAATAAAAAATCACCTTCTACAATATGTAGAAGGTGATTTTTTATTTTGTAATAGGAGTTGAAGAAGTTATTTCGTCCTCATATTTAGCAATTTTTTGTTGTATCTTTTTTAAGTTTTTTTCAGTGTCTTGAATGAGCTGTAAGACGTTGGTCTCCTGTTGTTTCATTAATTCCAACCGTTGAAGGATGGTGGATTCTCCCACCATAGACCAGTCGATAAATTGTTTTATTTTTTGAATTGGCATACCGGTGTGTTTTAAACATAAAATCATCTCTAAATATTTCAGTGCTTCTTCATCAAAAACTCGATCTCCTTTTTCATTTCTTTTAAGAAAAGGAAACAGTCCTTGTTTATCGTAATAACGTATTTGAGAAATAGTTAAGTAGTGCATTTTGGCGACTTGCCCAATTGTATAATACATATCATTCACCCCTTTATTACCAAGGTATAATGCCGTCTTTATTTAGTATTTTACCATTATAGTTTGTTTCACTTAATGCATATTTAATAATAATTTTAGCACTTTCATTGGTCGTATGGCCACCTGGGGAATTTCCATTTAGGTCAGTAGTTGTAAAACCAGGAGTTACTCCGAAAATTGCTGGACCGTTAGTACCAAATTCTTTGCTAAATGCTAATGTTAAAGCATTAATAGCTGTTTTTGAAGAATTATATCCTAATATGTTAATTGGGTGTGTTTCACCGCTAGCAAACATTGTTAGTGAGGCCATGTCAGTTGTTACATTTATAATTTTACTGTTGTTTGATTTCTTTAATAATGGTAAAAAGGCTTGCACCATTTGGAATGTTCCAAAAAAGTTTACTTCAAATCCTTGGCGTAAAGTTTCAATATTTAATTCACTAGGTAGCGTATGGAAGTCGAGTGCTATGCCTGCATTATTGATTAATAAATCTAAGTGGTCAGTCTTTTCATGGATTTTTTTGATTGCTTCTTGAATGGATTGAGCACTAGAAATGTCTACTTGAATATAGGAAACGTTTGAAACATTTAAAGATTCTACGGCTTGTTGTCCAAGTTGTTTATTACGAGCACCTAAAAATACGTGATAGTCTTTTTCTGCTAATTGACGAACCAATTCATATCCGATCCCTTTATTCGCACCTGTTATGAAAGCATATTTTTTCATTTTGAATTCCTCCAGTAGTGTTATAGTAGGTTACAATGGAAAGGATACAGCCTAAACTTAAGTTTAGGTCAAGAGGAATTTTCAAAAAAAATATTGAATATTTGTATATATGAGTGAGAATCCTTATCATTTGATTGAAAGTCTGTTAATATAAGAGATGTAGGTATTTTATTTTCAAGGGGATGAAAAAATGGAGTACAGAATTGAAAGAGATACATTAGGAGAAATAAAAGTTCCAGCTGATAAATTATGGGCAGCGCAAACGCAGCGTAGTAAAGAAAACTTCCCGATTGGAACAGAGCAAATGCCGCTTGAAATTGTAAAAGCATTTGCCATTTTAAAGAAAAGTGCAGCGCTTAGCAATCAAAAATTAGGAAAGCTATCAGAAGAAAAAGCAGAAGCAATTGTAGCAGCAGCTGACGAAGTGATTGCAGGGAAATGGAATGAACATTTTCCGCTTGTCGTATGGCAAACGGGTAGCGGTACACAGTCAAACATGAATGTGAATGAAGTAATTGCAAATCGAGGGAATCAAATTTTGAAAGATAAGGGATCTGACGTACATATTCATCCGAATGATGATGTGAACATGTCTCAAAGTTCAAATGATACATTTCCAACAGCGCTTCATGTAGCATGTGTAATTGCAGTAGAAAATCACGTATTACCGGCAATTACGAAATTAAAAGAAACTTTAGCAGAAAAAGTGACTGCATTTGAACATATTATTAAAATCGGTCGTACGCATTTACAAGATGCAACACCATTAACGTTAGGACAAGAAATTAGCGGATGGCACCGTATGCTTGAAAAAACAGAGCGTATGATTGCGGATAGCAATACATATATGAAAGAATTAGCAATTGGTGGTACTGCGGTTGGAACAGGTATTAATGCTCATCCTAAATTTGGTGATATGGTAGCAGAGGAAATTAGTCAATTTACAGGTAAGAAATTTATTTCTGCACCAAATAAGTTCCATGCGTTAACGAGTCATGATGAAGTTGTATTTGCACACGGAGCATTAAAAGCATTAGCTGCTGATTTAATGAAGATTGCTAACGATATACGCTGGCTGGCAAGTGGTCCACGTAGTGGTCTAGGAGAAATTATTATTCCGGCAAATGAGCCAGGAAGCTCTATTATGCCAGGTAAATTAAATCCAACGCAAAGTGAAGCGTTAACGATGGTTGTAGCGCAAGTGATGGGAAATGATGCAACAATCGGATTTGCTGCGAGCCAAGGTAATTTTGAGCTAAACGTATTTAAACCAGTTATTGCATATAACTTCTTACAATCCGCTCACTTATTAGCAGATGCAATTGTTTCATTTAATGATAATTGTGCAGTTGGCATTGAAGCGGATGAAGAAGTAATTAAAGAGAATGTGAATCGTTCATTAATGCTTGTTACAGCATTAAACCCGCATATCGGATATGAAAACGCAGCGAAAATTGCTAAGCATGCTCATAAAGAGGGCTTAACGTTAAAAGAAGCAGCGCTGCAATCTGGATTACTAACAGAAGAGCAATTTGATGAAATTGTAGATCCGAAAAAAATGATTGCCCCGAAAGAGTAATAGAAAAAGCCAAGGTTCTTTGTTTAGAATCTTGGCTTTTTTGATATTCATTTTTATGTTTCCGCCACTTGTACTACTGAAAGCTCCAAAAGATATTATTTGTTAGAAGACGTATTCATTACTTTCATATGTGGGCAGTTCTCTTTTAAGAGTGAAATGAATTTTTCTTCTTCTTCTTGTGGTACGAAAGTTGTCACAGAGTCAAATAAATTATAATCAATTTCTAATTGCTGCCTAGTCCATTTTTCTGAACGGAGTGTTTTGCCAGAGTATTTAATGTAACGAATATCTTCAAATGGAATTTCAGTACGTAATATGAAACCGTGTTTTACAATAAGAGAAAATTCCGTTATGTTGTAGTGAGAGAAATAGTATGAAGAGAGATTCACGATATTTAACAGCATCATAAGAGTGAAAAAAATAGAATTTTCGTTTTGGAAGAATAGCGAAATGAAAAAAATAATTATAAATAATGTAATAAAAATGACGTGAAATGGATTTTTTTTCGCTTTAAACTTCAAGTTAGTCACCTCGTTATACGTGTTCTTTAACTAAATTAAATCACAGCATCGTAATGAAACGTGAGAATATGCAGAATTGCATATTCTTTCGGTTTATTATTCGTGTAAAATTTTTTGATAGGATAAATTTAAATGAAGTTTTTAGTAGTGGAGTGGCAAAAAGTGACTAACAAGAATAGAAGCGTAGTGCTAGTCATAATTAGTTGTATGATGATTATGAATGGCTGCTCAAATAGATTCGTTGAGGATGGAAAGCGAAAACATGTATTTGTACAAGCGAGTAAAGTTTTAGTGGAAGTTGTTTATAAAATATATAAAGGATAAAAAGGGTGTTTCTATATGTGGAAACACCTTTTTTGTAGTTAAAATTGAATACTGAAGTTTTGGAATGAGTGAATGCCGGTTCCATGTTGAACGAGGTTGTTATCACTTAAATATTGAATAGCGTATTTTACTTCATTCAATATAGTAGGTGAAAGACCAAGAGTATGATGTGAACCGTAAATTTGTTCAATGGGCAAGAAAGTTGTGATTTTGTCTAGAGATTGAACTAAATCTGTAGGATTTGTTTTATCGTAAACCAAGGACCTTTTAAAGTAACCATATTTTATTTCACATCCTAATAATAAGTGGTTTCTAAAAACAAATTCGCTGTTTGTTGTGACAAGTCCTTTTTATAACGTATAAATAGATGTTTTAATTAAAGTTTATAAAATAGGTAAACGAAACATTGAAATGTTTACTTTTGATATGGTAAGATGATGTAGTGATAATAAACGTTATTGTAATTTGTTTGTTTTTAAGTAAACCTTTTAAAGGAGTGTTTAGTATGAGTGATATTTCAGAGAAGTTTTGGGATGCATCGGTAGAGGAATTAAAGAAAGGGTATGTGTTTGACGAGGTAGCAGAAGAATATATTTGTTTAGCTTGCGGAGAAACGTTTATAAAAGGGGTTATTTATCAAGAAAATCAAGTTTTGTATGAAGCAGAGAAGTTTATACAGTTGCATATTCAAAATGAGCATACATCTATGTTTGAATATTTATTAAATCTTGATAAGAAGTTTACGGGTTTAACTGAGTTGCAAAAGAAGATGGTGCAGTTTTTCCATATGGGACTTAATGATAAAGAGATTGTAAAAGAAATGGATGGTGGGAGTACGTCGACAATTCGTAATCATCGATTTACATTGCGCGAGAAAATGAAGCAAGCAAAAGTATTTTTAGCGTTAATGGAATTGTCAGAAGAAAAATCAAAAGTTCAAACTAAATTTGTACCGATTCATAGAACAGCTACGATGGTGGATGATCGATACAATATTACAGAGGAAGAAAATGCTGAAGTTTTAACAGCACATTTTACAGAAGGTTTGGATGGACCGCTTTCTAAATTTCCGAAAAAGCAAAAGCGTAAATTAATTATATTACGTCATTTAGTGAAGAAATTCGATAGTAACAAAAAGTATACTGAAAAAGAAGTAAATACAGTTTTAGAAAATATATATCCGGATTTTGTAACTTTGAGAAGATATTTAATCGAATATGGTTTTTTAGATAGAACAGCTGATGGAAGCCAATATTGGGTGAAGTTATAATAATACGGAAAAGAAGATGAATAGAAGCACATCGTTATAACAACTATACAAAGATATAGAAGTTGAAAAACAGATTTTTAATAAAAGGAGAAATGAAATTTGAAACCACCTACAGATAACAATAAAGAAGGTGCGGAGTCACATAAGTTAGAAAGTGAGAGTAAACCGATTTGGAAATCGATGTCCATGTTTTTAGTGCCGTTACTTTTAAGTAATGTATTACAGTCAGTTGGACAGTTATTTGGAATGGTAGTAGTAGGAAGGTGGCTTGGCGTAAATGATCTAGCAGCTATATCGGCATTCTTCCCATTATTTTTCCTGCTCGTTTCATTTGTAATTGGAATTGGTTCTGGTAGTTCAATTTTAATTGGTCAAGCATTTGGTGCTAAAAATGAAGAGCGCTTAAAAGCTATCGTTGGTACGACGCTTACGTTTACTTTTATTATCGGAGTCGTGTTGGCGATAATAGGAAGTATTTTTGCGATGGATATTATGCGTCTTATGGGAACACCAGAAAATATTATTGAAATAAGTGTGCATTACGCAAGAATTTTATTTATATCTATGCCAGTATTATTTTTATATTTTGCATACACAACATTTATGAGAGGTACAGGAGATTCTAAAACACCATTTTACTTTTTAATCGTAAGTACAGCGCTAAATATGATCTTATTACCAATTCTTATTTTTGGTTGGTTAGGAGCTCCGAAATTAGATGTTTACGGGGCAGCCTATGCTTCAGTTATATCTACAGTTATTACGTTTATTGTCATGCTAGTGTATTTAAAGAAGAAAAATCATCCACTACAATTAGACGGGACAGTAAGAAAATATCTTCGTATGGACTGGGAGTTATTAAAGTTATTGTTACGACTTGGTATTCCAGCGAGTATTAATATGATATTAGTTTCATTATCAGAAATTGCAGTAATTGCATTTGTGAATCGCTATGGATCAGATGCAACAGCGGCGTATGGTGTTGTGAACCAAGTTGCAAGTTATGTACAAATGCCAGCGGTTAGCCTCGGTATTACCGTATCAATTTTTGCAGCGCAATCAATCGGTGCGAACCAATTTGATCGATTGCAGAAAGTTGTTAAGGCCGGAATTATTATGAATTATATCATTGGTGGTGTATTAATATCTCTTATTTACTTGTTCTCAAGAGATATTTTAGCACTATTTTTAACAAGTCAAAATACAATTGACATTGCTCATAGTCTAATCATGATTACATTATGGAGCTACTTAATTTTCGGTCATGCACAAATTATTAGTGCGACAATGCGAGCAAGTGGTACTGTACTATGGCCAACTGTAATCAGTGTTGTATCAATTTGGCTTGTTGAAGTACCTGTGGCGTATTATCTTTCTTACCATACGAGCCTTGGAATAGAAGGGATATGGATTGGGTATCCAGCTGCATTCATCGTCAGCTTAATATTACAGTATGCATATTATAAGCTTTCATGGCAGAAGAAACGAATTACACGATTAGTGAGTTAAAAGATGAAAATGTCCCTAAGTCATTATACTTAGGGACATTTTTTGATGAATGCTTATAAATAACTTTTTAAAGTTATGTCAAAATGTTGTCTAATGAGTTTTCCATTATTCATATAAAACTCCCAAGCTGTATCTGGCGCACCTATAATTTCAAATGAGCCTTCTGTAATATATAAAGCGCAATTATCTTCTAATGCGATGCCCTCTATATTACCTTGGTGAGTTTGTAAAAACGTATGGAAGGCATTCATTCTATTTAATTGATTGTAATGAGGGCAAAATCTTTTGTTAACAATACTCCAGCCACTACTTTCTACATAACCAGAACCTTCATAATCTGAACGTATGCTAGATGTAAACCAGCACATAGCGCCGGCACTATATCCTGCAATAAGTGTTCCACGTTTTAAAGCAAATAGTAACTTTTCATCTAGTTTATGTTCTTTCCATTGTTCAAGCATGTGAACGTAATTTCCACCGCCAAGATAAATGAAATCGGCAGAATAAATCATCTCATCTATTTCATATTTAGTAGGTGTTTCGGTTGAAATGCGTAAAATTTGAACCTCACAATGTAATTGCTTTTCAAATGTTTCTAAAAATAACTTTATATATCCTTCATCATCATGACTAGCTGTTGGAATGAATAATACTTTTGGGTATTGTTTATTTGTTAATTCTATAAGTCGTTCATTAATATGCAAGTGATTTGGATCTTGTAAATCACCGCCACCAATGACAGCTAATTTCATAGTAAAGCACCACCTAATAATATTTGTTATGTAAAAATTCGATAGTGGGGAGTTACATTCCTTCTGTGATTTAATGAATAAGGGGAAATAAAGCAAACAATATATTGAAATAGCATGAGGTATTGATAGCTGTAGATAGAAAGGAATTAGATGCAGTTTATCCCGCTATTTGCGGGCAGTAAGACTCCCACCTCAAAATTCGACTGGAGCAAAGCAGTTAGGTGGGAGTCGGGCTGCCCGTAAACGCCCGATTGGTGAAGACTAATAATCAGTGGGGGATGAACAAAACCCCCACTGATTAAAGTTTCACTTTATTGATATATAATACTGGATAATATTGTTTCAAAGTATGGAAACAATATGTTTAAATGAATATAATGACGTACTAATGAATATTGAAAGAGTATTTATATTAAAAAGTACGGGGAATAACAGTAGTTTTACAAAAATGTTTTTTCCTTTTTATAGGAATTTATTTCATAATATGGTAAAATTATATTAATATATTTATTAGCGTAAACTGAAAAGAGGGAGCGTGAAAGAGTGGATTTTCGATTTGAGTTCGCAGCGAAGGTGAAAGAATATTTAGATGATGAAAAAGATGAAAAAATAATAAAAGATGGACACAGAGATATAATTTATAAATATTTATATCCGTTAGAGAGTGAAATTGGAATTTTTAAAAATCCTAACTTTACTTTTTTTGCATCAGGAAGACGTTCACATATAGTATTAGAAAATATTGAATTTAAAACAGAAGTAAACGTAGAAAGTAATATAATTGAAATTGCAAAAATAGTGGATAATGTGGTGATTCCATTAGATACTATCGTAGCTAAGGATCGGGAATTATTTGCACTCGGGCGTAATGAGAAATTTAGCGTGCAAATATTAGAATATTATCTTTATGATACATTTGGTGAGAAGTTAGGTTTACAATGAATCGAACGCGGTACAGCTAACTAATTAGTAGGGATTAGGATTCATTTAAGTATCAGTTAATATCATTTATGTTTGACCTTCTATATATTTTATACTACAATCTGTAGTGTGAAAGGGGCCATACGATGTTTACTCAAAACTACAAATTAAATGAGCAAGGGTTAAATCACTTTTTCGGACCGCTTGAAGCGAAAATAATGGAAATTGTTTGGGCTACTCAAGGTATTACCATTAAAGATGTGCAACAGAAATTAAGTGAAGAAACCCCGGTGAATTTTAATACTGTAATGACAGTTATGAACAGATTAGTAGAGAAAGCACATTTAGAAAAGCATATTGTGAAAAGAAGTGGTATGTATCGTACTACACAAACGAAGGAAGAATTTTTATCTAATCAAACGAAGAAAATGACACAGGAATTAATGGGTGAATTTGGGGATCTTGTTGTGAACCATATGATAGATGAGTTAGAACAAGCTGATCCATCTTTAATAAAAAAATTAGAAGAGAAATTAAGTCAGCTAAAAAAAGAGGACCGATAAAATGAAGTGGCAAATGCGTAAAATCGTTTTGTTAGCAGTGACTATTAGTGTGCTTTTTTTAAGCATGTTAGTATACTACGTTACATACCCATTTCTTTTTCAAAATAAAGCATTTTTCCTTTCGCAATTTTGTTTATTTGAATTACAAAAACATATGAGGGAACTATCAATACTTCGTATAATGATAGCCGGATTACTGTTATTTACTGTAATCATTATGAGTAAAAGAATTTGGAAGCAATTTTTTTATAGTAAAAAATTGAAAAGAAATCTCGTGTCTATTACTAGAAAAGGAAAGCAAGTATACGTATTATCAACGTTACAGATTACGGCATTTACAATTGGATTATTTCGACCGAAAATTGTCATTTCAGAAGGAATGTTTCAGGCATTTTCTGAGGAAGAAATTGATGCGATTGTATTACATGAGGAATATCATCAAAAAAATCGAGATCCATTAAAGTTATTTTTCTTTACCTTGTTAGCTGAAGGAATGATGTATATTCCTATATTAAAAGGGATGCTGCAGCGTTATCATGTATATCAAGAGCTATCAGCAGATAAATATGCGATGCAAAAAATGAAATCTTCCTTTGAGCTAGGTAGTGCATTATTAAAATTAATTAAAATAAAGACGATGGAAAATCAATGTATTACAGCGTCGTTTGCGAAAACCGCAATTAATTTAAGAATTGAGCAAGTGTTGAATGAGAAAGTTGTTAAGCTGAATATGCCATTACATACAAATTCAGTATATGTAACGTTAGGGCTATTTTGTATGTCGATTGTACTTATTGTCGGAGAGTGCATATAGCCTCTTTTTTTAATAATTAACACTACGCATTGTAGTGTGTTTAGGAGGGATAAAATGAATGCGGCGGATTTAACAATTTGGCTAGTAGTAGGGGCTGGGGTACTTTCATTTATATCACCATGTTCTTTACCGCTATATCCATCTTATTTATCGTATATTACAGGTGTTTCTATTCAAGATTTAAAAGAAAATCGTGGAATTATGCAAAAGTCAGCGATTATACATACAGTATTTTTTATGATTGGTTTCTCGGTTATTTTTTATGCGTTAGGTTTATCGGTAAGCTGGATTGGGGTTACTTTTTCATCTAATCAAAGGCTGATTCAGCAAATTGGTGGGATATTTATTATTTTAATGGGGCTATTTATGACTGGATTGATTCAGCCTAAGTGGCTTATGGCAGAGAAAAAAGTACAATATAGAAGTAAATCGACAGGGTATATTCGCTCAATTTTGGTCGGCATGACATATGCAGCAGGATGGACACCGTGTGTTGGACCGATATTTTCTGCAGTGCTTATGCTCGGTGCGACCAATCCTGAAAGTGCGCTTCTGTATATTACAGCGTACACCCTTGGATTTGCAGTTCCGTTTTTCGTGATGGCATTTTTTATTGGAAAGGTAAAGTGGATTGTTACATATGCCAATGTCATGATGAAAATTGGTGGTGGAATGATGATACTAACAGGGGTTTTATTATATACAAATCAAATGACGAAAATTACAGCATTCTTTATTCGTATATTTGGTGGATTTACAGGATTTTAGAAATGAGGAGGAAGAAAAGTGAAGAAACTAATTGCTATTATACTGGCCGGGGCACTAATTTGGACAGGAGTTAACTTTTATAATACAAAGAAAGAAGAAAAAGAAAGAAAAGCGAAACAAGCGGAGTTACAAGAGAAAGAAGTATTACCACAAGTAGAATTTAAAGCACCAAACATAACATTAAAAGGATTAGATGGGAAGTTGTATTCATTAAATGATGCAAAGGGAAAACCATATGTTATTAATTTTTGGGCATCGTGGTGTGGCCCATGTGAAATGGAGGCTCCTGATTTAGTTCGTTTGTATGATAAATATAAAAAGGATGTTGAAATTTTTGCGGTAAATGCAACAATCGGTGATCCAGTACAAGAAGCGAGTGCATTTGCAGATCGCCACGGATTTACATTTCCAGTTCTATTAGATATGGACGGAGTAGCTGGATTAGATTATAAAGTATTCTCTTTACCAACGACATTTTTTGTTAATAAAGATGGAATTATAGTAGATCAAGCACGAGGTGTATTACCTCCAGATCAATTAGAAAAGAAGTTTAAGAAATTAATTGAGAATTAAGAGGGGATTTCATAGTGATGGAGTGGATGGTGAGGTTACAACCAGTTTCTCTTATAATAGGAAGTTTATTTGGATTTACTCTGATGAAACTAAGGATGAAAAAGCAAAATATTCAATATGAAAAAATGATGGATGCAGTAACGAATGGTTTTCTCATCATTGTATTAGTATGGAAATTTGCACCGGCAATATTAAATCCAGTATGGGCTTTTGGATCGCCGGTGCAAGCATTATTAGCTGTAGGGAGCATGCAACATATTATAGTAGGATGCATAATTGCCAGTATATATATTGTTTGGAAAAGTAAAAAAGAGCAATTTTCTCTTCGGATTTTACTTGATACATTGCCTTTTGGATTGTGCGTGAGTATTATCTTTTATTTTCTATTCCATCAAGAAGTAGGTGCACAAACGACACTGCCGTGGGGGATGAAAATATATGAATCAAGATTTTTGTATCATCCTATTTTCATGTATGAGATTATACTCGCACTCTGTATAATTGGCTCGTTATGGATTGAAAATGAAAGATTAGGAAAGGGAAAGAATATAAGCTTTTTTCTAATTTGCGAAGGAATTGCTCATATCATTATTTCACTTATTAGTGAACAAAATTCAGTTCTATTTGGTCTTTCAATACAGCAAATACTCAGTTTTTTTGTTATTAGTTTAGGGATCTTGTTCGTACCAAAAAAATAAAAGTAGCCATGCACAGAGAGCATCTATGCATGGCTATTTCTGTATCATTATATGAATTAAAAAATCGGCGGAGTAACAGAAAATAAAACAATCGCATTTTTCTCGAATTGATTTACCCATTTATGTTTTAAATAAGCTGGTATTTTTACGCTATCACCAGTTTCTAATGTGTATTCTTCTTCATTTAAGTGCAATGTGATTTTTCCATCTAATACAAATGCTAATTCTTCTCCTTTATGTTCTAGAACATTTTCTGATGAAGCAGTATTCGGTGGGATAGTCATAATTGCTGTTGCTAAATTTCCTGTGAAATCAGGTGATAACAATTCATATGATAAATTATCGATAATCATTTTTTTTCTTTTATGAGAGCGCACGATTAAATCATCTGTATTTGTTTCTTCGAGTAAAAAACTAAATGTTGGAACATCAAGAGCTTTTGCGAGTACCTTTAACGTTTGAATGGAAGGGTTAGCAGAACCACGTTCAATTTGACTAAGCATGGATGGTGTGATTTCGGCCATCTTTGCCAATTCTTTACTAGTTAATCCTTTCTCTTTTCTTTGTTTTTCAATTTTTTTACCGATATCTATATTCTCCATAATAAATGCTCCTTAATAATTATTAAATTATATTTAAATAAATTAAATTAAAATTAACTAAAATGAATTATTTATGTTAAACTATATTAAAATTAATTTAATTATAATTTATTATATGGCTAGCTACAAGGATATGAGGAGGAAGAGGAATGAAGGAGATAGAGGCATTAAAAGAGCAATATCCACTAGTAAATAACTTAATCGCAACAGAAGAAGTATTTTGGATAAACCCGAATATGGAAAAGTATGAAACAGCAATAAAAAATTCGCCACTTAATCAAGAACATGTAAAAGATGCGGAAGAGAGATTAAAGCGTTTTGCACCATATATTGCGAAAGTATTTCCTGAAACGAAAGAAACGGGCGGTATTATAGAATCACCTTTAGTGAAAATCTCTTCTATGAAACAATCTTTAGAGAAAAGTTATGGGCAACCTATTTTAGGGGAATTATTATTAAAATGTGATAGCGGGCTTCCGATATCAGGATCAATTAAAGCTAGAGGCGGCATTTATGAAGTGTTGAAACATGCAGAGCAATTAGCACTTCAGCATGGAATGTTAACAGAGGAAGACGATTATTCAATTTTAGATAGTGATAGATTTAGAGGTTTTTTTGCGAAGTATTCAATTGCAGTAGGTTCTACTGGAAATTTAGGGCTTAGCATTGGGATTATGAGTGCGAAATTAGGTTTTAATGTGACGGTCCATATGTCAGCAGACGCAAAACAATGGAAAAAAGATTTATTAAGAAGTAAAGGTGTAAACGTTATTGAATATGAAGCTGATTATAGTAAAGCGGTAGAAGAAGGAAGACTGCAAGCAGATGCAGATCCTAGCTGTTATTTTGTTGATGATGAAAACTCACATGATTTATTTTTAGGATACGCAGTAGCAGCGTCACGTTTACAAAAACAATTAGAAGAGTTAGAGATTGTAGTAGATGAAGAGCACCCTTTATTCGTTTATCTTCCGTGCGGAGTAGGGGGAGGACCTGGCGGAGTAGCATTTGGTTTAAAGTTATTGTATAAAGACAACGTACACTGTTTCTTTGCGGAGCCTACGCACTCTCCATGTATGTTACTCGGTTTAATGACAGGGCTTCACGATAAAATTGCCGTTCAAGATATCGGGATTGACAATGTAACTGATGCGGATGGGCTTGCAGTAGGAAGACCATCTGGATTTGTCGGTAAAACGATGGAACCATTTTTGAGTGGAAATTACACAGTAAGTGATGAAGCGTTATATAGATTATTAAAAGAACTGGCTGATACTGAAAATATTTATTTAGAGCCATCTGCATTAGCGGGTATGATAGGGCCGTTGAATGTATGCAAAACTGAAAATGAATATTTACAAAAACAACAGTTAACAGAGAAGGTGAAGGAAGGTACACATATTGTGTGGGGAACTGGTGGAAGTATGGTTCCAAAAGACGTGATGAATGGGTATTATAAAACAGGTGTGGAATTAACGTATAAATAAAAATGAGGCTATTTACAGCCTCATTTTTTTCATGTACATAAAATTCTTTGTTATTTTCGCACTAGTTCTTTATAGTATAGATATAAAGGATTGCTAATATCGAATGAAAATAACAAAAAGCTTTATTTTACATAATAAGAGGATGTGTATACGATGTCATTACAGACTAAATATATAGCGGGTATTTCGCTTGGGGTTATGGGCGTAGGTTTTGCGGCTACCATCCCTTTTCAAGGAACGGTAGCTGGGGAGATTATTCAAGGGGGATTTGAAGCTGGGTTAGTTGGTGGACTTGCGGATTGGTTTGCGGTTACGGCTTTATTCCGTCATCCGTTGGGAATTCCAATTCCACATACAGCATTATTACCTAAAAATCGGAAACGGGTAACAAAGGGTCTCGTTTCTACGTTAGAAAACGAATGGCTAACGAAAGAAAGTATTACAAGTAAAGTAAAAGAAATGCAGCTAGCGCAAATGGTACTGCAAATTGCTGAGAAAGAGTTACAGTCTGATGCTGTGAAAAAAGGGATTGTAACAATTGCTGAGAAAGCGATTCTTCAAATAGATACGGAAAAATTGGCAGTTATTATTGAAAAAGAATTAAAAACGTATTTGCATACAATTAACACAAGTAACATATTACAAGTTCTCGTGGATCAATTAGTAGTGCAAGAATATGATGAAAAAACACTTGATTACATATTGGTAAAAGTGAAAGATTGGACAGCTCAAGATGAAGCGCGTTATCAGCTCGGAAGCTTAGGAATGAAGGCGATGGAAAACATAAAAGTAGATGGATTCCTACAGTTTACTTTGAAATCGTTTATGAACATTGTTGATGAAGATAAAATTGGTGGCATTTTGCAGAAGTTTATTATTAGCAATATTAACAGCTTGCAAGATGCTGATAATAGCACAAGACAACTTATATTAGCGAAGATTCGTCAAGAAATTATAAATGTAAAAGAAAATGAATCTTTATTAGAGGAATTAGAGAAGTGGAAAGAAAAATGGATTGCAAATTGGGATGCTACTGAAAAAATAAAAGAGATGCTAGAGCAAGTACAACAAAGGGCAGTTACCTTTGTGAAGAATGAAGAATTTGCTGATAAATATGTTGTTCCATTCTTACAAACACAAATGAATAAAATAAAAGAAGACGAACTGACTGTTCAAAAAATAGAAGATTGGTTACAAAAACAAGTTGTTACTATAGTTGAAAAGAATCATTCGAAAATTGGAAAGCTTGTGCAAGAAAACCTTGATAAGTTAGATGATAAAACATTAATCGAAATGATTGAAAATAATGTCGGTAAAGATTTGCAGTGGATTCGTGTAAACGGGGCTGTTTGTGGTTTTATGATTGGATTAGTTTTAGAAGGAATAAAAGCGATTATATAAGAAAAACCTTCCACAATTGTGGAAGGTTTCTTATTTTTCGATAACACTCATATTTATATTATAAGCTTTCTCAATATTTAATTTGTACGTCCCATTTCCTGTTTTTATCGAGTTTTTATACCAATGTTCTTGCTCGTTTAATTCTGGATTTTCTTCTGAAGAATTATTTTCTTTTTTCGTTAAATCTTCTACTTGTTCCCAAGGTGTGTTTCCATGAGTTTCTTTTTTGTTTGTTACGGCGATTAAAGATACATCACTTTCTTTTGCTAAATGAACAGATACATTCGAACTTTCTTGTACAAACCAATTATTTTGTAATTGGCCTGGATAAAGGGATAGTTCGTTATTTGAAGCACGAACTTCTACATTTTTATTTTGCGGAAGAACGAGTGTTGGTTTTACCTGTGGTGCTGAATTCCATAACGTATGTTGAACTGGTAATGATTTTAAAGTGATATACATCGTTTCCCCAGCTGTTTGAACTGAAAGGAAATCTTCTTGTTTTAAATTAAGTTTTTCATTAGCTTTCGTTGTCATTTCATATGTTCCAAGAAGGTGAATTTGATTTGTATCATTACCCTCTATTGTTAGAGGATAATGCCCTGCATCCACTACAATTTTTTTGATAGATTCAGGTATATCAAGTTGTCCACTTGGAATATTACTCGTTTGCTGAGTGGTATGAATAGAATGACGAACTTCATCTAGTAATCCAGTTGATAATAAACAGTAAAAAGCAATTCCGACGCTTCCTAAAACGCCGATAAAGAAAATACTAAAAATATCATATTTAATAAAGGATTGTTCCTTCTTAGAAAATAGAAGGTATAGTAAAATTTCCACGCCAAGTATGATAAGTAAAACAGGCCACCAAGCTGTTAAGGAATCTAATACCTCAGTACCTTTTATAACTGAAAATAGTAAGAAGCAACCTAATGCAATAATAGAAAGCCCCATTGAAAATGTTCCAACGCGCCATGTTCTCATTCTTTTGTACCACCTTTGTTTTCTTTATTTCCAATTAACAATTTAAAGCCGCCACCAATTAAGAGGAGTGCAACGATAGATGTTTGGAAATAGCGATAATATAGTTCGCTAAGATGAATGTTAAATATAGTTGCAAAGTAATCATTCAAAATAGGAAGGACTGTTTGATCTAATAAATAATAACCACCGAGTGTAATTAACCCAATGCCGATCCATCTTTGATGATTGATAAAATAATCAATGATAGGTTCGTCATTTACACGTTCTTTTCCATACTTTGCGGTTTGCTGTAAAGCGTCAAAAAAGCTATAGAACCAAATGATTGGAACTAAAAATAAAAACGCTGAAAGTCTTAATAAGTCGAGTAAATATATGGAAAGTAAAAAGGCTGCCATAAGCTGAAGGCCGCGGCGTTGTAAGCCTAAATACATATGTCCTGCTCCGGGGAACATCGCTAAAATAGAAGCGAATGTTTTATTCTTCTTTCCTTGTTCACGGTGTTCTTCAAACTCTTCAAAAATAGTACGATCATCTAGTTGCTCGCCACGTTCTTTTTTCTGGAGTTGCTGAACAACATCGAAGAAATTGTAAATCCATAAAACAGGTAATGTAATAAGGAAGATAAGGAAACTTTCTTGCGATGTTAAAAGTGCAACGAAAATAATCATACTTCCGATTCCTGTGCAAGCTACTAAAAATGTAAGTCCACGTTGCATAAGTCCTAATTGAAAATGTCCAAGTCCAGGGATGATTGATAGGAGAATGATATAAAATCGTTCGCTCTCTTTAGAGGACTCTGTAAATTCTCCGGCAGCTTGTTTTTTTGATTGATTAATAATAGTGATAACTAAATCTAATAAATTGATCGCCCATAAGACGACTAGTAAAAATAGAGAAAGAAAAGCAATATCACGCGCACCTAATGCTATTGTACAAAATGCTGCAAAGATAAATAGAAATACAGCCCCTCCGCTATATAAAATAAACCGTCCAAATTTCTTTAAATATAAATGTCCAAGCCCGGGAATTAGCCCTAATACAAGTGCTAAAAAGGGATTTTTATTCATGCTTTGAACCTCCGTCCTTTTTTGATGTGTCTACCGATTTGTTTACAATTTGTTGTGAGATAGAAGACTCGTTATGTTTTGAAGATTTCTCGAAATTTGATGTTGCTGTGAAAATATACTGGAATAAACCACTTACCATAAAAATAATTGTAGCCGCAGTTGCAATTATGTAGTGAATAATCGTGCGCTTTAGTGAGTTTGTTTTTATATTTTCATTAGATTGTAGTGTTTCAAAATTAATTTGCGTCATAACTTCGTTCGTAAATGAATCATCATTTATCATTGGAAGGTTTTCATGTTGTTCATCAATACTTTCCATATAAAGTGCTAAACAATGATCACATTCATAAAGATGTTCTTCCATAGATTCACGTTCATTGCTTTCTATAAAATCTAATGTATAATTGCGCCAATCTTCTTTTGAATAATGCATCATAGAAACTCTTCCTCCTTCCAATGTTTTTTAATCCATTTT
>Ga0102589_1002577_pt1 | contig 20512 bp, 24 predicted proteins | sample AraplaMF_Col_mLB_FD_76858 | JGI IMG/M metagenome (GOLD analysis project Ga0102589, IMG submission 76858) | Arabidopsis root microbial communities from the University of North Carolina, USA - plate scrape MF_Col_mLB | ecosystem: Host-associated > Plants > Roots > Endosphere | place: USA... | reverse complement strand
AGTTTGAGGGTAAAAAGCACAATCCGATGTATGATGCGTATAACACTCTTCGCATTTACCTAAGCTTTTTGAACGAGCCAGTACAGTCTGATTTCATTATGATAAAACAATTTATTCTGGAAGAAGTACCGCAGAACATTAAAGAAATGAATGCAACGCTTAGAACTACCATACAAAAAGACCTCCGCATATTTGCGGAAGAGTTAAATGAAATATATAAAATGAAAGATGCGGTAAAAATTATAAAGAGAACTCAAAGAATTGTTAAAAAATACGAAAATATTCTTATCAATCGCTCTGGTTTGTTTTCAGAGGAAAATAGTTTTTATGTCAGTCTTTTACTGGATTTTTATCATAATTTGTTGCTTTGTTATAATGAACATTTCGAATATTCATCTAAAATTATCATTTTAGATGAGAGCACTCTACACCCTTTAAACCAGCTTTCTTTAAAGAGAGGATGAAAATCCGTTCTCTTTAGTACATAATTTAGCTGTTTCCTTATCCCCTTGTTCCTGTTCATTCCTTAAACTCTCAGGAACGTAATCATCATTATAATCTTCCATTATTAATAATAAAGTTTTAGGCCTTAATTAGGTCTAAATAAGTGTACCTACTACGGAATTATGTATTTGTTACATTCAGCATACTGCCTGCTTTTTGAACTGGAATACTAACAGAGAATGATCCATTTGAACTTGCCTTTGCGTACCCAATTCGTTTTTTACCTACGTTAACAGTTACAGTTGAACCTGCTTCCGCTTTACCTGTTATAACTTTATCGTTATTGTCTACTTTATTAACAGTAGGTTTATTTGGCGCAACAGTATCTTTGTCAGCTTCAAATTGAGTAGAGATTCCATATATAGCATCATAATCATTTCCGTTTATATCTAAAACAGGTATGTAATACGTACCCGCTTTATTAACTTTATATCCTTGCACTTCCACTTCATCATCATATTCAGAACCTAAGTATTCTAAATAACCATGATCTTGATATTCATATTCAGTTGCTAAAAATAGTAAAATGGGGCTGTCATCCTCTAGATCTTTTACTATTTTTAGTTCCATTTTATTGCGATTCAGTTTAATTAACAGCTTATTTTATTAGTAACCATCTACCGTAACATCAGTAATGGACCCATCACTAGGACTTACTTGATACCAACCTTGTGTAGCTGTATGTTCCTCTCCTGTTTCTTCATTATCCACAACATTTTCATAAACATGGATAATATAGTTTCCTGAATCGTCAACGTGATCATATGTTACAAAGAGAGGTGAATCTTCAGATATGCCTTGCTGATCACGAACTAGCTGGATAGCTTGCTCTTGGGAAACTGTTTGTTCGGCTGGTTCTTCTTCCTCAAGAGCTTCTGTATCTTCTTCTTGCTCTGATTCCGATTCTGTTTGCGCCTCATCTTCTAAAGAAGCTTCAGCTTCAGCATCATCTTCTTCCTCATCCGCTTTGGCCTGCGCCTCTTCTTCTTTTTGTCGGTCTTCTTCTAGCTGCGCATAGTAATCATCTAATTCTTTTTCCATTTGCTGCTGTTCAAGGTCTGATAATTGCTTTTGTTGTTCTTGTATTTGGTTTTGAAGCAAAGCAATTTGTTCTTCTGAAGCATTATCAACAAAATTGATGTTTTCTACATAGTCACCACTGGCGTCAAAGTTAACTTCCATCATACAAAAAACGTTTTGCTCTTGATTAATGCCATAGTAAATATACTGATTGTCACCTACTTGGATATACTGATAACCATTCATTACGTTTAATAAGTAATCGCGATCAGCTTCTTTGGAATTAACTGCTTTTTTAATGGTTGATGCTTTTGTTTGTAATGTATTCGGCGATGATTCTTTTACAGCCGTTTTATTGCCATTTTCTTTCGTATGAACCGCTGTTGATTTCTCTATAGGCTCTTCTTTTTGCGATACAGTTTCACTGGACTCATCGCTACAGGCTGCTAGCAATATAGCTAATAATGGAACACCAAAAGCAACTTTCAGCATTTTCATAGACTATTATCCCCTTTTTTTATCTTTTTTTAGGTTTTACATAATTCTAAAGGACTATAAAACCTTAGGGGTTATTATACCAAAATTAAGAAAATATAAGAATATTTTCTTGTATTATTTATGGAATTTTTTGAAAAATTATCTTTTTATGCATAAAAAAACACAAAGCCATATACCTTTTTCAGAACACGGCTTTGTGTTTTCGTAACAAATGTTAATGATGAAATCCATTGTCGTATTTCGTGTCTTTAAGAACAGGTCTATCCAACGAGTTAAGAAATTCAACGGCTTGTTTGAAATTAACCATAAATAAATGAGCTAGGTCTCTTGAAAATCCATTTCTAACGACAATACGCATGATTGTTATTTCTTCCATGTCTGCTGGTAGTGGATAAGCAGGCACTTGCCATCCATAAGTACGTAATTGTCTAGACAAGTCATAAAGAGTCCAGTTTGGTGTGTATCCTTCTTTTAGTTTCCAAGCAAGAACGGGGATGTCTGAACCATCGGCGATAATTTCGAATGCTTCCATTTCTCCAATTTCTTTGCTTAGAAACAGGGCGTTTTCTTGTGAAGTTTTTTGTACGGCATAATAGCCGTCTTTCCCTAAACGTAAGAAATTGTAGTACTGTAAAAGAACTTGTGCTCCTGGTCTAGAAAAGTTGAGCGCAAAAGTTGGCATGTTGCCTCCTAAATAAGAAACGCGGAAAATAAGATCTTCAGGCAAGTCCTCTTTTTCTCTCCAAATCACCCACCCTAAACCAGGGTAAACTAAACCATACTTGTGTCCTGACACATTAATGGACTTTACTCGCGGCAAGCGGAAATCCCAGATAAGGTCTGGTTGAAGAAATGGAGCGATAAAACCTCCAGAAGCCGCATCTACATGGATAGGAATATCCAACCCTGTTTTTTCTTGTAACTCATCTAATGCTTTTGCGATAGCGGCAATTGGTTCGTAAACTCCTGTATACGTCACTCCAAGAATCGGTACGACACCAATTGTATTTTCGTCAACCGCATTAATGACGCCTTCTGCATCTAAATAAGGATGATCTGCATTAATGTTTACATAACGAGGCTCTACGTCCCAATAGTTTGCGAACTTCTCCCACACTACTTGAACGGATGAACTAAATACAATGTTCGGCCGGTCTGTTGATAGCCCTTTACTTTTACGCAGTTTTTGCCAGCGTCTTTTTAACGCTAGCCCGCCAAGCATACAAGCTTCAGATGAACCTGTAGTAGAAACGCCCATCGTTGTATCAGGATTAGGTGAATTCCACAAATCCGCTAAAATACGTACGCATCTCTCTTCAATAGCCGCTGTTTGCGGATACTCATCTTTATCGATCATATTCTTATCAAAAGATTCGCCGTACAAACGCTTTGCATCAGGCTCCATCCACGTAGTGACAAACGTAGCTAAATTCAAGCGAGCATTTCCGTCCAAAGCAATTTCATCATGAATGATTTGATAAGCTGTTTCTGGAAGCATACCTTGATCACTGATACGCAGCCTTGGAATCGTCACTTCTCCTTGTCGAGAAAAAAGCGGATTAACAGGAAATTCATCAGGTAAATTTTTTTGTTCACGATGCGGGTGCCATTGAGGCATAAAGTATCATCTCCTTATGTATATCTAACAAATTGCTTTACGTTCCACCTGGTGTTGCAGGTCTCCTCTACACATTATGAGCTTTGAAGACTATTTTCATTCTTTTCATTATCCGTAGCACGTAGGGACGAAGTTTATTTAATAATACCCATGAAAATGGTCTTACCAAACTCAAAATGTGTGAAATATGGTAATATATTGTAAAAGGAGGTTTTTTAAATGGAGAAACAAGGGATTATCTTACAAGACAAGTTTTTCGAGTTAGGCGAATCTCCTATTTATAATGAATCACAAGACGTGATTGGAAATGTCGCATATAAGTTATCTATTGCTAATAAATTTGAGATTTTAAAGGACGAAGAAATTATATTTACAGGTAAATCTAAAATGTTTGCCCTTATGCCGAAGCTGATTATTTCTGATCACCACGGAAATGAAGTTGGCATGATTCAGCGAAAATTTACTTTTTTTAAAAAGAACTATCTTTATATCAGAAACGATGGCGATACATATGAAATTACGGGGAATATAACAGATCGCAGATTCGACGTTCTGCGTTCCGGCGTTCCTATTATTCAAGTCCGTACACTCTCTTCTTTTCTGTCATTACGTCCCCACACGTTTGCTTTAGAATTTCTTGAACCTGATCTTGATAAGTGGGAAGGAATTGCAGTGGTACAAGGTGTAAGGATGATGGTGAAAGACGAAAACAGCAGTACAGCTACTGCTACGGCTCAATAGTGGTTATGTGATATAAAAAAACGAACAAACTTTATATTGAAGTTTGTTCGTTTTTTTAATTAAGGGCCGAATACTAACGTACCGATGACGTGATAGCCAATTGGTACAAGAAACAAGATGATATTTAAAATAATCGCCCATAGACAGAGCTTGTCTTTTTTTATAAAAAAACCAATAATTGCAGGAACAATCATGAGCGGAACTAAAAAGATAGGTGCGATAATAGGCAGTCCTTGAAGCTTTTCGGCCGCAATAAGCCCTGTGAAAAAGTTAAGGATCAATAAAGTATTAATAATGACATATAAAAGTGAAATTCCTCCAAGAACGCCGCCTATTATCCCGCTTTTAGTTGTTTTAACAGTAGCATCCACGTTTCTATCACCTCTTTTTTAGAAATATAAGTAAACTATACTATAATGTGGATTTTATTGTAAAGGTATAGAGAAAACAGCTGTTGAAAGATTGCTACGAAAAAAGCACTGTAGCAATCGCTACAATGCTTTTTATAAACAGTGCATGTTTTCTTCTGCTTGTTTCCAAGAAACCGTATAGCCCTGTCCTTTGGCGCAAAAGACGGATGATGAGCTGTATTCCGGATCTGCCTCTTTATTGTAGCGGATTTGTTTAATCACTTCTTCTTCATTATGACAGCGTTCATACCCTCCGAATAATAGAGACATCGCTCCTTTTCCATGTGTAAAAGATGCTAGCGTCGAACCGTAGGTCATAAAAGTAGCAACAGGAACTTTGCCTGTAATAATCGCTTTGTTTTCGGTTGTTTCAGGAGAATCAAAGCGACCATTTGCGCTTTGAACATCCGCTAATACCCTCCCCATTTGATCAATATCCACTTTAATTTTGAAATCATAATACGGTTCTAGCACAACATTTTCTGCTTTTTCTAACCCTTGTCGCAGTGCACGGTACGTTGCTTCTCTAAAATCTCCTCCGCTTGTATGCTTATTATGAGCTCGTCCAGTACATAACGTCACTTTTAAATCAGTAATAGGCGAACCTGTCAGCAAACCATGATGCGGCTTTTCAAATATATGCTGACGGACTAAATTTTGATACCCCACGGATAAATCGTCGGCGTGACAAGCACTTTCAAAAGTAATTCCGCTGTTTAGTTCCGCTGCTTCTATTTTCAAATGAACTTCTGCATAGTGTTTCAACGGTTCAAAATGCCCGTAGCCCATCACTGTATTTTGAATGGATTCTTTGTACAAAATTTCTGGTTCTTCAAACTGTACGTTTATATTAAAACGTTCTTTTATCAGTTTTTCGAGAACTTCAAGTTGAATGGCTCCCATCACATGAATATGAAGCTCTTGAGTCCTTTCTTCCCAAGTCACATGTAAAGAAGGGTCCTCGGCATCTAATAATTGAAAAAGTTTAATGCCTTCTTTTGGATGAACAGAAGGCTCAAAAACAACTTTTGATTTTAACGTAGGCAAAAGTTCGTAGGAACGGCTTTCTTTTAACGTTCCAAGACCGTCTCCAATCGATGGTGAAGTCAACCCTGTAACTGAAAAAAGTTCGCCGGCTGAACCTTCATTTACATTTTTAAATGTGTTTCCGTTATAAGCACGAATTTGAGTGATTTTTTCTTCGTATAGCTCTCCGTTTTTTTCATAAGACACTTCATCACGCACTTGCAGTGTCCCACTCAGAGCTTTGATAAAGGTGATGCGCATTCCATTTTCATCGTGTCGGATTTTATATACACGTCCTGAAAATGCTTCTTCCTGTGAGTAATGAGTTTCTGTTAGCAAATCGATCTTTTCTAAAAAACTTTCAATGCCGATATCTTGTAAAGCTGAGCCACAAGCACACGGGAAAAGCTGATTGGTTTGAATAAGCTTTTGCATAGCCGCTCTCCAATAGGCTTGATCATTCTTGCCTTCCATAAATGCATCTAAAAGCTCTTCATCTTTTTCAGCTGTAAATTCAATAAGGTCCTCACTTAACGAGCCATCTATAAGCTCTGACGTTATGTCAAAAACATCGGGGGTTAAGTTATGTTTAATATCGTTTATAACACGTTCAGGATCTGCTCCTACACGATCGATTTTATTGATGAAAAAGAATACGGGCACACAATGTTTTTGAAGCAGCTGCCAAACGGTTTCTGTATGGCCTTGGACTCCTTCTACTGCACTTAAGATAACAATCGCATAGTCCATCACTTGAATAGAACGTTCCATTTCAGGTGAAAAATCGACGTGGCCCGGCGTATCAATTAAATAGTAAGTAGAACCGTTATATGAAAAAGTTCCTTGATCGGCAAATACCGTAATTCCTCGTTCTTTCTCAATCGTATGGGTATCAAGAAAGGAATCTTTGTGGTCGACTCTTCCTCGGTGTTTAATACTTTTGGTATGATAAAGAAGCTGCTCGGAAAACGTAGTCTTCCCTGCATCCACGTGTGCTACGATACCAATCGTTTTGTTAGATTGTTTCATTGTTAAATACCACCTTACTGCTGTATGTATCGCTGTTACTTTCTATTTTATAATAATCGTACGAAAAAGTGGAAGACAAAGAATCAGAGCTGCTTACATAAAAAAGAATGCGTGATTAAACATCGCATTCCCTTTTTGTAAGGTGTTTAGTATCTTTTTTGCCTTTTACTATAAAAATAGCTGCTATAAGGCACCCAACTCCAGCTAAATGCATGATGTTATTACCCGTCGCGCCTAGACTGTTACTAGTCACCCCAACTAAAATGCTGCCAAATATAATCAATAAAACAGCAAACATGAACTTCAATTTCTTCACTCTCTGTTAGTAAGTTATTAAATATGATTTGCATACGGATCATATAAACCAGTGATTAATAATAGACCTGCTGATAAAATCAATGCTCCTGCGATTAACAAACTGTTGCTACATACCTTTTTTCTCTTTTTGCGTAAAAACATTCCTGATATAAGAAATAGTAGTGCGACAGATAGTAGAATCAATCCTATACCAATATTCAATATTTCTTTCACTCCCTTACAAATGTATTCATTACTATCTAGTTAACCATAATATTATTATGAAAATAATAGTGCGAATTTAAATGTTCATGGCACCATATTCTAATTGATTTATATGTTATCATACATAAATTGTTAAAAGTACATTTTCTCACCTTTCACTATTAAAAAAGCAGTCTCTTATTAAAGAGGCTGCTTTTTTAATGACAACTGATAAACCCTGATTAAGAAGCTTTTTTTAATCGTTCTTTTTGTTTCTTTTGATAAGAAGAAAAATAAATAAGACCTACAAATACAGCTCCTCCTATCATATTTCCAATAAAGGTAGGGATAATATTTGCAATAAAATCAATCCATGTAAAGTGACCTGCAAAAATGGCAGCGGGAATAATAAACATATTGGCTACAACGTGCTGAAAGCCAATCGCAACAAATGCCATGATCGGAAACCAAATCCCAAGAATTTTACCCGTAACGTCGTCAGCGCCGTATGAAAGCCAAATAGCTAAACATACAAGCCAGTTGCAGCCCACAGCAGAAATAAGCGTTTTAAAAAACGATTCATCAATTTTAGCTTGAGCAATTGCTAATGTTTTATCTAAAAAAGGCCCCGTTTCTGTTAACCCGACAATATGTCCAAAGAAATACGCGATAAATATGGCTCCTAAAAAGTTAGCAAGCGTAACCCAAAACCAGTTATGAAGCAAGTGACGAAGCGAAATTTTTCTTGCATACAGGGCAATGGAAACAGACATCATATTCCCCGTAATGAGCTCTGCTCCCCCAAGTACGACCAGCATAAGACCTACAGGAAAGACGGCTCCTCCTAAAAGATTCGATAAACTTCCCCATTCAGCTGGTAAATTACCAATGACGCGCACATCTAGTAAAAAACCAAGCGCAATAAACGCGCCTCCTAAAACCCAAGCATTAGAATAGAAGAAAGGGATAACTTCGTCTTTGAAACCCCCGCTTCTAAAGCGATGTTTAACATTTTATCCGGCTTATGAAATGCCATAAAACTCCTCCTTAACTAAAAAAGGCAGCACTCAAAAACACCTTTTACACAAGGTTTTTGAATGCTGCCTAATAATCCTGCACTTTCTTTACAGTATATCAGTCATCATTATCTATAATAAAACTAAATAAAAAACAAGCAGATCCTACTTCTCTTTCATTTAATTAAATTATGTATTTTACGTTGTTCTACTGAATATTGGTTTCAAACACAAATACTGAAACGGCGATATCTTCTTCCACCTTGATATCGGAAAATAAATAGCTCAGCTTAGCTCCTAACAAGTCCTCAAGTCCTTCTGGAGGAGATGAAGCATAAAGGTTTTGAATAAGCTTCGTTCTTGCCATATGTACCGTATCTTTACCTTCGGTTGTTCTCGCGATAAATTGTTCAGCTGGCGTTAAGTTGCCGTACAAAGTTGAAATAGCCATGTTTTGAACGAATACAGTATGAATTCATTCTGGACCTTTTCCAAAAAGTTTTTTGCGCAGCTTTCGGATAATATCATTAAAATCATGTATTTTTTTAGACACCGGTGTATGCCTCCGCCTATCTCGAGTATGTCTATCCTGCTCATTCAAGTGTTCAACTAAGAATAAGTTACATTATACATGACGACGTTTACATTGTATACAATGTATCTGTTTTATCATCATTAATCCAAACGATTGCAAAACTTTTACGAAATAAAAAAAATCCTTCACTCATTGAAGTGAAGGATTACCTTTATATCTCTACTTAAAGGTTACAAATGAATTCTTAGTTATCAAAGAAATAACTAAGAACTTTGACAAGATAGTATGTCAAAATAGTCAAGTGGTATGTTTGTACCAGTAGTTAATGCTATCACGTCAAAGTTATGGAATCCACTTAGTTTACTTTCATAATACTTTATTTAATTTAAATATTCTTTTTGGATGGGTAACCTTTAATCTTCATCACGATCTGCTCTAAATTCATCATCAGATAATGAATTTAGTTGATGGCTAAGCTTTTCGTAGTTATCTTGTTTTTGGTTTTGTTGTACATCATTAGATATAGAAGCTTCGCTAGAAACAGTAGATTTTTTTCTAGTCTCTTCGCCTCCGCTAATTCCAAACCCAACATTGTTATCTGTCATCGGATTCACCTCTTTAACTGTTATTATGGAGAATCGCTCTAAAAAAATAACAGGAAACAAAAGGGATTCCCACTTAGCTAATAGCGGTCCAAGCTTACTTACACCAAATCGTATTTAAATAAGGAAATGACCTGCTTTAACCCCATAGGCAATACCAACAAAAAAACTTGCTATACCTAGTGTTTGACTTTTACATACATACTTTATAGTTAAGCCTGGAATCAGACCCCATATAATGATGAAAATAGCGAACGATACTATAATAGAAGACCATGCATCTTGCCCTGATATACTTATACCTTGCATAAACGTTTCTCCTTTCAGTACTTATATCGGGAGAACATAAATTTTTTATAGTATCTTATAATACGAACTAAAAAATTCAAGTGACCTGTCCATATATGCTTTTACAGCGAATGGCGGCGTTCAAGCTCGATTGTTTTTGGTTTTTGCCATATTAATACCCCTGCCGCTACGTACATAAACGAAGTGATGTAAAAAAGGCTGCCGATTGTAAGAAAATCAATGATATACCCTGTTGCAATCACGGCTAAAGCTGCCCATATAGAGGTCCATAAATGATAGTGTCCTACTTGTTTTCCTGTATGAGCACGATCTGTCTGCCTAGATAACGCTATTTTTTCTGCTGTTTTTTGAAGAGCTCCAAGTAGCCCCATTATAACTTGAATGATATACACCTGCGTAATAGTTGATAGAACGGGAATCACAAGCATAACAACTGCCATCCCAAACGTATATAAAAGAAGCAAGCGCTTTTCTCCTACTCTGTCACTCCATGAACCGATTAAAGGGTGACTTAAAGCTGCGGTTAAAGCGAAAATTCCGTAAGCTAAGCCAAATTGTGAATAACTATCGCCAAGATTTCGAAGCAGTAAAAGATAAAAGGGAAAAGCAATACTGCTTGCGGTAATCATTAGGCTTTGTGAGTGTAAGAGTTGTTTGTACGTCATTTTCCATACTCCTTATAAAATAAATTAACGAACGTTTCGTTCCGATCATATTTTCTTTTTAAATTAAAAAAGGCGGCTGTATGAGGGTAAGCCTCTTCTAATTGCTTCTTGCTTGGGTAGCCGTAATAAGGCAAGTAATAGCTTCCCTGATGCTGAAGCGTCACATCCACCATTTTTCTGACAACTCTTTGTGTATCAGAAATGCCTTGATGGTCTTTTTTCTGGTTAATAAGTAAAACGAGAGCAAACATATCGTCTTTTGCATAAGACATGACTGCTTTATTGTCTTTTTCTACATAGCGAACAGTAATGTTCAGTAAATTTAATTTCTCAGTTGCTAACACTTCGCGTAAATCATCGATGTAAGAAGCAAATTCATCCACCGGACGGAAGTATTCCTGTAAAACTTCCGTCCGGCTAGCACTTTCGTATTCCATAAAATCACTTTCAGAACGCATAACATTATTTCTTGTTTCAAGCCGTCCATTTTGTTTTAAGAAATAAGCCTTTTGTGTTTCCCACAGCATATCTTTTCCCCAGTTGCTGTACCGAGACAGTCCTAGCATAACTTTAGGAAGCGCCACTATTTTTTCTGTTTTGAGCGGTTCGTTTACAGTAGAAGTATTTTGAGAAGATAAACGGTAGTTTGTGACGTACATATCTGTTAGCAATTGATTAGGAGAAACAGAAATACGCGCCATATGCATACGAATGTCAGGGTTCTGCTGTACGTAGTTTTTAAAATACGCTGTATACTGTCTATAATCTAAGCGGATAATTTCATCTTCGTACCATTCATCGTCCGTCAAACGAAGCGTCACATCTAAAATGACCCCAAATAACCCGTAACCTCCGTTTACTAAAGAAAACAGCTCAGGGTGTTTCGTCCGGCTAATTTCGATAATAGATCCGTCCGCCTGCAGGAGACGTATAGATTTGACCGTATCCATTAAAGAACCGTATCGAATATCTCTGCCGTGTACGTTCACGCTGATAGAACCTCCAACGGTAAAAATATTTTGTGATTGCATAACTTTAAGAGCAAGACCGTCTTTATGTATATATTGCTGAATATCGTTCCACTTCGTCCCGCTTTGAACCGTAATTTCTTTTTTGACAGGGCTTGTAATCTATAATTTTATTGTACTGCTTCATATCAAGTAAAATAGCATTCGGATAGTACGTCTGCCCTCCTTGGCTGTGCTGCATGCCTGAAATCGCTATTTTTTCATGATGCTGTGAAGCGGTTTTTACCCAATTTTTCAGCTGTTTTTCAGTGGTTCCATGTTTTATTTCTTTGACTTTTGTAGGAAGAAGCTGAGCAACATCCTCCGTTACAGGACGGCTTTGCTGCTGTTTATACATATGATAGGAGGTATACGAACCTACTAGATAAATAGATAAAAAAATTCCTAACAACACGTTTTTCTTCATCACAAACTGTAAGCTCCTTTCTTTATTTCTGTGAAATTATACCATATTAAAAGTATAATAACACTAATATAGTGTAAAATTACACTATATTAGTGTTATTTTGAGAAAACATATGAAAAAAACTTGTAATTTAATGTATGTTAACCTTATTGAAACAAAAAAAGAAAAGACCTAGTGTCTTTTCTTTTTTTGTTTTTTATTTTTCAGCTTCGTATGCAACTAAAGCTACTCTTTTTCCTAACGTTTGTTGAAACTGTTCTTCTAGCTGTTTAAGCTTCGCATGCATATCATCGTTAATTGAAGCTGGCTCAAAGGTCATTTTTGTTTGCTTCATCAGCTCGTGTCACCTCTTTCATATGTGTATGTTCTACTTTTTCCAATATAAAAGAGGTCTATGACGATTTGACGAAAGTTTATAAATTAAATTTACTGATGAGCGCTGTTAATTGTTCTGCCATTTGAGACAGAGATTGTGCGGAAACAGCAATTTCCTCCATTGAAGCCAGCTGTTCTTCAGTTGATGCAGCCACTTCTTCAGATGTAGCTGCATTTCCTTTAGCAAGGATGGCCATTTCACCTGCTGTACGAGCCACTTCTTCAACCGCTGCTGAAATTTGCTGAGCAGTCGCAGCCACTTCTTCAACTTGCGGAGTCGTTTCATTCATGCTGCTTAGAATCTGTTCGAACTTTTGAATAGCCGTTTGGGAAATTGTTCGTCCTTCTTCAACTTTGTTTGTAACTTGCTCCATTGTATGTACAGATTCCTGAGTATCTTGTTGAATAGCTTGAATAAGCTCAGATATTTGAGACGCAGACACTTGTGATTGTTCTGCCAGCTTTCTCACTTCCGCTGCTACAACAGAAAATCCTTTTCCGTGTTCCCCAGCTCGTGCCGCTTCGATTGCAGCATTTAAGGCTAGTAAATTTGTTTGAGCAGCAATGCCGCTGATTACTTCTAAAATGGTTCCAACTTCTTTTGAACGTTGAAACAAAGTACGAATCGTTGTATTAGATAGCTCGACGGACTGAGAAATGGATTCCATTTGTTCAACCGTTTCTTTCACGGCTTTTCCACCTTCTACTGCTTCAGACGTTGTGTGATTTGATAGCTGAGAAACAGTTTCTGTACGTTTGGCAATCGTATAAACTCCTTGTACAATCTCATCTAAAGAAGCTACATTTTGGTCAATAACAGTCGTTTGTTTTTCTGCACTAGAAGCCACTTCTTGTATCGCAACCGATACTTGTTCAGTCGCAGCGCTCGTTTGCTGTGAGCTGGCCGTTAACTCTTCTGAAGAAGCAGCCACTTGCTCTGCACTCATTTCAACATTTTGAATTAATGTGCGAAGATTGTTTTGCATCTGACTAAAAGCATACCCTAACTCGCCGATTTCATCCTTTGAATTGACGGTAATCGCTGTTGTCAGATCTCCTTCACTAACGCTTAGAGCCTGATTCTTAAGCTGTTTGAGCGGTTTAATAATTGATTGTAATACCACAAAAATGGTAAGACTCCCGATTATCAGACAAGCTACAATAATAAATAGTGTTTTGTAAAAGATAGGCTGTGCTGCTTCATTCACTTCTGATGAATACATAGTGCCTGCAACTTTCCAGCTTGTTGTTTTATTTGTCGTAAAGACCATCTTTTTTTCATCGCCGTTAAAGGTATATTCAAAAGACCCGGAGCTCTTTGCATAAAGCTTGTCAAAAAGAAAATCTGTCGCTTTTGTACCTGCTTTTTCCGTAGGGTGAACAATATATTTTCTTTCTCCATCCAAAAGAAATGGATATCCTTTTTCTCCGATTTTTACTTTGCTGACTGCTTTATTAATGCGGCTTATATCTAAATTTAAAGCAATAACCCCGGTACCATCTGCCGTTGTTTTTGCTACAGTAATAACGGTCTGGCCTGTAGAGGCTGATGGATAAGGTTCAGTGACAACTGTTTTTCCTTTATTCTGCATGGCTAGCTTGTACCAATCTCGTTTTCTGGGATCATAGCCTGCTTGTATCACTTTTTTTGGCGATTGAATAAACTTCCCCTGCTGATTTCCTGTAAAAATGCTGACGGCTTCTGGATGAAGCGAAGCATATAAGTTAAAATCTTTGCTTAAAGTAGCCATATCTTTTTCATTGTAGCGCTCGTTGTTTACCACTGATGCAAAAAACTCTACATCATGAATTTTTGGTCCAATGGTATCGTCAATCACCGAGTTAATGGACTGTACATTTTGCTGTGCTGTGTTAATAATTTGGTTTTCAATTTCATGTTTCGCCGTTATGTAAGCTGATACACCTATCGTAACAGATGGTACTAATAAGATCGCTGCAAATGCTAGCACCAGCTTTGTCTTAAAGTTATTAAGGGACCTTTTTTTTCTTACTCTCTCCATGCTATGTAGCCTCTCTCTCCGTAGTTAAAAGTGATTGTGCACTTTCTTTCTATCGGCCAGACTTCATATTCCTTTAGTCATCGAGTGTATACATAATTAACAATGGGTGTGAAAAGATAAGAGTACGATAAAAAAAGTAGGTGATTTTAATGGAAGAAAGTAAAAACAGCAAGTCTTTTTCAATGTTTGAAACAGAAAAGGTTCAGCGCGGGGAAGAAAAAGATATTTTTAATATCTATAAAGAAGGAGTAAAAATTGCAGAAGTAAGAGGAACCGATCCTCAAACTCAGCAGGTTATTCCGATGCACGACTTAAATGATTACGAAGAAAATAAGCTTCACGAATATATTGCTCATTTAGACCATACAACGTAAAAATGCTAAAACAAGAGTCCTCTCTTGTTTTAGTCTTTAGAATCATAAAAAACATGTTCAAAACGCAGCGTGTTTTTTTGTATGTACAGCAGTCCAAACGAAAATTGCTTTTCACGCCGCTTGTCAGTAGCGGAACCTGGATTAAACAACGTAATATCACCAATTTGTTTATGAGTAGGAATGTGAGAATGGCCAAAAATTACTGCGTCGACTTGTTCATGTTCAAATGCCAAAAGTGCACGTTTTTCAGTCGTTTTTCCTTTGCCATGACCGTGGATTACGCCAATCGTAACGTCGTTAAACGGAAGAAGTAATGAAGATGGTAGTGCTTGCTGAAGCTCTTTACTGTCTACATTTCCAATCACCCCATGTACAGGAGCAAACACACGCAGGTCATTGTATACATCTATCGTTTGAAAATCTCCCGTATGAATAATAGCATCAGCTGTTTTCAGTTCGGTTAAGAGTCTTTTCGGAAAATGTTTCGCTCTTTTTGGAATATGAGTGTCACCTAAAATAACAATCTTCATTTATGATACGCTCCTTTTTCATTCAATATGGTGTAGTGTAGCGTATTACATTGGAATGAAGCAACTCTATACGGAGCGTCAGGCAAAAAATTTCTCTTTTTCGTTTAAGTTTGCGAAAATACTTTACATACTAAGTTACAGAATGGAGTTTTCGAAATGGAAGTAAAAATTAATCGAAACGCAGCAAAAGTATTAAAAAATGCGTTGGCTAGCCCAGAAGGTCAAGGGAAAATGATCCGTGTATATGTAACTATCGACCACGGTGATCACGCGCATTATGATTGGAAATTCGATACGCCGACTGAACATGATGAAATCGTAAAAACAGATAAAGATATCGATATCATTTTAGATAAACGCGAGAAATTTTTAGAAGGCGTATGGATTCAATATTTCCACGTTCCAGAGCCTGAATTTGTGATTAGCAGCCTTCACCACGCACATCACCATCATTAATACAAAAACACACCTGTTGTATAGGTGTGTTTTTTCGTTTGTGCGACACGCAGAAATTTTATTGATGAGAAGAAGAGATAAAATTTTGTTGAAGCAATAAAAATGAGCTATAGTGGAATTACGGATGAAAGAAAAGAGGTTAGCGTATGAAAGTAAGTGTGTTGGTAAGGTCTATTTTAGTTGTTATTTTATATAATTTATTCGTTCTGTACATCGGATGGAACGCTTGGGTGTGGCTTCACACAATGTTTGAAGTGGACAATAAATGGATTCTTACCGTGATTGTTGTGTTTTTTGCTTATTCCTTTATCATCAGTCGTGCGTTTCAACAAGTGAGCATGTTTAAGGTTGTAGGATCGTATTGGTTAGGATTTATTCAATATTCAGTGCTTTTGCTTCCTATAAGTAATATAGCCGTATATATTCTTACTCTTCTAGGCGCTTCGCTTTCTACAGCTATCGATTCCATCGGATTTTTCATGATTGCCGCCTTTTTATTCATTTTTGCTTACGGTACGTATAATGCTTACAGTCCTGTGGTAAGGAAATATACGATTTCACTTGCTAAAAAGACGAATCGGGAAAACCTTCGCATTGCCGTAGCATCTGATATGCACTTTGGCACATTGTCCGGCAAAAAACATTTGCAGCGGTTAATTACTCATGTACAAAAGATACAGCCAGATCTTATTTTACTTCCTGGAGATATTATTGACGATGACCCCCACGTATTCTTTAAAAAAGAAATGGATTATATGATGAAACAGCTCAAAGCGCCTTTAGGCACATATGGAATTTTGGGAAACCATGAGTATTACGGCGGGAAGATCCCTCAGTTTGTGGAAAGAATGAAAGAAATGAACATTCCTATTTTAATGGATGAAGTGTTAAACATAGGCGATAGCTTGTACTTAATCGGAAGAAAAGATAAGACGGATAAAAATCGAGACAGCTTTTTCGATTTAGCGAGTGAAACGGATCGTTCTCTTCCTGTCATTGCAATGGATCATCAGCCGCTTTCTTTAAAAGAAGCAGAACAAGCGGGCGTAGATTTACTTCTATGCGGTCATACTCACAGAGGACAAATGGCACCTAATCATTTGATCACAAAGCGGTTATTTGAAATTGATTGGGGCTACAAGCAAACTAATCAACTTCATACCATTGTCTCTTCAGGATTTGGCTTTTGGGGGCCTCCGCTTCGAATCGGAAGCCGATCAGAAATTATTCAAATTGATATTTCATTTACAAAATAGAGAAAGCCTTAGGGCTTTCTCTATTTTAATGTACGCAGCAACCTCGGAAGCTCTGCGTAAATAGCCACTACTTCATCTACTTTCATCCGAACGAGCCCGCTTGAAGACGGGGCAACAAAATCCATTATTCCTGATATCATCGATTCTTCTTGTTTGCCCCACTTTACTTGCTTGCGTCCGCTGTACTGTTGATAGACACCTTTTCCAACAAAACAAACGATTTTAGGCGTGTATGCAGCGATTTTTTTCTTTAAGATTTCTCTGCCTTCCGCATATTCTTCTTTTGTAATCTCATCAGCTGCTTTTGTAGGACGCTCTACAATATTTGTTAAACCGTATCCTAGCAGTAACAGCGAGTGATCTTCCTCAGGATGGTATTTACGATCTGTTAAACCTGCTTTATGAAGAATCATCCAGAAACGATTGGTTGGATTAGCAAAATGATGACCCGTTTCACCGGAACGGATGCTTGGATTAAAACCGACAAATAAAATATCTAAGTTGGGCTGTATATGATCAAAAATAGAGTTCATAGTCATACGCTCCTTACAAAGTAAAAAGAAAACATCCAATTTGGATGTTTTCTTTTTACTATACCCTATTAAATACGAACTACGCGTCCGTTGAATTTTTGTTTCCAATAGCCGCTGCTCATGTTTGCAATTGCAACACCTGTTGAACTTTGAGCACCGATGAACTTGCCGCCTCCTACATAAATACCAACGTGGCCGTCTTTTTTATATGTATCGAAGAAAACAAGATCGCCAGGCTGCATTTGACTAGAAGATACTTGTGTTCCAGCATGCTTTAACGTTTCTGTACTTACAGATCCAAGAGATCCAAGGTTAACACCTACTTGAGAATATGCCCAGTGTACAAATGACGAGCAGTCAAATAAACCGTGGTTAATATCAGATTGGCTTCGTCCTCCGCCAAATACGTAAGCAGAGTTTCCAATCCAGCGGTTTCCTACCGTTACAACATTGCTAGCTTTTGGAGCCGGAGCGCTTGTAGGTGCAACATCATTGCTGCTTGCTTTTGGTGCTTCTGCCTTAGCAGAAGATGAATCGGCTTTTTCAGCTGGCGCAGCCGCTGCTTTTTGAGCTTGCTCAGCTGCTTTCTTAGCTGCCTCTTTAGCCGCTTGTTCAGCTGCTTTTCTTGCTGCTTCTTCTGCAGCTTTTTGATCTTTAATATTTTGTTCAAGCGTAGACTGTTCATTCGCAAGAGAGCTGTCTTTTGATTGTAGAGAAGCTTTTAGTTCTTCATTTTTTGCTTCTTTATCTTTTAGTTCTTTTGCCAACGCGTCTTTTTGTTTCTTTTGAGCTGCTAGCTGGACAGTCATTTCATCCAGTTCTGCCTTCATATCTTCTAAGCTAGCAAGCTTAGATTTAACATCCGCTTGTTTTGTTTTTAGTTCGTCTTGCATATTTTTAGTTTCTGTTAAAATACCACGGTCTGCATCTACAATAGTCGAAACAGCTAGCGCGCGGTCTACAAAATCACCAAAACTTGAAGAACCAAGTAAAACTTGGAAATACTCTACGTTACCGCCGCTTTCTTGCATGGAACGTGCACGGTCTTTTAAAATATCATTTCGCTTTTCAAGTTTTTCTTGAAGCAGCTTAATTTCTTTTTCAAGCTGGGCTACTTGTTTAGACGTTTCTTTAATATCCGCTTCTGTTTTTTGGGCTTTTTTATTATTTTCTTCTTCTGCTATTGTTAATCGCTCAAGCTGTGCTTTCATTTGATCTTGTTCTGCTTGAAGGCGTGTTAATTCATCAGAAGCTGCTTTGATGTTAGATTGCACATCTTGGCGCTGATTTTGAATTTGAGATTTTTGTGATTCCATATCCTGAATGGTAGAGGCATATGCTGGGGTTGATAAAACTCCTCCTAGACCTAATAAAACCGTTGTATTAAGTAAAAGCATTTTCTTTTTCAATATGAATTCCTCCGCTTTCTCGCTCTGTTAAACTAGTAATTTCTAATTATGTATCAATATGTATAAAAGTCTTACAATTTATGTGAAGTTCACTGTATTTGTCGATAAATAGCTAAATATGCTAATGAAAATCTACGAAAATTATACCACGATAAGCGTTCAAAAAAAGAATAACAATATTACAATTGTATTTCAGTAATGTAACATTTAACGCTTGTGTATACATTTACTTCTTTCCTGCAAAAATATACCTTTATTTCTCCATGCAAGTGAAAGATCTATCAAGCTTCAAACAGCAATGTTTTTAGCGTTATAAAGTAGATAATTACCATTGTTTAAGCTGTTTAGATTTAAGATATTTCTAAAAGAAACGTAACAACTCTTTAACATATCCGTCTATTTTTACCCTTTATCTACCATTTTTAAGATATTTGAAAATGATTTTCTGGAATAACAATGAATTTATTTCTATTCGATGTTTGAAGAAGTTCAAAAAGAGGGCAATAGGCAATTTTCAAACAATATTGGACAACGCTTGGATGAAGCCATACAAAAAAACCTTCTCGCCTCATGGCGAGAAGGTTTTTTAATCACGCTGCTGATAATAATGTTCTAAAGCTACAATTGCACTTCCCATTCGCTCTTGATCAGGAATAACAATACGATCTACTCCTTCTTCTTTTAAAGCAGCAGCGGTTACTTTTCCTACGGATACAGCTACTACAGAGCTTTTAAAGAGTTCTCGAATGTGATCAGCTTGTCCGTGTTCTCTTGCAAAAGAAAATAAAAATCTGGCCTGCGGAGCGCTTGTGAAATTAACAGCATCAATTTTTCCGCTTATTAATTCGTTTATAAGCTGTTCCATGACTTCTGCTTTTGGCGGAATATGCTGATACGGTAAAATCTCTTTAAATTGGGCTTTTTGATTCGATAGAAAATCAATTAATTTTGGTGCAGGATCTCCGTGAAGCTGAAGCGCTACATGCTTTTCTTTAAAAGAAAACGAATGAAGCGCTCTGACGAGTCCTGCGGTACTTCCATCATCATCTCGAACAGTTGGAGTAACGCCTAGCTTTTTTAACATATTTACGGTTTTATACCCGCGTGCAGCAATATTGGCTGCTTGTAAAGAAGAAAGGAATTCGTCGGCCAGCCCTAGCTTATCTGCTGTTTTATACAAAATTTCCGTCCCGACGCCTGTCGTAAAAATAAACCAATCGTAATTTCCTTTTACCAGTTCTTTAATATCTGCGTCTAAGTGTGTGTCATCTAAAAAGATGGTTCCTTGTGCAGGTCGTACAAGCGGGGTCCCGCCAAGATTTTTAACAATTTTACTGATTTCTTCTACTTTACGCTGACCTACGAGTGCGACTGTTTTACCTTCTAATCGTTTCAATGGTCTACCTCCATTTTACTGTGTATGCTACTTTAATGATCTTTGATAACCGAGTTTTTCAGAAATTAAGCTCGCCGCTTCTGTTACTTTTTGAATAATGAACGGCAGTCTGTCTCCTTGAAATCTTGCTTCAATTCCCGCTACGCTAATGCCTGCAACCACTTCATTTTGATGATTTACAATCGGCGCGCTCACGGATGTTGTAAAGTTTTCTAATTCAGAGGTGCTAATGGTATACCCTTTTTCTTTTGCTT
>Ga0102589_1002576_pt1 | contig 20516 bp, 19 predicted proteins | sample AraplaMF_Col_mLB_FD_76858 | JGI IMG/M metagenome (GOLD analysis project Ga0102589, IMG submission 76858) | Arabidopsis root microbial communities from the University of North Carolina, USA - plate scrape MF_Col_mLB | ecosystem: Host-associated > Plants > Roots > Endosphere | place: USA... | reverse complement strand
AATGGCTTAGAACGCATAACACTTAATTGTCCTTCAAATTCTTGTTGTAATTTCTTTTCAACTTCTGCAAGACGTTCAGGTGCTTTCATCATTAATACTTTCACAACAGGTTCTTTCACTGCACTTACAAAATTATTAACCTCTATAACTGGCATACCTGTAATATGACCTTCAAATTCTGTATATTCATTATTTTCTTCTGTCACAATATCATCGCCAACGTACGTATGAATCCAAACATCTTCGTTTTGGCTCGTTTTATATAAATTATGAACGATTTCAGGTGATAATGTACTGCTAAATAATTCTTCATTTGTTTTACAGTTAGTAATTTTTGCGCCGTTAAACGATAAAATGAAACTGCCGTATTCTTCTAACTTTAGTTCTTTTGCAATTGGCCACATCGCAAAAGTTGGACGGCCGGAAGCTAGTACAACTTTTACACCGCGCTCTTGGGCGTTCATTAGTGCTTCTTTCGTACGCGGTGAAATTGTATGGTCATCGCGAAGTAAAGTATCATCTAAATCTAGTACAATCATTTTATAAGACATTTGAATAATCCTTCCTAAATATGAATTTATAATGTGAAATGAATCGTAAGACATCGAACCTCTTTGAATATGGAATCGATTCTACATGTATATAAGTTAAAAAATCGACATAAAACCCCTTTCCTACTACATGCAATGGTTAAACCCAAGGGAGTAAGCAAGTGCAGGTGATGGTGTATTCTGAATAGCAGTGACTTATATGTCGAAACTTTAAACTGGATTTACATACATGAATATATATGAGTAAATCTATTTTGTTTACTCATATATGTTTCTATTATCGTAACAATTCTTAAAATAGACTGCAATGCTTGAAGTTTGCCAATTTTGTTTACGTTTTGTGTCGATTAGCTCGCTCAAACGGCTGGTAAGGAAGTATCTGTAAGGACCCGATTAGTTTAACTAATCCTCTGGCGAGAAACCCACTCGTCGAGGAAAGTTTTACTTTACCCCGCCCAAACAGCTGGTAAGAAGTTCGGCCAGGAAGCGAGGCAAAACCATCTGTAAGGGCCTGATTGGTTCAACTAACCTCTAGGAAAGAAGGGCGTTTCCCAAGAGGAAGTTTCACTTTAATCCACTTGTTTGTCTGTTGAGCGAGAGAATACTACTTCTAATATAATTGCCATTACAGAGCCGAGTACAAGGCCGTTGCTTAAAAAGGATGCTAAGAACGGCGGCAGTGAAGAAAAGGCTCCTGATGGGATGAACATGACGCCAATTCCGGTAAAGAGAGCGAGGCCCGCGACTTTGAATAAGCGTTCTTTATCTTTTACAGTTTCATATTCCCGAAAAGCTAACCCAATCATACTTGCAAATACCGGATAAATAGCAGCGTAACCGACAGCTACTGGAATTGCTGCAATGAATGAAGTCACTTTTGGAAATAGACTCATAAGAACAATAAAGGATGATCCAAGAATAAACGGTAATCGTTTGTAAATATTTGTTGTCGCAATAAAACCAGCTGATCCAGAAATAGCGACAGGTCCAATTGCTGAAAATAGACCACCGAGAAGCTGATTAATACCAGTTATAATTCCAGCTTGCTTAAATCGATTTTGCGGCGCAGTTTCTTCATATTTCGAAACTACTTGTTGAACAACCCGAATACTTGCTAACATGTTAGTTAGTAGTAATAACGTAACAAAGAGAACGGTAATAACCATATTCCATTCTAAACGAGGTGTACCAAATACAAAGATAGATGGCATCCGGATAATATCTGATACAGGTGTAATTGGATTTGATAGACCGAAACATGCAAATAAAGTCCATCCAAGTACAATACTGCATAATACGGAATATTTCCCGATAATAGGTAATTTCATAATAAAGAAAGATAAAACAATAATGATAAGAGAAAGAATAAAGACTTTCCCTTGAACAGCTGTATGCTGCTCGTTAAGTCCAAACATGCCTTTTAAAAATGATCCACTTAGCTGTGCGACGAGTAAAAATAGGTAGGTTCCGATAACAGTTGGTGTAAAATAGCGGACAAGTTTATCAATCAGTCCAAATGTACTAAGAAGAATGCAAATTAGACCACTTAATAAGAATGAATATTGCAGTACACGAAGCGTTTCACTGTTTGAACCAAATAATACAACGCCTAAGCTTGCATACAAGGAAAAGATGCCCCACCAAAGTCCTGCAGGTCCTTCTTGAATTGGCAAGCGGTGACCAAAGAAAGCTTGTAAAATACCTGCAAATCCAAGAACAAATAATGTTCGTTGGACGAATGCAATTGCTTCTGCACCTTCTAGTCCATAGTTAGCGGCAACACTAATGGGAACAATTAAGCTGCCGGCTAAAATAAATAATGCCCATTGCAGGGCAGAAAGAAATGTTTTCATTATATATCGACCTCTTTTTCGTATTTCCATTTCTAGTATATATGTATTTGATTTGTTATGGCAAAGTTTGAAAATAGAGAAAAGAGATGAAAGTATTGTTTGAGTGCATGAAACATCGGAACAAACAGGAGCGGAAAAATTTGCAGAACGTGATATGATAATAGTATTTGGTCCAGTAGAGAAATTGGGACGATTTGAAAAAGAATTACAATACATGAGGTGAGAAAGCATGCAAATATCTAGCGATAAGATTTTAAATAAAATGGCAAGTGAAATTGCAAAAGCGAAAGGGAGTGACTCACGTAAAGCAAAAGAACATCTTTTAGTTGTTCGTGCATTATGTGATCTATTACTTGAAGAACAGCCAGAAGCTTCTGCATATGTTGAAACATTAAGAACAAACGTTGTGGCACCGCAAATGTCTGTTCAACCAATGGCTTCATTTTCAGGGGAGCCTGTATATGTGAAAGAGGATGATGCAAACGGAAACTCTCTTTTGGATTTTTAGACGCTAAATAGTTGGATTGTGCGAGGAAATTTTTTATTATAAAAGTAAAAAGAAAAAGGGGAATTCCAATGAAAATTTTCTTCTTATTAGGTTGTATTGCAGCAGCATTATCTGTTGCGCTTGGAGCATTTGGAGCGCACGGACTTGAAGGGAAAATCTCAGCGAAAATGTTAGAGGTTTGGAAAACAGGTGTTACATATCAAATGTTTCATGCAGGGGGATTATTTGTTGTTGCTTTATTAATGGATAAGATTCAATCTTCTCTTGTAGGCGCGGCAGGCTGGTGTATGGTAGCAGGTATTGTGCTGTTTTCCGGAAGTTTATACGCATTAAGTACAACTGGTATAAAATTTTTTGGTCCAATTACTCCGCTTGGCGGTGTAGCATTTATTGTAGGGTGGATTTTACTGGGGACTGCGATTGCAAAAGGGCTATAAGGTTCAACTAACCTCTTGGGCCCTTACAAATGGTTTGTACAGGGTAGAAATAAAACAAAAGCTGGCATATGCCAGCTTTTTCTTATTATCTTGGAGGATAAGTTGCGGGTTGCTGCGTTGGGAAGTAAATGATTTCTCCTGGGAATTCTACATAATCAAGATAGATCATAAGCAGTAAGTAACGTTTTCCAGACTTAGGGTCGCTTAAAATGATGTGATCGCGTCCTGCAGCCTCAATGATGCCTGTATAGGATTGTGTACCAAGTGTGCTGCCGCGCTCATATGTCATGAATATAGTTGCTGGTTTTCCTTTGTTTAAGCGAAGGATATTTTCAATATATGATTGCTCAAGTGGAAGCATCCCTTGAGAAACGGCAAGTTGTGCTTGTGCAGCTTGCGGCGTTGTTGGCATTTGTTGTCCTTGTTGTCCGGGCTGTGGTTGCATATATCCGCCAGATGGTTGATAAAATCCTCCCCCATAGTATGGGTTTTGTTGCTGTGCCATACGAAATCCCTCCTCTTTTCAGTTCACTAATACACACTTGGACAATCCCCAGCACTTGGTTGGAAAAAGCAATGATTTTTAAAGCGACCAGAGTTTTCTTGATTAAACCAAGTTGGTGGACAGGCGCCTCCTGGTCTAAAAAACCATAACGAAAAATTAGCGGGCCAGAATCGCTCTCCTTGAATCGTACGTCTTGCTAGAGCAATATCGCTTTCACGAGCACGTTGATAGAAGTAACCTTTTTGCGTAGCTTCAAATCCACCAGGGCTTTGAAATACCATTTGACGAAGGTTTCGGATCTTTTTAAAGTCTAAGCAATTCCCTTTTACGCGATTGACGCCAACATTTCCAACCATAAGCATTCCTTGAGGGCCTTCTCCTTCTGCTTCTGCCCGCATTAATCGGGCAAGCAGTTTAACATGTTCTTCTGTATAGGAAATAACAGCCATTTGTTTCACCTCTTTTATTACTCTGCTAGAGAAAAGGAAGTGTAGAACAATTACTAATTCATAATTATGAAAAAAGGGGTAGAGATATGACAACCAAACTATGTTTTAATATTTATCTCGCTCTTTGCTGCATCTTAAGATTGGAAGAAGTGAAGAAGATAAGTGGGGATGACTACATATGAAAGTCTGACTGAGCAATTCTCCTCACTGATATGAACAAAACTTTCAAGTTCTTCCTCGTTATTTTTGGCAAAAACACTATTTTAAGCAACTCAAACTGTAAAAGTAGAGGTAGGAGTTAGAGTGTATCTGAATGGAAAATGCATATTTGAAAAATTGAATACCCTAGTTCGAAATAAGGAAACATCAGCAAACAAGACAAAGCATAAATAGCCTATGAATTAGAGAAAACGAAAAAGCATGACCCCGTTAAAATCGAGTTCATGCTTTTTCGTTTGCTTAATGAAATAATCTGCCTAACTTTGAGGGGGCACTTCAAAATATAGGTTTTTTAGCATTAACCTTCTTTATTACAAATTTCTATATATATCCAACTTGATTTTTTAACACATAGATTGCTGCTATGCAGAATACAACATGCCCGCTACTGGGTTGCTCCTTTTGTTTAAAACTTGGCATGTGGCAGGAAGAGGCCCTGACCGCTTCTATGCCTGGCCAGATGCTCTCGTCCATCTAAAAAGAAAGGTTTTTTTATGTCGTTGTTTCAAGTTGAATTTATATAGTTAGTAAAGTTTAATACTACGCTGATTGATTGAATTCACTATTTTGAATACTCTCCTTGTCTTTCGAAGAATTTCGTTTCATTTTCATTTCTCGAATTACAATAATTAGTAAGATTAAAAGACTAGACAATGTAATAATTAGTCCCTTTAATAAACCTGGTGGTGTGTAAGACAATTCAATTGAATGTTTTCCTGGGTTTGAAATTTGAATTCCTATAAATCCACCTATTTTTTCTGCCGATACTTCTTTTCCATCTAATTTAACATTCCATCCTTTATCATAAGGAATCGATAAAAATAGGGTTGAATCTTTAGTTGTATATATTTCTCCATCTAACGATCTTTTTCCAACTTCTTTTATGTCCATTGGTTGAGAAGCCATCTCTTTTATTCTGTTTTTAAAATCAAGAGTAGAAAGAGCATAAAAATGAATATTGTTTAGATTGATGTTATCACGTACTTTAATTTTTACAGATACCTTCTCTTTATTATACAATCCTAAATCTATTACCCCAGAGTTATACTTTGAAGGATAATTAAATTGAATATTTCTTTCATTAATTATTAATTGAGTATCATCAGATGGTGGGATAGTAATAAAACCATATAATTCTTGTTGCCCAATTACCTTTAAGTTCAATATCAAATATGATTCTTGGTCATGTTTATCTTTACGATATTCATCCCCATCTTTTGTTAGATTTTCCATCTTAATATTAACAGGTTGTATTTCTTTAAAATATTCTTTGTCCTGATTGATGCTCATCATATTATTTTGTAGTTGAAATGGATTTGTTGAATTTGATATCCAATTCTTTTTATCAGAATCTAAAACAAAGCCTAGTGGAAGCGAATTATCATTTTGATATGTAACGTATGATCCTTCTTGTTCTACTTTTTGGTAACCAAAATGATTAAATGTTTTATCTGCAATTACATACTTTGTCCCAAGAAGTGCTTCAGTAAATAATGTACTACCCGTATTATTTAATGCTAATCCGCCTCTTTCTTCAACTGTGTAACCTAATGACCCCATATAATTGTGAAATTTGACATTACCTGTTGAGGTATAATTTGCAATACTGTTATAAGGAACTTTGAGTGAGTCATTTATTTGATATATATTTTCTGCCTGATTAGTAGCAACTTTTTTTTCAAGACGATAAAATTCTTTATCATTTGACTTTATATTTGCTATTAAAGAACGTATCTCTTGTGGAATTTGATATTCATAGACTTTTTTATAAGCAGAGTCCTTATTTAGTCCTTCTAGAATGGTACTAGAGTTAATTGTCATTTCTGTAAAAACAAAGCATATCAAAAGTACTTCGAATAATCTCTTGAACTTATTATTACTTTGCAACAGAAAAATTAAAATACCTAATATGAAAAGCAATAAAATATTAATTAAAATTTTATCTTTGCTTATAGAGACATGATCCCATTTAGAAGCTAGTGACAAAATAAAGACATTAGCAAATATAATTAAAAATACAACTTTACTTTTAATATTCTTAACCCTATGGTACACATTCCAAGATAAAAAGACCAATAAGAATGAAAATACAAAAGAAAATCTGAATTCATAACCATTTGGATGTTTAAAACCATGCCATACGACATAAAGTGGATACAATATAAAACTCAATATAAATACTATGATATTAAGTCCCCATACTATCTTTTCTTTTTTTGAAATTTTATCAGTTAAGAAAAATATTGGTACAAATAAAACAGCTAAAAGCCCTACATATATATAAGGAGTACTGAAAAACACCCCATCATATGCCTGATTAAATAATTTTAAATAAATATCAAATGGTGTACCAAAGGTCTGTAATTGTGACCATGGAATTTTTCCCGCATTAGTAGATACATCTTTTAAAATTTCTAAAGTGGGGAATATTATTATAGCAGCAATACCAGCAGCTAACACTGTATGTAACAAAAATTGAAAAGCTTTATATATAAATTTTTTGATTTTAAAATCATCGTGAATAATGATTAACCGTGAAAGGAAGTACATAAATGTAAATGCACCCACCATATACGATATATAAAAATTGGATATAAAGAGCACAGCTAAACTTATTGTTAAAAAGACTCCGCTTTTATCTTTAATCAACTTTTCCACACTTAATAACACTAGTGGTAAGTAGATTAGGCCATCAATCCACATTAAGTTTTGATAAAAGACAATAGTATATGACGCTAAGGCGTACATAGTAGAAAAAATTATGGCTTCAACATATTCCGCTTTAAACCCTTTACGTAAATAAAAACACATTGATATACCGCATGATCCTAATTTTAAAAATGTAATCATTGTTATTGCTTGTATTAAATGATCACGAGAAAAGAAGGAAATGATTAGTGAAAATGGGCTAGATAAGTAATACGTAAATACACCAAAAAAGTTCATCCCTAATCCAGCTTGCCAATTAAAAAGTAAACTTGCATTTCCATGTAATACGTCGTAGAAATAAGCATAATATTGGAAATACTGAAACCCCATATCCAATATGAGGATAGTTTTATCTCCAAAAGGGTAAAAGTTTTGCAATTTAAAAGCCACTAATAATGCAAGGCATGTTATAAAAAATACTACTCCATACAATAAAATGTTATTAACGATTTTTGACTTTCTAATCAATCTTATTACTCCCTTACTTTTGAAATAGAATATAATGATGATGTTGTTGATTGTAAATGTAAAATTAAACTTAAATGGAAATCCCATCAATATTCCGTTTAATATTACCATTTTAAATGTATGATGGAAACCCTATGGAAATTTTAGAGATATAATTATTCATCTTATAGCCATAACAAATTTAAGGGGAAACTAAAAGGCATGGGCCCGATATAATACCGAACCCATGCCAGAAAAGTTGCCTAATGAAATAATATTTTTAACGTTATGGAGTTACTTCATTGTGCTAGCTTTTTATTACCCAAATAATTTTGACCATATATTAGAGAAGAAGTCTCCAATAGATCGCATCGTCAATACGAACCAATTTGCTTTATCTACTTCCTGTGTTGTTTTTACATTGAATTTCGTTTGTTTATTTCCGTCAAGGAAGCCATATTGATCAGTAGATTCTAAAACAAGTGAGCCTACTTTGGCATCCTTTTTCACAGGTGCAACTAAGCTTCCGTCTTCGGAGATTGATTTGTTTGCATCATAAGAAATTTTGTAAGGAGGTTTACTTCCTTTTTTTGTGACTACCGTTATCTCTTTTTCAGGTGTCACAGCTACAGTATCTTCTTTTCCTTTTACGACAGGAATTGTATTATTTCTACCTATTTTCAATTTCTGCTTTTCAAAGTTTTTGAAACCGTAATCCATTAGTGCACGGGATTCTATGAAACGCTCATCCATTGATTTTGTTTTAATAATAACGGAGACTAGGCGTAAATCACCGCGTTTGGCTGTAATGGTAAAGCAATATCCAGCTGAATCAGAACTTCCCGTTTTTAAGCCGTCTGTTCCTTCATATGCAAATGCAGCGCCTGGTAACATCCAATTCCAGTTTTCCATACGAATTGGAAGTGGATGATTATCTGGGAAGTTTCTAAATCTTTGCTTTGTATCTTCTAATATTGCTGGATACTTTGTCATAATTGTTCTAGATAAGATTGCCATGTCTCTAGCTGATAAAGAGTTTTCACCATTCGGATCTGTTCCTTCTGGATGCTTTCCTTTTAAATCAGCATTATTTAATCCTGTAGCATTTACAAATTTATATTTCTTTAACCCTAGTTTTTTTGCATGTTCGTTTGCAAGACTTATGAAATTCTTTTCACTTCCTGCAAGAAGTTCGGCAAGTGCAATACTTGATCCGTTTGCTGAGAAGACAAGAATAGAATGATATAATTCCTTAACTGTATATTGTCGTCCTTTTTCAAATGGAACGTTGGAAAATTCGTTGTTACGGGAAATCTCATAAGCATAATCAGAGATATTTACTTTTGTATCCCAAGTGATTTTTCCTTCTTTAATGGCTTCTAAAACGGAGTATATAACCATGAGTTTTGACATACTAGCAACTGCAAGTAATTCGTCGGGGTTTTGCTCATGTAGTATTTTTCCTGTGTCTGCATCAAACAGAATAGCAGCAGCGGCTTCAATATGTATGTCTTCTTTCGCATAAGAGGGAGTCGCTCCTATGAAAGAAAACATGAGTGTAAGCCCTAATAAAATAGATAACATTTTCCTCATAATCAATTATCACCTTCGCATCGTTATTAGCATGTAGCTTGTACTATTCTAACATGAGTTTGAATATGGAAAGATTACAATTTTGTAAGCAATATGGATAATTTTTCTATTTTTTTAAAGGGTTCCTATTATATAAAACAATAAAAAAAGGACGATTTTCGTCCTTTTTTGTTGTTATACGTGTAAAAATTTCGCAACCTTTTCGCTTGGTAAAATGTTTCCAACAAAGAATGTTCCGAACTCACCGTAGCGTGCACTTACTTCATCAAAGCGCATTTCATATATAAGTTTCTTAAATTGAAGAACATCGTCGGCAAATAATGTTACGCCCCATTCATAATCGTCAAAGCCAACAGAACCAGTAATGATTTGACGTACTTTTCCTGCATATTGACGGCCGATTTTTCCGTGGCTATACATTAATTTTTTGCGATCTTCCATCGGTAACATGTACCAGTTGTCTTCGCCTTGACGACGCTTGTCCATTGGATAGAAACAAACGTGGTTTGCTTTTGGCAACGTTGGGTATAGACGCGCAAGAATTTGTGGATTTTGATATGGATCTTCTTCAGCAGGAAGATAGTTACTTAGTTCCACAACAGAAACGTAAGAGTATGTAGGAAGCATATACTCTGCTAATGTTGTTTTATTGAATTCTGCTTCAATTTCATTTAATTCTTCCATTGTTGGACGTAAAATCATGAACATAATATCAGCCTTTTGCCCAACGATTGTATATAGGGCATGGCTACCTTGTTTTGCAGCTTCTGTTTTATTCCATTTTTCAACGATGTTTAAAAATTCGAACATTGCTTGCTGACGTTCATCACTAGACAATGTTTTCCATGCTGCCCAGTCCATAGAACGGAAATCATGTAAACAATACCAACCATCTAACGTTTTTGCTGCTTCACTCATTAGATTCACCTCGAATAGTCAAGTTTTACACGTTAACTATATCATATATAAATGAAAAAGCATGTAACTTCGTCTTAGGCGCATAAAATTGTCACATTTCCTGGCGGAATTTTGGGAAAATATAATCATTTATATTTTATCAATTTTTTAGGGGCAATACGTTTAAAATAGAGATAAAAAGCGGTATTCTTAAATATGGATTTGAATTCGTAGGAGGGTTATTGGTGAGCGATTTATTTACAACAGTAAAAGAAAAAGTTCAAGGTAAAAACATTTCTATTGTACTTCCTGAAGGTACTGATGAAAGAATTTTAGGCGCTGCAGAGCGTTTAGCGAAAGAAGAATTAGTAAGACCAATCTTAGTTGGTAATAAAGAAGAAATTAGTGCGAAAGCTGCTAGCATGAACTTAACATTAGCAGGTGTTGATATTTATGACCCAGCTACGTACGAAGAAATGGATGCAATGGTAGCATCTTTCGTTGAACGCCGTAAAGGGAAAGTAACAGAGGAATCGGCTCGTGAAATCTTAAAAGACGAAAACTATTTCGGTACTATGCTTGTATACATGGGCAAAGCACAAGGTTTAGTAAGTGGTGCAGCTCATTCTACAGCTGATACAGTTCGTCCAGCACTTCAAATCATTAAAACAAAACCAGGTGTTACAAAAACTTCTGGCGTATTTATCATGGTACGCGGCGATGAGAAGTATGTATTTGCTGATTGCGCAATCAACATCGCTCCAAACAGCCAAGATTTAGCTGAAATTGGTATTGAAAGTGCAAAAACTGCTGAATTATTCGGTATCGACCCACGCGTTGCAATGTTAAGCTTCTCTACAAAAGGTTCTGCGAAATCTCCAGAAACAGAGAAAGTTGTAGAAGCAACTCGCATCGCAAAAGAAATGGCTCCTGAATTAACATTAGACGGTGAGTTCCAATTCGACGCTGCATTCGTACCATCTGTAGCAGAAAAGAAAGCACCAGGTTCTATTATTAAAGGTGACGCTAACGTATTCGTATTCCCAAGCTTAGAAGCTGGTAATATCGGCTACAAAATTGCACAACGCTTAGGTAACTTCGAAGCAGTTGGACCAATCTTACAAGGCTTAAACATGCCAGTAAATGATTTATCTCGCGGTTGTAACGAAGAAGAAGTGTACAAGCTTGCTTTAATTACAGCAGCACAAGCGCTATAATTATGAAAAAAAATCCCCGCATTTGCGGGGATTTTTAATTTTCTAACCCAAGTGACTTGTTATTGCGATCAATCATGCGCTGTAAATGATGCTCATATAGCGGTACTTCATCTACTGTAAGCTGTGATGGTGTTAATTTTGGTGCAAAGTGCTGCAGCGTCTGTAAAAGGCGCATCATTAGATCTTGAACAGTAATAGTTTCACCAAGTAGTTCAGACAGTGAAGCCATTGTACTTGGGACAATTTCAGGATACGTAAATCTAGTTTCTTCACCTTGAATTGCTAAGTTGTAAAAATCACGAACAAGTGCTGCACGAGCAGAGCCGCTTTCTATAGCGCATAAGTAAATTTGCACAGCTACGCCTCCGCGAATACGGCGCTGTGAAATACCAGCAAATTTTTTATCGTTAATACTTAAGTCATAGCTGCCAGGACAGTATGAGCCAACGATTTCTTTTGCTTCAATGGTAACATTGTAATCTTTTAACATTTCCTTAATTAAATGCCACATTGTATCATAGCCAAGATCGATATCGATACCTTTATCTGTTTCCTGGAATAGAAGAGAAATGTTTAGAACCCCCTCGTCTAATACAACAGCAAGTCCGCCTGAATTGCGGACGATAACATGGAAGTCCTGCTCTTTCAAAAATTCAATTCCCTGCTTTAAATAAGGCAAACGTGTATCTTGAATGCCAAGAACAATCGTATTGTGATGAACCCAAGAGCGCATTGTTGCAGCGGATGTACCGTTCCCAACGGTTGTACATAACGTATCATCCATTGCGAAAGACTGCAGCGCATGAAATTGTGGACCTAAGCTTGATTGATCAACAATGCGCCACTCTGGTTGAGATAAAATCGAACGAGAATCGCTCATGTAATTAACCCCTTATCTTTAAAATGACAATATTTATTATAGCAAAAAAGAGAGACCTTATATAAATGTAAGTTGAAAACGGGAAAAGCATCCTTTTTTTAGGAGGGCGAGAGAGGCTGGCCGTGTTTGGGAGCGGTCGGGACTTTTGGTATTAGTTAGCGGTGATTTACATGTCGAATATCGTCGGGGGGTCTTTATATCTTGTCGAAGCGCCGATATATTGTAAATAACGGTCGATAACAGAAGAAAGACTGACTTCAGAAGGCGTTTATGCGCCTTCTGGGTCAGCCTTTCTTTTTATTCTGCAATTTTTTCTAAATTTCCGTTGCGGTCCATGCGAAATGATGTTTGTGTACGTTCTTCGTCGTCCATTAATGCCAGTTTACGTGCACGGTTCATAATTTTCATGAGCGTCTCGTAATCTTCTTGAACGGTTGTGGATTGCTGTTCTAACTTTTCCACTTTCTTTTCTAGTTCAGCATTTTTTCTCATATATTCAACGATGTCTTGTTTCAATCTCTCATTCTCTCTTTCGAGTGCGGATACTTTTACATTAGAAGTTCCGAGAGATTGTAGAAAATGGATTACGTCATGCATCGCAATTGAAGAGTTTGTTGGCATCGCTTGCGTAGTTTGTATAGTTTGAACAGGTTGCTGGGTTTCGATACTAATATTTTCATCAGCCGTTATAGCAGTAGGTGAAGACGGTGGTGTATATAAAAGGCGTTTTTTCGATTGCTCGCCCCCATTTGCGCGCATTTTGTCTTTGCGATGCTTTTTCGCAAGTTGTAATGCTTGATCGTAACTATAGCGTACGACAGCATTCCAGCGAAAACCGCAAGCTGCCGAGGTGCGATTTAATTTATCACCAACTTCTTCAAAGGCATTTAATTGTGTACTTCCTTCGCGAACGTGACGTAAAACAGTTTCAGCAAGAAGTAAATCATCTTCTTCAGTCCAAGCGTCTTGTCTTACTTTCATAGATTCATCTCCCTTTCTTTTTATCAATATCTTATTTTTAGAATGGACAAAATGAATTACTTTTATACAAAGCTCCCAAAATTATGGTAGATTTTGAGCGGAAATATGTTTGTATACCATTTGTTTCTTGCGGGAAGAAAACTTGCATCACATCGAAAAGAAAGGTAAAATACCATTTAGCGTTTATTGTTATATGTACTTGAGAAAAGTTTCAAATAGAGGAAGTGTTATATAAAATGGGAAACGAATTTCGTGTGTGTGATGATTGTCAGGCAACGAATGTGAAGACGTTAGTACCGCGTTTAAAGAAAATAGATGGATGTGCAGATATTCAAGTTGGTTGTCAATCATATTGCGGTCCTGGTCGTAAAAAGTCATTTGCATTTGTAAATAATCGTCCAGTTGCAGCGCCAAATGAAGATGAGTTAATTAAAAAAATTGAAGAAAAGTTAAGCAAGTAAAAAGATACGATGTCGTATCTTTTTTTTGTTTTGTGAAATGTAAAAAAGTTTTATATCACAAAATTTATGATTGACAAGTGTCACCTTGCGTTTGTAGAATAAAAGAAAACGATATTGAGAATCATTATCAAAAGTCGAGTTATATTCTTGATTTTCTTTTTTTTTGCTTCTTAATGAGAATGAAATTCATTTTCTTGTTATACATATTGAAAGTTAGGATGTTGCATATGGAAGTGAGTATGAGAAAGGTTTATGAAGAAGAATCAGTAGACATAAAAGAGGTGAAAAGTCGTCCGCTTATCGCCTTAATCATTTTAATCGTTGGAACTGCTTTATTAGCTTTAAGTATGGCTACTTCTATTTCATTTGGTGCTGCTGATATTAGTTTGAAAACAGTATGGCAAGCTGTATTTCAGTTTGATATATCTATTACACATCATAGTGTCATTCAAGAATTGCGTCTTCCAAGAGCAATTGGAGGAGTAGCTGTAGGAGCATTTTTAGCGGTATCTGGTGCAATTATGCAAGGGATGACGCGAAACCCACTTGCATCTCCATCACTGATGGGGATTACAGATGGGGCGGTATTTGGCATTGCCATCATGTTTGTATTCTTCCCAAACTCGCCATATTTCATGTTTGTCATTGCTTCTTTCATCGGTGCAGCATTTGGTGCAAGTATCGTATACGGAATTGGAGCAGCGTCTCCGGGCGGATTAACACCAATTAAGTTAGCGTTATCTGGAGCGGCAATTAGTGCCTTACTAGGCGCAATTTCATCTGGGATTGCTTTATATTTTAATCTAGCGCAAGAAGTTAGTATGTGGCATGCAGGCGGCGTTGCTGGTGTGAAATGGACGAGTTTAAACATGTTGCTTCCAGTTGGTCTTGTTTGTCTAATTATTGCGATTATGCTAGCAAGGTACATTACGATTTTAAGTTTTGGTGAAGAAATTGCCATTGGCCTTGGACAAAATACGAAGCTTATTAAGTTTATTGGAACAATTCTTGTACTTGTGCTTACAGGTAGTGCCGTTTCTATAGCTGGGTCTGTTGGATTTGTTGGTCTTGTTATCCCGCATTTAACACGTTTTCTTGTGGGATCAGATTATCGCTGGATTATCCCATGTTCTGTCGTTTTAGGGGGATTACTTGTTGGATGTGCTGATATGATCTCACGTATTATTAATCCGCCGTTTGAAACACCGATTGGCGCTGTAACAGCGATGATTGGTGTGCCATTCTTCCTCTACTTAGCGCGTAAAGAAGGGAGAGGGAAAATGTGAGGCAAGGAATATTAACGAGAAAAAACATCTCAATTTTATCTAGCATTGGTCTGTTCATTTGCATCGTATTTTTCATTAGCTTAAATACAGGTACGTTCAAAATTTCACCAATTGAAGTGCTGAAAACGCTCGTTGGTCTTGGAGCAGAAGATCAAACAACAATTTTATTTGATTTTCGGATGCCGCGAATGATTGTTGCTCTTTTAGTCGGATCAGCTTTAGCAGTATCCGGTGCAATTATGCAAGGATTATCACGTAACCCACTTGCCGATCCAGGAATTATTGGTATTAATGCTGGATCGGGACTGTCAGTTGTAATGTTTGTTTATTTCGTATTTGGGAAAGTAACGATGACTTCGTTTGTATCTGTATTCATTTTGCCGTTTTTTGCTTTAGTTGGTGCAATAGTAGCGGCGGTCATTATTTACGCACTTGCTTGGAAAGACGGTGTTTCGCCGGTTCGATTAGTTCTCGTTGGGATTGCTGTAGCAGCTGGGTTTAGTGCTGTGAGCTTAGTATTCTCGATGAAAATGACAGCGAATGATTTCCGCTTTGCTACGATTTGGTTATCGGGAAGCTTATGGGGGACAGATTGGAAGTTCGTATTAAGCGTATTGCCATGGATGCTTATTTTCTTACCAATTGCTTTTATGAGAGCACCTATTTTAAATGTAATGAATTTAGGAGATGCAGCGGCAACGGGCCTCGGTTTGAACGTTGAGAAAGAGCGCCGTAAGCTATTATTTATCGCTGTTTGCTTAGCGGGTGCATCTGTTGCGGTTGCTGGGGGAATCAGCTTTATTGGATTAATGGCGCCGCATCTTGCCCGCCGCTTAGTAGGCGGAAAATATCAAATTATGCTGCCAACTGCTGCGCTCATCGGAACATTATTGTTATTGTTTTCCGATCTTCTTTCGCGCAGCTTACTTACAACATCAGAAATACCGGTTGGTCTTGTCATTTCAGTAATTGGCGCGCCGTATTTTATTTATTTACTTATAAAAACAAGATAGGGGAGACGATCTATATGCCATCTTTATCAGTTGAGTCGATATCTGTTGGATATAGTGAAAATTTAATTATTGATGGGTTGTCTGTTGAAATACCTGAAGGGAAAATTACGACCATCATTGGTCCGAACGGATGCGGGAAATCTACGCTTCTGAAAACAGCATCGCGTATTTTAAAAGCAAAACGAGGTACTGTTTATTTGGACGGAAAGGAAATTGAGAAACAGCCGACGAAGGAAATTGCGAAAAAGATGGCAATTTTGCCGCAAACAGCAGAAGTGCCAACAGGTCTTACTGTATTTGAACTCGTTTCATATGGGCGTTTTCCACATCAAAAAGGGTTCGGTACGCTATCGGAAGAAGACTATCGTTACATTCGCTGGGCGCTTGATGTGACTGGTATGAAGGAATTTGCAAATCGTCCGGCAGAGGCGCTGTCAGGCGGACAACGTCAACGCGTTTGGATTGCAATGGCGCTAGCACAAGGAACGGATTTACTTGTACTAGATGAGCCAACAACATACCTTGATATGGCACATCAACTTGAAGTGCTGAACTTATTAAGAAAGTTAAATGAAGAAGAAGGAAGAACAATCGTGATGGTTATTCACGATCTCAATCACGCTTCTCGTTTTTCTGATCATATGCTTGCATTAAAAGAAGGGAAACTAATGAAACAAGGAACGCCAGATGAAGTCATGACATCTGAAACGCTTCGCGAAGTGTTTGAAATTGAAGCACAAATGGTTCCATGTCCCGTTGGTGGCAAACCAATTTGTCTTACTTATGACTTAATGACGAGTGCGTAAGCTGGTCTAAGGTTGTTCTAGTGGGCGGTAAATTGCGCCAGTAGATTACTGCCCGTCAGAACGGGAAAAGGTGTGACTTCCAGAAATTTGTATAAATAGTTATATATCTTGATTTTTTGACATATAAGTCGCTGCTATGCACGGCCAGATGCTCTCGCCCTCCTATAAAGAAAGGGGTTTGCTTGTAGCACTTTCACTATAACAAGATAAGGAGAGGAAAATATGAAGAAATTCAAAGCTACTCTACTAGTTTTCGTATTAGCGATTACTTCTATATTATTTGCAGCTTGTTCTTCTGATAAGAAAGAAGAAAAGAAAGCAGACGCAAAAAGTGAAGAGCGTGTTGTAAAACATGCAAAAGGAGAAATTAAAATCCCTGCAAATCCAAAGAAAATTGCGGATTTAAGTGGGTCAACAGAAGAGTTATTAATTTTAGGTATGAAGCCGGTTATTACGGCAAATACGACGCAAGAAAAAATTGATGCACATATTGCAGAACAATTAAAAGGTGTAAAACCAGTTGGTTCTGCTTGGGGAGATAAAATTAACATTGAAGCAGTCGCCGCTGCAAAACCAGATTTAATTTTAGTAAACAATCGTCAGGGAAAAATTTATGATCAGTTATCTAAAATTGCACCAACAGTTATGTTAAGTACTCCATTAGATCAATGGCGTCCGAAGTTTGAAGAAGTAGGAAAAATCTTCAATAAAGAACAAGAAACAGCTGCATGGTTAAAGAAATACGATGAAAAGGCAAACAAATTACATGATCAAATCGTTGCTAAAACTGGTGATGCAAAATTCATGGTAATGGCAGCATATCCGAATGCATTCCGTGTGTACGGTGACTATGGATACGGTAGTATTCTATTTAAAGATTTAAAATTGCCAGCAGTTAATGGTACTCCAGCAGACAAGCCGTTAGTACAATTACAAAAGGAAGCATTAATTGATTACAATCCAGATTTCTTATTTGTATTCACAACAGGTGATGGTACGCAGCGTCTAAAAGAATTCCAAGAAGAAACCATTTGGAAAAATATGAACGCTGTAAAAAATAACCGCGTGTATATGATTAAAAACGAAGATTTAAATAAAGGATATTTTCCACTTGGTAAAGAGATGTTATTAAACGAGCTATCTACGTTTATTTTAGGAAAATAATAATGATGGAGAAAATCACCTTCGTTTTTGGAAGGTGATTTTATTTTCATGCAGGAATATACAGTCTTTCATTTCTTTCTGTTTCGCCTTTCGTTTATAATAGAGGTAAGAACGTATAATGGAGGGCAGTGAAGTGTAATGGCATATGTAAGTGATAAATTAAATGAAACGAAAGTGTTCAAAGACCCAGTGCATAAATATGTGCATGTACGCGATCGCGTAATTTGGGATTTAATTGGAACGAAAGAGTTTCAACGTCTGCGCCGTATTAAGCAGCTAGGGACGACATTTTTTACATTTCACGGTGCGGAGCATAGTCGCTTTGCTCATTCACTAGGTGTCTATGAAATTATTCGCCGCATGATTGATGATGTGTTTGATGGAAGACCGGATTGGAATGCAGAAGATCGTTTGTTGTGCTTATGTGCAGCACTTCTTCACGATGTTGGACATGGTCCTTTTTCTCATTCATTTGAAAAAGTTTTTAATTTGAATCATGAAAAATTTACACAAGCAATTATTGTCGGTGATACAGAAATCCAAGAGGTATTAAGCCGAGTTGATCGTGAGTTTCCGCAAAAAGTAGCGGATGTCATTGCGAAAACTTCTACTAATAAATTAGCAATTAGTATGATTTCTAGCCAAATTGACGCAGATCGCATGGACTATTTATTACGAGATGCGTATTTCACAGGTGTGAAATATGGAAACTTTGATATGGAACGAATATTACGGGTAATGCGTCCATTTAATAATCAAGTTGTGATTAAATATAGCGGGATGCATGCTGTTGAACATTACATTATGAGCCGTTATCAAATGTACTGGCAAGTATATTTTCATCCAGTCACGCGCAGTGCGGAAGTGATTTTGACAAAAATTTTGCACCGTGCGAAAGCGTTGCATGAACAGTACTATACATTTAAATATCATCCTGTTCATTTCTATTCTTTATTTGAAGGGGAAGTAACGGTAGAGGATTATTTGAAGCTAGACGAGAATGTTATGTATTATTACTTCCAAGTATGGCAAGAAGAAGAGGATGCTATTTTAAGTGATTTATGCCGCCGTTTTATGAACCGTAACTTGTTCAAGTGCGTTGATTTTACAGAAAAGCACGGGTTAAACAATTGGGTAGAATTAAATAATTTATTTAAGAAGATTGGGCTTGATCCAGAATATTATTTAGTGGTAGATTCTACGTCGGATCTGCCGTATGACTTTTACCGTGCAGGTGAAGAGGAAGAACGCTTGCCGATTTTACTGCTTATGCCAAATGGAGAACTGCGTGAATTGTCTCGTGAGTCGGACATTGTGGAAGCAATTACAGGTAAAAAGAGAACAGATCAAAAGCTATTCTATCCGCATGATTTACTGTATGAAGATGGAAGAAAAGGGAAAATAAAAGAAAAAATTATTCGTTTATTAGAAGGAAAAGAGTAAGAGAAGCAGCACAGCTGCTTCTCTTACATCGATGATTATTCTTGGTCGCTTAAGCGCTTTCCGCCAATTGCGTAATGATTTTTAGACATTTCTTCAATGAATACAACGATTTTTTCTTCTGGTGCACCAGTAGTTTCGCTTACTGCAGCTGTTACTTTTTCAGCAAGGGCTTTCTTTTGCTCTTCTGTGCGACCTTCTAACATTTTCACTGTTACGTATGGCATATGTATCGCTCCTTTTATGTAGATTACAGTACTATTATAACGGATTCTTGAAGAGCGCAATTAGAAAATAAAAGATTTTTTATTTGGATTATTAAGAAGGAGATGAAGTATGGATAATTTCTTTAGATACCCATTGCACGAGTTACCGTTGTTAGCTCTTGCAGTTGCAATCGCACTCTCTGTACATGAGTTTGCACATGCATATGTTGCTTATAAATTTGGAGATTTAACGGCGAAGAATCAAGGGCGTTTAACAATATCGCCCCTTTCTCATATCGATCCGATTGGTGCAATCGCATTCTTGTTTATCGGTTTTGGATGGGCGCGCCCTGTGCCGGTAAACCCATATAACTTTAAACGTCCGCGCCTTGCGGGGGTTTGCGTTTCGATTGCGGGGCCAATCAGTAATTTATTATTGGGTGCTTTTGGACTTGCTGCCTGGTATAGCTTGCTGAAATTTGGAGTGATTGAAGCAGTCCCAGTAGCAGTAGGAGAGACGCTATTTCAGTTCTTTCAAATTTTTATCGGGATTAATATCGTTCTGTTTATTTTTAACTTGATACCAATCCCGCCATTAGATGGCTACCGTGTTTTGGAAGACCTAGCGCCAACTAATATACGTGCGAAAATGACGCAATATGAAAAATACGGTGCAATCCTTTTATTGATTCTTGTCATTACACCGTTAGATCGCTATACGATTCAACCAATATTTCAAGTTGTCATTCCACAAGTTTTAGGTATGCTGCATACTATAATTGGACCATTATTTGGATTGTATTAGAAGGGGAGGCTTTTCTGTGGCAGAGAAAAAGAAACAAATTGGTTTTAATATTATTAAAAATGACTCTACAGATGGACACGGCGGCTTTG
>Ga0102589_1002575_pt1 | contig 20528 bp, 21 predicted proteins | sample AraplaMF_Col_mLB_FD_76858 | JGI IMG/M metagenome (GOLD analysis project Ga0102589, IMG submission 76858) | Arabidopsis root microbial communities from the University of North Carolina, USA - plate scrape MF_Col_mLB | ecosystem: Host-associated > Plants > Roots > Endosphere | place: USA... | reverse complement strand
GGAAAAGATTGCCGAGAGGTTATTACACAGTTAACGGCATCTCGTTCTGCACTTGATCGTACAATTGGACTTGTTGTTGGGACAAATTTAGAGCAATGTTTGCGTGAGCAGTTTGAAAGCGGTAATGGTTCAAATGAAGAGTTAATTAAAGAAGCTGTTCAATTACTTGTAAAAAGCCGATAATCTGTCAAACATAAGTGTTGACAGATTTTCAAAAACATTTTAATATACCCCTACAGGTATATGTATATAAATTGTGGAGGAATCGACTATGAGTATAAAAGTGGATATGAATCTAGATTGTAAAGGTTTGGCTTGTCCGATGCCGATTATAAAGACGAAGAAGGCGATGGAAGGATTGACGTCAGGGCAAGTGATTGAAGTTCAGGCAACAGATAAAGGGTCTACTGTAGATATACAAAGTTGGGCGAGTAAAGTAGGTCATCAATATATCGGTACGAAACAAGAAGGTGATGTATTGATGCATTACGTTAGAAAAGCAAATGAGCATGAAATGAATGAAATAGTGAAATATCCTCATACAATTACGAATTCGGAATTGGAAGAGATAGTATTAAGTGGTGAAGAGTGTATTGTAGTAGATGTTCGTGAAGCGGCGGAATTCGCTTTTGGTCATATTCCATCGGCTATTTCAGTTCCATTAGGCGAACTTGGTAGTGCGGAATTAGATCAGACGAAGCAGATTTACGTTGTTTGTCGAACTGGTAACCGTAGTGATATAGCTTGCCACATGTTGAAAGAGAAAGGTTATGCAAATGTGAAAAATGTCATTCCAGGCATGTTAGAGTGGAAAGGGAATGTGGAATAATAAAATTTTTTAACTAAAAATATACCTATGGGGGTAATTAGATGAGCGTTAAAGCATTACAAGCAAAAGATGTTGCAGAGAAAGTTTTATTCGAAGAGTTATTTATTTTAGATGTTCGTAATGAGAAGGATTATAAAGATTGGAAAATTGAAGGAAAAGAAGTTACTTCAATGAATGTGCCGTACTTTGATTTATTAGAGGGGGTAGATCATATTGTCAGTGAACTACCTAAAGATAAAGATGTTCTAGTAGTATGTGCAAAAGAAGGTTCTTCTATATTTGTGGCAGAGCAATTAACAGAGGCTGGATTAGAAAATATTTATTATTTATCTGGTGGTATGAAGGCTTGGAGTGAATATGTAAAGCCGATAAAAGTTGGAGATTTAAAAGATGGCGGAAGTATGTATCAGTTTAACCGTCTTGGAAAAGGTTGCTTATCATATATGGTTATTTCGAACGGTAAAGCAGCAGTTATTGATGCAGTAAGAACAGTTGAAGCGTACGAAGAGTTTGCGAAAGAGCAGGGCGTTACGATTACGAATGTAATGGATACACATTTACATGCAGACCATATTTCAGGAGGTCGTAAGCTAGCTGAGAAAGTAAACGGGACGTATTGGTTACCGCCGAAGGATGCAGAAGAAGTTGTGTTCTCATATAAGCCACTTGTTGAAGGAACTGTTATTACGGTGGGGGGTACTACAATTGAAATTGATGCATTATACTCACCGGGGCATACAATTGGTAGTACTTCATTTATTGTAGATGAGGAGTATTTATTATCAGGCGATATTTTATTTGTAGATTCAATCGGGCGTCCAGATCTTGCTGGAAAGGCTGAAGATTGGGTAAGTGATTTACGTGATACTTTATATAGCCGATATAAAGAGCTATCTCAAAGTTTAATTGTGTTACCGGCTCATTATTCAAAAATAAGTGAAATGGATGAGCATGGTGTTGTGAGCGCAAAGTTAAAAGATTTATTTGCGTATAATGCAGGGCTAAATATTGAGGATAAGGAAGAGTTTCGGAAAGTTGTAACAGAGAATTTACCACCTCAGCCAAATGCTTATGAAGAAATTCGTCAAACAAATATGGGGAAAATTCATCCAAGTGCAGATGAAGAGCGTGAAATGGAGATTGGTCCAAATCGTTGTGCGGTTCATGAATAATAAAATAAATGAAACACGGAGGAATAGATGATGAATGTAAAACAGGTATTAGATGCAAAAGGATTAGCATGTCCAATGCCGATTGTAAGAACGAAGAAGGCAATGGAAGCATTACAATCAGGGGAAGTGTTAGAAGTACACTTAACAGATAAAGGTGCGATTAAAGATATACCAGCATGGTCACAAAAAGGCGGTCATGAAGTGTTAAAGCATACAGAAGAAGATGGCGAATTAAAGTTCTGGATTAAGAAGGCTTAATTATAAAAATAGGAGGCATATAAGATGAAGGTGAAAGAAGTATTAGATGTAAAAGGATTAGCATGTCCAATGCCAATTGTAAAAACAAAGAAGGCAATGGAAGTATTACAATCAGGAGAAGTATTAGAAGTACACTTAACAGATAAAGGTGCGATTAAAGATATACCAGCATGGTCACAAAAAGGCGGTCATGAAGTGTTAAAACATACGGAAGAAGCTGGTGAATTAAAGTTCTGGATCAAGAAAGCATAGCAGTTCCAGTATAAGTGGAAGATTAAGTCCTCTGCTTATTATGGAAAGGAAAGAGGATAATCATATATGTATTATATAGTTATATCTCTAATAGTATTGATGCTAGGAGTTTTAGTAAAACGTTACATCCCGGTTTTAAATGTTGCATATATTTCGTTAGAACAAGTAAGGGAAATGGAAAGTGTTGTTGTAGATGTACGCAATTATACAGAGAGTCACATTGATAACACTTCTAGAATTATGTGTATACCGTATGTGTACTTAAGCCGGTATTATCACGAAATACCAAATAAGCCTTTGCATCTTATTGTTCATAATAAAGTGGATCGGAATTTAAGTGTTCGTTTTTTAAGAAAGAAAGGGTTCCATATTCAAAGTTATAGTATATATTTGGATGGAAAAAAAGCACAGAAGGAGTTTAAATAGCTTTATGGATGTAAAGACAATATTGAATGTAATCTTAATTGTACTTGTATCGTGGTTTATTATTTCCCGCTTCTTACCAGTTAGAGGAGTAAAAAATATTTCAGGGAAAGAATTAAAACGTATGATGGGGCAAAAGAATAAACAATTCATTGATGTTCGCACAATAGGTGAGTATAGAGGGAATCATATGAAAGGATTTCAAAATATCCCGTTAAATGAGTTAGCTAGTAAAGCAAATCAGTTAGATAAAAATAAAGAAGTAATCGTTATTTGTCAGAGCGGGATGAGAAGTAAGCAAGCAGCAAAGGTATTAAAGAAATTAGAATTTCAGCACGTTATCAATGTTTCAGGCGGTATGAATGGTTTGTGAGGAGGAAATTTAAAATGAAAGAAATGACAGTAAAAGAATTAGAAGAAAAATTGTTACGTAAAGAAGAAGTAAATATCGTAGACGTACGTGAAGTAGAAGAAGTTGCCGAGGGGAAAATCCCAGAAGCATGTAACATTCCATTAGGACTATTAGAATTTCGTATGCATGAGTTGGATAAAAAGAAAGAGTATATTATCGTTTGCCGCTCTGGCGGAAGAAGTGCAAGAGCAGTTCAGTTTTTAGAGAGCTACGGTTTTCAAGCGATCAATATGGTAGGTGGTATGTTAGCGTGGGAAGGTAAAGTCTTATAGTACAGAGATAAAGTGAAACTTTAATCAGTGGGGGTTTTTGTCCATCCCACACTGATTATTAGTTGAACCAATCGGGCTTTTACGGGCAGTTGGTCCTTCACCTAACTTCTTCGCTTCCGCTGAATTTTGAGGTGGGGGTCTTACTGCCCGTTAATGCGGGATAAATGATTTGAGTCTTTTTATAAAAAACAAAATACCCCTATAGGTAATTGGAGGGAGAACAACATGGAACAACAGAAGAAAACAACAATCGTTTTATTTAGCGGAGATTATGATAAAGCGATGGCTGCTTATATTATTGCAAATGGTGCAGCGGCATACGATCAAGAGGTAACTATTTTTCATACTTTTTGGGGCTTAAATGCTTTAAGGAAAGATGAGCATGTGAAGGTAAAGAAAACTTTCATTGAAAAAGTATTTGGAAAGATGATGCCGCGTGGTGCGGATAAGATGGGATTATCAAAAATGAATTTTGCTGGTATGGGACCAAAGATGATTAAAGGTATTATGAAAAAACATAATGCGATGCCGTTACCAGATTTAATCGATTTGGCGAAAGAACAGGGGATTAAACTTGTCGCTTGTCAAATGACAGTAGATTTATTAGGGTTAAAAGAGGAAGAGATTATGGAAGGGGTAGAGTTTGCAGGAGTAGGAGCATATTTAGCAGATGCTTCAGATGGGAATGTGAACTTATTCATTTAAATCACCTTCTTTTTAGAAGGCGGGGGATATAAGATGAGCTTAGTCGTATTACTTTTTATAATTGGATTTATCGGATCGTTTATATCAGGAATGGTTGGAATTGGCGGTGCGATTATTAATTATCCGATGATCTTATACATTCCTGTATTGCTAGGATTTACTGGCTATACGTCACATGAAGTGAGTGGTATTACAGCGGTGCAAGTATTCTTTGCAACTTTTGCAGGGGCATGGGCCTATCGGAAAAGTAATGATATGGATAAAACGCTAGTTATGTATATGGGAGCTAGTATATTAGTAGGAAGTTTCATAGGGAGTTTTGGGGCTAACGTATTGGCGGAACATACGGTCAATGTTGTTTATGCAGCGTTAGCAACAATTGCTGCTATTATGATGTTCGTACCGAAACGAAATAATGGTGCTGAAGTGAAATATAATAAATGGTTAGCAAGTTTGTTAGCATTTATTGTAGGCGGAGCATCAGGCATTATAGGAGCTGGAGGTTCTTTCTTATTAGTTCCGATTATGCTAGTTATTTTAAAATTGCCGATACGCACAACAATAGCAACATCTATCGCAATTACGTTTATTTCCTCAGTAGGGATTACGACTGGAAAAGTGATAACTGGGCAAGTAGTTGTAATTCCAGCTATTATTATTGCGGTTGCAAGTATCATTGCTGCGCCGCTTGGAGCGCGAATTGGGAAGAAGATCAATCAAAAAGCATTGCAATATATGTTATCGATTTTGATTGTAGGAACTGCTGTTAAGATGTGGATTGATATGTTATCGAAATAAAAGGATGGCGCTGCTTGCAGCCCATCCTTTTATTTACGCCCAAATAACTTTCATTAAGTTTTTATATTCGTCATTTGCTAATTTATATAGCATTCTCGTATGTTCAAATACAAGTGCTGGATTGAAGTTTGGTTCTGAGAATGCAAGTGATGCTGAAATATCAATTGCATTTTGCTTGTTTAATGTGAATTTTGCAAATCGATAAGATGTGTTTAATTCATTGATAACGTGCAAAATATCATTTGTTGCTGTTGCATCCGGTACGTGAGCAACATTGAAGCAGTATATATCTACAGTAGGATGTTCGTTTTGGAAAGCAGCGATAAGTTGAATTTTTGCGCCAGCTTCTGTCTCTAATCCTACTGAAAAGTGAACAGAGCCATCATTTTCATCTATATTTTCTTCCATGTATATATCGTTTGATTTTAAGTAGTCTTTAAAATCTGAGATGTTATGTTTTACTGCAGCTTTCATATGTATGAGCCCCCTGATAATTGGAATAGATTGCTACTATTTATTATAATTTAAAAATATTAAAAAAGATAGTTAGAAAGTTCTGATTTTTAGTTTCGGATAAATAAAAAGAAGCAGTACTCTACCTACATAGAGAACTGCTTCTTTTTTATTCATTGTCGTTAGACGATGTTTCTGTGTCTGCACTGCTATTTTTTTCTTCATTGTTACTTGATTCGCGTTCACTTGAATTTTCAGACTTAGATTCTTTTGTTTTTTCTGTGCTTGTTTTCTTTGAATCCGATTCTGTTTTTGTATATGCAGGTAATCCAAGATGAGCACGAAGATCGTTTGTAACTTTTGCTAATTCTTTTTTATCTGGATTGTAGTAATACGTTCGGCCGCCACCAGCGGATTTGCTACATGTATCGTCACCTTTTTCCATATAGCAATCGTCACCTTGAATTTGTAATTTCTCGATTTCTGAATCCGATCCGTACTTATAGAATGAAAGCATATCATCAAATGTTAAGTTTGTAACGAATTGTCCGTTAATATCATCAATAATGTTACCAACTTTTGTTACAGAGCCAACACTTGTTAGTTTGTGTAAAATTGCTTCAATCACGAGCTGTTGACGTTGTCCACGCATTGCATCACTATCGATGTGGCGCGTTCTAGCAAGAGCAAGCGCTTCTTCACTATTTAGCTTTTGAACACCTTTTTTCAGGTGAATCGCATCAGCATTATCATTACTATCTTGTTCAGTAAATTCAACCGGTACATCGACTTCAATACCACCTAAATCATCGACAATTTTCATAAATGATTTGAAGTTAAACTTTACAAAGTAATCAACAGGAACATTTAGTAATTTTTCAACTGCGTCAATACTTGCTTGTGGTCCACCATCTTTTCCATTTTTAGTAGAACCGTATGCATGAGCGTGTGTAATTTTATCTTTTTTCTTTTCCACTGGAATATAAGTATATGTATCTCGTGGAATACTTAATAGTTTTACAGTTTTACTATCTTTATTAAACGTTGCAAGCAACAGTGCATCTGTTCTAATAGCTTCACCATATTCTTTTCCTCGGACATCGCTTTCATCAACACCCATTACTAAGACAGAGACATTGTTTGTAATAGGTTTTACAGCTTTATCACGTAAATCAGATTTATCACCGCGCGCTAAATCATGTGCGGCATTTCGAACAGCAGAAGATGCTTTATTTACTAAAAACCAAGTATAACCGCCACCTACTATTAAAAAGAATAGTATAACGCTTATAATAATTTTTATTTTTTTCTTACTTTTTTTCGGTTTACTGCGTGTATTTTCTTGCAAAGATGGGTTTTGCTCCATTTCCTGTACTCCTTCATTTGGATTGAAATACGACACTCATATCCACTTATTATAATGAAATTTAGCGAAAAAAAACATTACAAATCATTTACATTTCGTAAAAATTCAATTTATTTATAAAAAGTCAGATTTTATATATTTTATTTTTGAGATGTAGAATAAGTATAAGTTGTTTTAGTAGAAATGAAAATATGCAATGTGAGAAAGTGATAGAGAAGTAAGATTTGTTGAAATATAGCCAAGAAGATGTGATGAGTTGTATATGTACTTCTTATATAATAAAGAAAGATTTTACGGATGAAGGAGAGAGCATAATGAATAATACATCATTCCGAGCAATTGTCGTGAACGAAAAAGAAAATAATCAATTTGAAAGAAAGCTTGTTGAGAGAGAAATTAATAGTTTACCTGAAGGAGATGTGCTAATACGGGTTCATTACTCTTCATTAAATTATAAAGATGCCCTTTCAGCTACGGGTAACAAAGGTGTAACGAGAACATACCCTCATACACCAGGCATTGATGCAGCGGGAGAGGTAGTTAGTAGTGAAAATAACGCCTTTCAGGAAGGCGATCAAGTTATTGTAACTGGATATGATTTAGGTATGAATACTTCTGGTGGTTTCGGAGAATATATTCGCGTGCCATCATCTTGGGTTGTTCCTTTACCAAAAGAAATGTCTTTGAAGGAAAGTATGATGTACGGGACAGCCGGTTTTACAGCTGCCTTATCGGTGTATAAGCTCATTAGAGCGGGAATTACGCCTAGTATGGGAGATGTTTTAGTAACGGGTGCTACGGGCGGAGTAGGCAGTGTAGCAGTTAGTATTTTAGGGAAGTTAGGATATAACGTAGTAGGGGCAACGGGAAAAAGAGAAGAGAAAGAGATGTTGCTACGTTTAGGTGCAAAACAGATGATTCACCGCGCGGAGTTGAGTGATGAATCAGGAAGACCGATGCTTAAAGGAATATACGCTGGGGTTGTCGATACTGTAGGCGGAAGGATGTTAGAAACAGCTTTAAAATCACTACAGTATGACGGTTGTGTCACGACGTGTGGTAATGTAGCGGGGCAGGAGTTAAATACAACGGTATACCCATTCATATTACGAGGTATTAGCCTTTTAGGAATAGATTCAGTGCAATGTCCAGTAGACATGAGAAGAGAAGTGTGGGCATTGTTAGCGACCGATTGGAAAAACTTAGAGCTATTATCTTATACAGAAGAATGTACATTAGAAGAATTAGATGAGAAGTTTGCGCTTATACTGCAAGGAAAGTTAAAAGGAAGAACGGTTGTAAATATGAAATAAAAAAGAGACGCTCATTTGAGCGTCTCTTTTCCCATTATAATGATTGTTTTAAATTGATTTTTCCTTGTTCACCTAAAACACCATCAGCGATATTTACAGCGTGATCACCGATACGCTCTAAGTTACTTACCATATCAACGTAGATGATACTTGCATCACCTGAACAGCTACGTTCGTTTAGACGTAATACGTGACGTTTACGAAGAACACGTTCCATTTGGTCAATTTTACGTTCTTTTGCAATAACCGTTTGAGCTAGTTCAGTATCGAAGTTTGTTAAAGCATTGATTGCATCTTGTAATGTTGAAATTGTTAACTCGAGCATTTCATTTAATTCAGCTAGTGCTTCGTTTGATAGTGAAACACGGTTTGAAATTTGGAAATCTACAAGTTCTACAAGGTTTTCTACGTGATCACCGACACGTTCAATATCTCCAACGACACCTGCTAGAACTGAATGCTTTTCAGAGTCTGTTGGTGAAAGTGGTTTTTCTGATAGTAAAACTAAATACTCGGTAATTTTTTTATCTAAATTGTTAATAGCTCCTTCTAATTGAGTAGCCATGTCAGCATGTTTTTTATCTTGTGTATTTAAAAATTGGTTTGCTTCTTTTAATCCATGTAATGAAAACTCAGCCATACGGATGATTTCTTTTTGAGCTTCTGTTAAAGCAATAGCTGGAGATTGCTCAATAAAGATTGGATTTAAATGTTGCGGTTTGAAATCAATAGCAGAATCTTCGCCGCGAATAAGTTTTGTTACAATCCATGCTAATACAGCGATGAATGGGAATTGAATAATGGCATTTGTTACGTTAAATGTTCCATGTGCAAATGCGATTGTCATTTCTGGATTTAAGTTTAATGATGTTTGGAAATATTGAATTAAATTTGTAAATGGTACTAATAAAATCGTAAAGATGATTGTACCGACGATATTAAAGATAACGTGAACTAATGCTGCACGTCTTGCTGCAATAGAAGTACCGATTGCTGCTAATATTGCTGTAATTGTTGTACCGATGTTATCACCGAATAATACAGGAAGAGCAGCTTGTAAATCGATTGCACCCTGGCCGAATAGTTCTTGCAAAATACCGATTGTTGCACTTGAACTTTGTACAACTAAAGTGAAGACTGTACCAACAATGACTCCTAAAATTGGGTTATCACTCATGCTAACCGTTAATTCTTGGAATGATTCTAAAGAGCGAAGAGGCTTCATACCTGCACTCATCAATTCTAAACCGAAGAATAACATACCAAAACCGAATATTACTTGACCTAAAGAATGTACTTTTTTATTTTTAAAGAAGAATAGTAAGATTGCTCCAACTGCCATAATTGGAAGAGCGTATTCTCCGATTTTAATCCCGATAATAAATGCAGTAACTGTCGTTCCAATGTTCGCACCCATAATAACACCGATTGCTTGTCTTAATGTCATAAATCCGGCACTTACAAGTCCGACTGTTAAAGCGGTTGTTCCTGAACTTGATTGAATTAATACTGTAACTAACATACCTGCTAGTACACCCATAAGAGGGTTTGTTGTAAAACGATCTAGAATATCGCGAAGACGATCTCCAGCAGCTTGTTGCAGTCCATCGCCCATGTATTTAATCCCGAATAAGAAAATACCTAATCCACCAATGAACTGGAAGATCATATCTTGAATATTGTATTCCACGCATTCCACTCCTTAAATTTCATGTACGATGTAATTATTAACTAAACCTTGAGGCACTGTAAACGGTTTATCAGTAAAATTTACACTAAATTTACAAAGGGATAAAAAGTTTACAAATCTTTAAAGAAACACCTGGATTTAATTGGTTTTTAACTTTTGTAAATTGTATTTTTGTAAAAAAGTCACACTTTTTAGAATAATATTTTTTGATTACATATGAAAAAAGGCGTCTGCGAGTTCATCGTATATTTTTTGATGAAAGTTAAAAAAATATGTAGGGAAATGCCTGTAGTTTTATACCATCGAAAAATGGGGAATGTTTAACGTGTATTGATTAGTATGAGGTTATTGTGGGATGAAAAAAGCCACTGAATTATCCAGCAGCTTTTTCTTTATTTTTATCTCCATGCTTTTGTTTTCTTATACTTGTAATATAAATGAACAAGAAAGCAATAAGTAATAAAGAGGAATAACGATATACAGTTGCATAGTTTGTAAAATGAGCAATGAACCCAAAAATAATCGCTCCAGCACCAATTCCAAGATCAAATGCTGAGAAGAATGTTGCTGTTGCTACTCCTCTTCGGTGTGGTGCTACTCGGTCAATCATCCACGCTTGTAGTGCTGGTTGAATTGCTCCGAAACCACTTCCGTAACACGCTGCGGCAATAATTAAGCTCGGAATTGTAGTTGTATACGACAATAAAATAATACCTGTAAACGTAATAATAACTCCTGGAATGATGACGAATGTATGGCCTTTCGTATCATATAATTTTCCAGAGAACGGGCGGGTTACAGCGATTGCAAGTGCATTAAATAAAAAGAAGAGACTAATATCAGCAATCCCGACTTCCGTAGCAAATAATGTGATAAAGCTCCCAATTCCCCCGTACATTAATGTAATACATAATATTAATAATGAAGGAAGTAAAGCTTTACGCTCAATAAATCCATCGAGAAAGGTACCAGATGTTTGCTGTGGTGGTTGCGGCGATTTTTTGATTTGAAGTAGTTTCGTTAATATTAATGAAACTATTGTGCATGAAAGTGCACATAAAAAAAGAATCGTGAAGTTATATGCTTGCATAAGCCAAAGTCCGATAAGGGGACCGAGCGCCATGGCAATAGTTCCAGAAAGACCGAAATACCCCATGCCTTCACCGCGGCGAGCTTGCGGAATTAAGTCGGAAACGACAGTTCCATATGTAGTCGTTGTAATACCAAAACCAGCTCCGTGTAAAATTCGAACGGCAAGTAATAGGAAAACGGTTGAAGCGAAAAGATAACTGCCCATAGCGAGTAAACAAATAGCGGTACCGATCATTAAAATGATTTTTTTGTTGAATTTTTGCAAGGCATTTCCAGTTAGTGGCCTAATAAAAAGTGCTGCAACGGTAAACATACCGACAACGAATCCGATATTTGAACTTGTGCCCCCAATTTCTTTCACATAAACAGGTAAAGTTGGAATTAACATTTGAAATCCTAAAAACATACATAAGTTTGCTAGAATTAGCGCAATAAACTCTTTTGTCCATAACGGTTCTCGTTTTACGAGTACTGCCTCTCCCATATATTCATCCCCTATATAAAAGTTTTCTCTGTTCTTTCGAGTATATGTATTGGTCAACATAACAGTCAAGGAAGGTGTCTTGAAAGCGGATAACAATTTTTCAGGTGAAAAACTGACAAATTTGTGTAAAAGCTACACAACTATGAAAAAAAGATGTAAAGTATAGATGTATAGACTAGTAGTTGTTATGAATGATAGAAATTGTTTTTTCTTTAAAGAAAGCGGATTCAAATTGTAGTGGATGAGAAGGGGATATATACTTTTTCGCTACATATATTTGAAAAGGTTTACAAAACAATGAAGAAAGAGGCGTGTACATATGAGACGATTAGGTATTTCTATTTATCCGGAACATTCAACGGTAGAGAAAGATAAGGAATATTTAACATTGGCAAGTAAATACGGATTTACACGTGTGTTCACATGTTTACTATCTGTAGATGGAGAAAAAGAGAAAATTATCGAAGAATTTAAAGAAACGATCTCTCATGCGAATACATTAGGGTTCCAAGTATTAGTTGATATTAGTCCAACTGTGTTTGAACAACTAGGTATTTCGTATAACGATTTATCGTTCTTCCATGAACTAGGTGCTTATGGTATTCGTTTAGATGTTGGGTTCTCAGGTTTAGAAGAATCAATTATGACGTACAATCCATATGGCTTAAAAATTGAGATTAATATGAGTAACGGTACGAAGTATGTAGATAACATTATGAGTCATAGACCAAATCGTGAAAATTTAATTGGTTGTCATAATTTCTATCCACATCGTTATTCAGGATTATCATACGATCATTTCATTAAATGCTCGAAACAATTTAAAGATTACGGTATGAGAACGGCTGCTTTTATTTCATCATTTGATGCAACATATGGACCTTGGCCAGTAACGGAAGGCTTATGTACGTTAGAGCAGCACCGTGAATTACCGATGACAACACAGGCGAAGCATCTATTTGCGACAGAATTAATTGATGATGTTATTATTGCGAACGCTTATGCTTCAGAAGAAGAATTACAAGCACTAGGTGCATTAAATAAAGAGAAACAAACATTTGATATAGGACTATATGATACAACAACAGAATTAGAAAGAATTATTGTGTTAGACGAACCACATTTTTATCGCGGAGATGTATCTGAATATATGATTCGCTCTACACAAAGTCGTGTGAAATATAAAAAAGAAGAGTTCAAACCGCATAATACGCGCGAAATTAAGCGCGGTGATCTTTTAATTGATAATGAACAGTATGGTCAATATAAAGGTGAATTACAAATTGCTTTAAAAGATATGATGAATACAGGAAAAACAAATGTAGTTGGCCGAATTGTAGAGGAAGAAATTTTCTTATTAGATTATTTACAAGCATGGGATAAATTTGGATTTACACTAAAGAAATAATGAGAGCGGGATAAAGTGAAGCTTTAATCAGTGGGAATGTAGTTCATCCCCACTGATTATTAGCATTCACTAATCGGGATAAAAGGGAAAAAACTACTGATTTCAGTGGCTTTTTCCCTTTTATATAAAGAGCGAGAGGAAGAGCTATGACAAAAGTGCATCAGCCATTAATTTCTATTTTAGAGGAGTTTTTAGAAGAGAAATCGATGTTAAATCGAGCTTTTTTAGCGAGCCGTTTACATGTATCCACGAAGACGATTCAAAAGGATATAAAATTATTAAATGATATATTGGAAGAACATGGAGCGAAAATTGAATCCCAAAGGGGAAATGGGTACGAACTAGAAGTTATACAAGCGAAGAAATTTGAAGAGTTTTGCGTAAATGTATTTCAAAAACAGACAGAAAAGATTCCCACTTCTTATGAAGAAAGAGTAGCGTACATTTTACAACGCATTTTAACGACAGAGGGATATGTGAAGCTTTCACAGTTAGCAGAAGAGATTTATGTGAGTAAATCAACTGTAAATTTAATTATGAAAGATGTTACGGATATTTGTAGTCGCTATGAGTTACAAATTGAAAAAAGACCATATTATGGTATGCGTATTGTGGGAGAGGAATTTAATATTCGTTCTTGTTTATCACAATATGGTTTACCACGTTATGACCATACCCCGTTTCATGAGCAATTTGAGCAGACTGATACATATTTATCGTTACCTCATATTTCTCTCATCCGCTCAGTTATACTAAAGTATATCGAGGGAGGAACGATATATTTATCAGATATAGAAATTGATAATTTATCAATTCATATTGCGATTGCGTTAAAGCGATGCATGGATGATCATTACATTCAATCACTGCATGTAGAGAAATCTGAACTTGTAATAAAGAAAGAATATAAAATTGCGAAACAGATTTTAGGAAATTTAGAGGAAGAGCTGGAACTTCAATTTCCAGAAGAAGAAATTTTATATGTGACGATGCATTTATTAAGTACAGCTGTTACAGCGAGAAATCACTATGAAAATGTAGAAGAGCTAGTAGGAAAAGATGTATATGCATTCATGCAGCATATTCTTTTCAAAGTGGCAGAAGAACGGAATCTTACTTTTTATTATGATGAGGAATTATTATTTGGGTTTGGTGTTCATTTAAAAACATTATTAAACCGTTTGAAATATAAATTAAATACGAGAAATCCTCTTTTGGCAGAAGTGAAAAAGAATTATCCATATGCCTTTGAAATTGCGGTTCTTGTTGGAGACATAATTGGTGAACATACGGGTGAGTCGATTCCGGAAAGTGAAATTGGTTATATTGCTATTCACTTCGGTGGAGCGATGAGTCGTTTGCAAGAAAAGAATCAAAAGAAAAGATGCTTATTAGTTTGTGCAACTGGCCAAGGGAGTGCACAGCTATTGAAATATAAAATTCTATCACAGTTCCGAGATAAATTAGAGATTGTAGGGATTACAGGCTATTATCAATTGAAGGTAGAAGAACTTTACAAAGATAAAATAGATTGTATTATTAGTACGATTCATATACCGAGTGGTTTGCCTGTGCCAGTTATAAAAGTGAATTCAATATTTGATGATAAAGAGATTAAATCGATTGGTCAGCAGTTATTTACGCATGTGAATACTAGTGTGCAGCAATATATTAAGGAAGATTTGATCTTCTTAAATCGTAGTACCTCTACAAAAGAAGAGGTTATTCAGTTTTTATGTGAGAAAGCTGCTTTGAAAGGTTATGTACCTGCAAACTTTTATGATTCTGTTATGGAAAGAGAGAATACATCTCCGACAGCGGTTGGAAATTTAGTTGCGATTCCGCATCCGATGCAGTTATTAAGTGAGAAAACATTTTTGATGTTTTGTACACTTGATAAAGCGGTGGACTGGGGAGATAAGAAAGTACAAGTTATTATTTTATTTAGTGTAAAGCGTAATAATAATGAAGATTTACAAAAGCTATATGATTTTTTATACGATATTATGTCTAGTCAAAATACGATAGAGAAATTAACTCAGGCTGAAGTAATTGCAGAATTCCAAGAGATATTATTATCTTTATAAGAAAAGTATATAAAAACTTCCGTTACACAACGGAAGTTTTTTATGTTTAATTGTATGCGTTTTCATAATAAGATAAAAATATAGAAAAAACATAGCTTGGGGGAATTTAAAATGACTGATATGCAAACTCCATTTGCGTTAATTTTACATGGTGGCAACGCGAGAAGTGCGGCACTTGAAGCAATCGCTTTTGCAAGACAAGGAGATTTTGAGAATGCGAGTGAAAAGATGACACTTGCTAGTGAAGAAATATCATCCGCTCATCGCATTCAAACAGATTTAATTCAAGAAGAAGCAAGAGGCAATCATGCAGAAATCAGTTTACTGTTAGTGCATGCACAAGATCATTTAATGAATGCCATTACAGTGAAAGAACTTGCTGAAGAATTTATTACTCTTCATAAACGAGTGAAAGAGAAAGTGACAATATAAGATGTACATTTTATTATGTTGCGCGGCAGGTATGTCAACGAGTATGGTTGTAAGAAAAATGCAAGAAGAGGCAAAGAAACAAGGGAAGGATTATAAAATTAAAGCAGTCGATTCAGAACTTGTGAAACTGGAAATAAAAAATGCTGATGTTGTTTTAATTGGACCACAGGTGAAGTATTTGTTTCCAGCAGTAGAGTTTCTTGCGAAATCTTACGATATACCAGTTGCAATAATAGAACAACGAGATTATGGCATGTGTGATGGTTTGAAAGTACTTAAGCAGGCAGAACAATTAATTTTAGCGTAATTATATTTTTTTAAACATAAACATTATAATGTTATAACTTTTTAATTTCGCCACATTGAACATAGGGAGGGTTATTGATGAATGGTTTTATGAGTTTTATGGAACAGAAGATTATGCCGACAACGCAAAAGATTGCGGGGCAACGACATTTATTAGCAATTCGAAACGGAGTTATTTCTACGTTACCGTTAACGATTGTCGGATCATTTTTCGTTATCTTTTTAAATTTACCAATTGATGCATATATGGAGTGGATTGCACCGTTTCGCCATATTTTAGATATTCCATTCCGATTTACAGTAGGACTAATGGCATTATACGCAGCGTTTGGGGTAGGGGCTTCACTCGCGAACTTTTATCAGCTCAATCAATTAAGTGCAGGATTATTATCTGTACTCGCCTTTTTACTAGCATCAGTTGAACCAATTCAAATAACAAAAGCTGTACCAGGTGTTATTGATGCAGGTAGATATATTTCAGTAGGAACATTAAGTGCAACTTCTTTATTCGGAGCAATTGTTACAGCATTAATTGCAGTAGAAATTTATCACTTTATGATTAAGCATAATATCTCGATTAAATTACCAGATAGTGTACCACCAGCAGTTGCAAACTCGTTTGCAGCATTAATTCCAACTCTAGTAGTTATTCTTTTATTCTGGGGTATTCGTTACGGTTTGAAATTTGATGTAAATACAACAATCACATACTTAATCGCACCATTAAAATCAGTATTAGTAGGAAATAATTTATTCGGTGGTTTATTAACAGTATTCTTAATCGTGTTCTTCTGGTCATTCGGTATACATGGCCCTGCGATTTTAGGACCAATTATTCGTCCGATGTGGGATTCAGCAATTCTTGAAAATATGGAAGTGTTCACAGCTACAGGAAATGCACATCAGTTACCAAACTTATTTACAGAGCAATTTATTCAATGGTTCGTATGGATTGGTGGATCAGGCTCAACATTAGCTTTAGTAATTATGTTTATGTTCTCTAAATCTAAGTTCTTAAAAGAGTTAGGTAGATTATCATTCGTACCAGGATTATTCAATATTAACGAACCGATTATTTTCGGGGCACCAATTGTAATGAACCCGATCTTAATTATTCCATTCGTTATTACACCGTTAGTTACAACGACGGTATCATACTTCGCAGTTGTTTCAGGTATGATTCCGATGATGATGGCGAAGCTGCCGTTTACGATGTTAGCACCAATTGCAGCTATTATTAGTACGGACTGGACAATTATGGCTGGTGTACTTGTACTTGTTAACTTTGTTATCTCATTCGTTATTTACTATCCATTCTTCAAAATGTATGAGAAGCAACAATTAGCAGGAGAGGAGAAAACAGAATGCTCGGAGCAATTATCATCTTAATTACATTTGTTATCGGACAGTGTATTGCGCATTATTCAAAATGGGTACAAAGTAAATCGCTATTAGTTTTACTACTTGTGTCGATATTATTTATCGGATGTTCAATGGGAGCTTATGTGGCATTTAGTTTACAATCACCGTACTTTATCATCGTACCAACGATTTTATGTGCGACATGTTTATCTGCAAAATATAGATTTACAAGTATGGCATTAATACAACGTGTGAAGGAGATGCAAAAGCATGGAGCGTAAATTAGGAATTTCTCTTTATCCAGAGCATTCAACGAAAGAAAAAGATATGGCATATATTTCAGCAGCGGCACGTCACGGTTTTTCAAGAATATTCACTTGTTTATTGTCTGTGAATCGTCCGAAAGAAGAAATTGTAGCAGAATTTAAAGAAATTATTAATCATGCAAAAGAGTACAATATGGAAGTCATTTTAGATGTAGCACCAGCTGTGTTTGATCAGCTTGGTATTAGCTATAGTGATCTATCATTCTTTGCAGAGTTAGGTGCAGATGGTATTCGTTTAGATGTAGGATTTGACGGATTAACAGAAGCGAAAATGACGAACAACCCGTACGGTTTAAAAATTGAGCTAAACGTAAGTAATGATATTGCCTATTTAGAAAATATCCTTTCGCATCAAGCGAATAAAGCAGCTTTAATTGGTTGCCATAATTTTTATCCGCAAAAATTCACTGGTCTTCCGTATGATTATTTCATTCGCTGTAGTGAACGTTTTAAAAAGCATGGTATTCGCAGTGCAGCATTTATCACATCACATACTGCTAACATCGGTCCATGGGATATTAATGACGGATTATGTACATTAGAAGAGCATCGTAATCTTCCAATCGAAGTGCAAGCGAAGCATTTATGGGCAACAGGGCTAATCGATGATGTCATTATCGGAAATGCTTATGCGAGTGAAGAAGAGTTAGAAAAACTAGGAAACTTAAATCGTTACATGTTGCAGCTGAAAGTACAATTTGTAGATGAGGCGACTGAAGTAGAGAAGAGAGCGACTCTGCAAGAAATACACGTAAGACGCGGTGATATAACAGAATATATGGTACGTTCTACAGAAGTACGTAAAAAGTATAAAGACTATGACTTCCCTATGCGCGAAAGTGTGCTACAGGAAAGAGGGCAAGTTGTAATTGGTAACAACTCATTCGGAAAGTATAAAGGTGAACTACAAATCATCTTGAAAGAAATGCCGATAGATGAACGGAAAAATATTGTCGGTACGATTGCTGAAGAAGAGGTGTTCTTACTAGATTATGTAGGAGCTTGGACACAGTTTACTTGTGTGGAATAGGAAAGGGGAGAGGATGCTATGGCATCCTCTTCTTTTTGTTGAAATAGTAGTCTATCGTATATAGAATGCAAAGAGATAGATTTAACTTGGACGGGAGAGAAGGAGATGGAAGAGTATATAGATGATTTATTAAGGCGGATGGGTGATGAGGAAGCAGGTATTCGACAATGTGCATATGAAGAGGCGAGATGGTTAAATGATTTATCGCTTTTTTCTTGTTTACAAGAGAAAGTAACGAAAGCAAGAAAAGCACATATAAAAACAAATCTATATTTTTTAATTACACAACTTGCAATAAATACTAAAGAGATGTATATTGCAGATTATTTGATAGATCGGTTAGAAAGTGAAGAAAGCAGGGTGGTGTTAGATAGTCTGCTCATAGATTTAAGTAAATTATCTGAAACAAGCAATGCACATAAAATTATTCCTTACATATATCATAAAAATAGTGGAGTTCGTTATTCTGCTGTCATCGCTTTAAAGTTGTGTAAATCGTTGGAAGCAGAAGATGCTTTATTGAAGTTACTTACAGTGGAAGAGAAGCGAGATGATGTTGTAAATATATGTGCTACTTTATATGAGATTGGAACAAAGCGATCAATTCTACTTTTAACGAAACTTTTACACTGCGATAGTGCTTATATTCGTTCAGCGGCTATTGAGACTTTAGCAGAAATCGGAAAAACAGACTTACAAATAGTTTATATTGATGCTTTAGCTGATAGCAATGTCATGGTGAAATATGAGGCCATTCGAGCTATTTATACATATGGAGATGAAATGGCGATTAAGCCAATTTGTGAACGTGTGAATAAGGTTGCTTCTAGAAGACGTAAAAATGAAGTAGAGCCTACTGATGAATCAGCGATTGTCATCGCTCTTCGTTTCTTACATAAGTTTGCTAATCATGAAGAAGTTTTAAAGACATTTGATAAAGTGTACAAAAAACGTGGAAACTTGTTTATGTCGGAGAGGAAGTGGCTTAGAGACAATATTACTTACTTTCAAGAGAAAGAAAGTATGTAAGAATCATAAAAAAGAGCCCGCCTCAACGATGAGACTGACTCTTTTTTTCTAACTAGTTTAATACTTTAACTGTAACTGTTTTACGTCCCCAGCTACTTGATGAACCTTTGTCTGGCATTAAAACGTCGATTTTATTTCCTTTAATAGCTCCACCAGTATCACCAGCAATTGCTACTCCGTAACCTTCAACCCATACTTTTGAACCTAATGGAATGACACTTGGATCAACTGCAATTAGTTTCATGTTTGGATTAGCTGTTAAGTTATGACCCATAGCTGATTTCACTTGGTCTCCTGCTTTGTAACCATTTTCAAGTGGATCTGCTGTGTAAGCTGTTGCTTCAACTCTTAACTCACGAGAAGAAGATGGTGCACTTGTTTCAGTTTCTTTTGCAACAGGTTGTTGTGTAGCTGGTTTTTGAGCTTTAGCCGCTTCACGAGCTTTAGCTGCTTCTTGGGCTTTAGCCGCTTCACGAGCTTCAGCTGCTTCTTGAGCCTTAGCTGCTTCACGAGCTTCAGCATCTGCTTGAGCTTTAGCCGCTTCACGAGCTTTAGCTGCTTCTTGAGCCTTAGCCGCTGCTTGAGCTTCAGCATCTGCTTGAGCTTTAGCTACTTCACGAGCTTTAGCCGCTTCTTGAGCTTTAGCATCTGCTTGAGCTTCAGCTTCTGCCTGAGCTTTAGCTGCTTCTTGAGCCTTAGCTGCTTCACGAGCTTTAGCCGCTTCTTGAGCTTTAGCATCTGCTTGAGCTTCAGCTGCTTCGCGAGCTTTAGTTGCTTCTTGAGCTTTAGCCTTTGCTTGAGTTTCAGCTAATTCCCCGGCTTTAACTGCTTCACGAACTTTAGCTGTATCTTGAACGTTAGTTACTTTTTCAGCTTTAACTACTGGCTGAACTTTAACTGGTGCTTTCCCTGTTAAGTAAGGAACGTGTACATAAGCTGTTTGGCCGTTATATTCAAATTGAATCCAATCATTTTGTACTTGGTGTGTTGTTTCGATTACATCATCTTTTTTCAATTTACCAAGAATCG
>Ga0102589_1002572_pt1 | contig 20546 bp, 17 predicted proteins | sample AraplaMF_Col_mLB_FD_76858 | JGI IMG/M metagenome (GOLD analysis project Ga0102589, IMG submission 76858) | Arabidopsis root microbial communities from the University of North Carolina, USA - plate scrape MF_Col_mLB | ecosystem: Host-associated > Plants > Roots > Endosphere | place: USA... | reverse complement strand
TTGAACAGCTTCATTACGCCATTCATGGATTTTATCCTGCCGCAAATCGTGCTCAGATCATCTGAGAAGATGACGCTAGCCCAAGGCTTGTACAACATGGTGGCGAATGAGACGAATTCAAGCTTTACGACCTTCGCTGCTGGCGCCGTTCTTGTAGCGCTGCCGATTACGTTCCTGTACATGTATTTCCAGAAGTATCTCATTCACGGCATGACGGCAGGTGCAGACAAAGGCTGACGACAGGGACACATCCTGATCAATCTTCGTGATCAAAAGCGACCATAAATTAGTGTCTAAAAGTCGGTTTTCAGCACCGAGAAGGTTGCAAGAACTCGAAGAAAGAGCAGCGGAATTCGAGAGTGAATGCAAGATTCGATGTCGAGTTTACACCTTGAATAATCTTCGTGATCAAAAGCGACTTAAAAAGGAGTTTGTTATGTTACTGGAAGCGATCTACCACAGACCCGGAAATTCATACTGCTATTCTTACGATAACGACACGATCCATATCCGGCTGCGCGCGAAGAAAGGCGATCTTCGGTCAGTCACAGCTCTGTATGGTGATAAATACGATTGGGACAAGACCGTAAGGGAAGCTGCCATGTTCATCATGGGTAGCGACGAACTGTTCGATTATTGGCATGTGGAGGTAGCTCCTCCGCACAAGCGGCTTCGTTATGCCTTTGAATTAGCTGCGGGCGAGCAGACGATATGGTATACGGAAAAGGGATTCGTTGCCGAAAAGCTAGCTGATCCACTGACGTTTTTCGACTATCCGTTCTTATGGTCAAGCGAGGTGCTACAGCCGCCGGCGTGGGTGAAGGATGCGGTGTTCTATCAGATTTTCCCTGATCGGTTTGCCAACGGGAACCCTGACAATGATCCTAAACAGGTGCGGTCTTGGACAGCCGACGATCCGGGGCAGGATGATTTCTACGGCGGTGATCTCCAAGGGGTGTTGGATCGTCTGGATTACATCAGCGAGCTTGGCGTTAATGCCATTTACTTTACCCCGTTGTTCGAGGCAAAGACGAATCATAAATATGACACGACGGATTATTTGAAGGTGGATCCGCAGTTTGGCGACGTGGCCCTGTTGAAGAAACTGGTGAAGGCCTGCCACGACCGGGGGATTCGCGTTATCTTGGATGCGGTATTCAATCATTGCGGCTATTGGTTCGCCCCGTTCCAGGATGTTATGAAGCATGGGGAAGCATCACGCTATCGGGACTGGTTCCATATCGAGCAATTTCCGCTCGTGCGGGAGCCGAGAGCATCTTACCGCTGCTTCGCCTTCGAATCTCACATGCCGAAGCTGAATACGGTCAATCCCGAAGTCAAAGCCTACCTGCTTGAAGTCGCGCAATATTGGATTCAGGAATGCGATATCGATGGCTGGAGATTGGATGTTGCGAATGAGATCGACCATGATTTCTGGCGCGAGTTCCGCAGAACATGCAAAGGATTGAAGTCGGACTTTTATATTTTGGGTGAGATATGGCATGATGCGATGCCTTGGCTGCGCGGCGATCAGTTTGACGCGGTCATGAATTATCCGGCTACGGAGGCTATTCTTGATTTCTTTGCAAAAGGGATAATCGATGCGGAACAGTTCTCTTATCAAGTGAACAGGCTGTTGGCTGACTATCCGAAGCAAGTGGGTGAAGCTACCTTCACGATATTGGGCAGCCATGATACCCCGCGTTTGTTAACCATGGCTCAAGATGAACGCAAAATGAAGCTTGCAGCGCTGTTCCAGTTCACATTCCTCGGTGCCCCATGCATTTATTACGGGGACGAGGTGGGCATGACAGGCGGGCCGGATCCGGATTGCCGGAAGCCCATGGTATGGGAAGAGGAAAAGCAGAATGGTGAATTGCTGCGTTTTTATCGGGGACTGATCGCTTTGCGCACCGCCCATCCAGCACTGCGGCAAGGCTCATTCCGATTCGTTTATGCATCCGGAGATCACTTGGTCATCAGAAGACAGCATGCTGACGAGCAAATGTATATTTGCTTCAATAATAGCGAGCAGGCAGGAGCGTTCTCCTTTTCGTTGGAGCTGGATAATTCGTTGTTGTTATCACCTTCGATGCTCGGAGACGGATCTTTTACGTTTGAAAATAACAACGTTGCGATTAGCTTGCCTGCGTATGGCTGGATGGTATTGATGACTGAATCAAGATAAATGAAGCTAAATGAAGCTGCGACTAGATATGGTCTGCGGGAGACAAGGGCTAAATTGACACCCTATGGGCGGTATGCTTTAATTGGCTTAAACGTTTAAGTCTAAGCCAAGCGAGGTCGAATAAGATGAAGAAGACAACGATAAAAGATATCGCCCAAGCAGCGGGTGTGTCCATTGCTACTGTGTCCTATATATTGAATGACGTTAAGAATCAATCGATTTCGAATGAGACGCGCGTCAAGGTGTTAAAAATCGCGCAGCAGCTCAAATACGTGCCGAACCGAACAGCCCGCTCTTTAAAGGTAAAGAAGTCGGGCTTGATTGGAATTCTGGTATTCAAGGACGATCAACAAAGCTTTGGCTCAGATTTGAAGTATGCCAAAACGATAAGCAAGATCGAACAGCAATGCAGTGCGCTTGGCTACCATGTTATTTATATGCAAATCGACAATACGGAACCGTCATACAAGGTTATTATGGAACGGAATTTGGACGGCGTATTTTTAATCAATGTGGATCAGGAGCGATTTGCGACGATTACGCCTTACTTTGGCTTCGGGATTCCCGTGTTTGTCGTGGACAGTTATATTGAAGACTCCCTTTTTCATAAAATTATGCCTGATGTGGAAGCGGGCTTTCAACGATCCTGCGATTTACTGAATGAAGCTCCGCAGTTTCTCATCATGGATCGCTATAACAACAACCAATGGTCGGATGTCATCAAGCAGGCATCGGGCTTGCCGGAAGAACGGATTCATGTATATGAACACAGCCAGGGGATGGAGTCCTTTTTGACCAAGTTCGATGGCCAACCGGGCATCGTACTGAACGAATTTATTGCCAATGAAGCCGCCAAAGTCCATCCCAACTTGATTGCTTGGTGTACGTGCCACTGTCCCGAAATTCTCGGTCAAGATACAGAGAGGGTCACTTTCGACTTGAGTAGATACGATTCATTTGTAGGCGTTATGAACAGCTTTATTGATGATGTGGAGTATGTGCACGAGGAGAAGTTTTTGAAATTACCAGTCTCCTCGTAGATCAATATATGAGGAGAAATGCGTAATGGATTCATCACGTATTATTCAGATCGACGAGTTTTATTCGAGGATCTTATCTAATCGAAGAAAAGTATTTATTTACTTGCCTCCGAGCTATCGGACGAACGAACAGAAGCGGTATCCCGTGCTCTATATGCACGATGGGCAGCATGCCTTTTTCGCGGATCACAAGGGAGACTCCTGGGATGTCCATCTTACGGTTGATCGTCTTGTAGCCGAAGGCAGGATGAAGGAAATCATCGTGGTTGCCATTTCCCATATCGAAGATGCACGGATTGCGGAGTACATGCATGCGAATCCGGATGGGCACAACCTATTCAACACAGCGAACCAAGGTGAGCGGTATGAGCAGTTTCTCGTAGAGGAAGTGAAGCCTTATATCGATCGAGAATACCGTACACTTCCAGGCAAGGAGCACACTGCCTTAATGGGGTCATCCGCTGGCGGCTTGGTGTCCTACAATATCGGATTTCGCCAATCGGATACGTTCGGCATGATCGGGGCATTATGTCCGTTCGTCGTTAGCGTAAATCCGGATACGATGGAGGATCGCTGGCTAAGTCATATCTATACGGAAAAGAAGGATCTCAAGATCTGGATGGATGTCGGTGATGCGGAAGGCTTTACCGTTATGGAGAAGCATGTGCGGCAGGTCGTAGACACGCTCGTTCGGATCGGATATGAGCCGGGGAATGATCTGATGTATTACTATGCCGTCGGTTCCGGACACGCGCAGAAGGATTGGGCCGCAAGGGTTCATGCGCCACTCCTTTATTTCTTCGGAGATATCGGTACGCCTGTACATGCTGAACTGCACGGTTCCCATGTAGTCGGAATTCTGGGGCCGACGCTAAGGCTCAATGCGGTCGTTCATTACGACAGCGGCTTTGTCATGACGGATTTGAACGCCCGGTATGAAGTGGCCGATCCTTGCATCCTAGAAGTAACCGTAGATGGAACGATCATTCCGAAGCGGTCGGGCAAGACGCGCGTGATCTATCATCATGATCAGCTCACGGCACATGCAGATATTACAGTCATTCCATATCTTTCGGAGAAGGCTGCAGTTACTTTGGTCGTAAAGGTACCCGAAAATACGCCGCCTACCGAAAGGCTGTATGCAGGGATCGAGCTGCCGATGATCGATGAAGGGCAATATGGGGGCACGTTCAAGGTGCCGCGGGATATGGCGTTCGAGTTCCGGATTTCCCGTGGCTTGGGCAAACATGAAACGGATCGTTACGGTCAAGAAGTGCCATATCGCAAATTCACGGTTATCGATGGTTTGGAGCTGTATTACGAAGTCGAGAATTGGATTGATCTAGCGACGGAAAGGGTGGAGGAGCGATGAACACGAAGTACGGATCAAGCATACTGCGCGTTGAAACATTTCACTCGGAATATCTGAACAACGATAGAGAACTGTTCATTTATCTTCCTCCGAGCTACCAACAAGATTCGAACAAGTGGTATCCGGTCTTATACATGCATGACGGTCAAAATATTTTTCATCCGGCCTTCAACGGCTATTCATGGAATGTGCATGCTGCCGCCGATAAGCTGATTGCCGAACAGCGTATGGAGGAGATCATCATTGTCGGCATTCCGAATATGGGGATGGAGCGGGCAGATGAGTTCACGCATGATTTGGAGGGCGTTCGTTATCAGGACGACAAGTTTTCGGTTCAGCCGCGAGGCCATCAGTATGAGCGCTTCCTGATTGAAGAGGTCAAGCCTTATGTGGATGCCCTATTCCGCACGCGACCAGAACCGGAGCATACGGCCTTAATGGGATCTTCAAGGGGCGGACAGGTGACGTATCACATTGGGCTGCGTCGTCACGATGTATTCAGAATGCTCGGGATCATTTCGCCTTACTTGTATTGCGTGTATCCTGAAACGTTGGAAGAAGTGACGTTTTACCATACTTTTACCACCAAGCAGTCACCCATGAGAATATGGATCGATGTCGGCAGCCGTGAAGGGCTGCTGGTCATGGAGAAGCATGTGCGCGAAGCAGCGGAAAGTTTGCTTAGCCTTGGCTACAAAGCAGATGACGAGCTTGTCTATCTCTATGAACCTGGAGCGGCTCACGTTGAGAAAGATTGGGCGGCGAGGGTGTCTGCACCGCTCATTCACTTCTTCGGCAAGCGCGGCAAGGCTTGCTCTCTTACGCTGCATGGCGATCAAGAGGTCGGGATCGCAGGGCCTCTGTGCCGGCTGAATCCCATTGTCGAGTTCGATTCCGGATTCAAGATGTCGCCGCTTCGTGCCGCGTACCGCGTAGAGGATGAGCATATCGCGCAGGTTCGGGATGATGGCACGGTCATTCCACTAAGCCCGGGCGTTACGGAAGTAACGGTGCAATTTGAGGGATGGGAAGCCTCGATGCCTCTGAAAATCGTGGAGGAGCTCAGTACGCATGTTGACTTGGAGATCATTGTCCATGTGCCGCCTGGTACGCCGCAGGATCTCAAGCTGTACGCTTGGTTCCCATTGACGTACGATCCGAACACGGATGCATATGCGACACGCCTGCGCATCCCGCTGCATACAGATTGGCTGTTCCAGGTGAGTCGAGCAGACGGAATCGTGGAGGTAGATGGAGCGGGAGCTCGCGTCGAACGCAGCTATAAGGCAGAGCAGGATGCAACCTTAGTGATACATGTTGAGAGATGGAGCGGGCAATAAGGATAAACGAATAGAAGCACGATGTGAATGGTCGAATAAAAGAGTGATATGCGAATCGGCATCGGGAGAAGAAGAAAGAGACGAGAGGAACGATACAGCATGAAGATATGGAAAATAGACTTCTTATGCGGCGCTATCTTGTTTACGGGAATCGCATTCGGTACTTCAGCGATAATAGCCAATGCTGAGGGGTACGGACTTGATGAGGAAGGAAAGAAACTGTCGATCGATAAGCCTGTATCGATAGATGATCATCTTCCAGTGCGAGAGTTGTCTGGGGCAATGGGCGATCGAACGATGTCGCCGATGGATAAAGCTATCCCTAAGAATGCCAGTACAGACGTTATCGATCATGGCGGGATGACGAAGGACGAGACTCACGGTCGTAAGAAGCCAGGAGTGAATTCTGACAGCAGTGACAAGAGGATGGGTAAGCTGCCAGTAACCTATACGGAGAACGATGTAGAGGTTACAGTCCATTCGATCCGAGTTACGGAAAAGGCTACGGACTTCGAAGTGACGATTAAAAATAATTCGGATAAAGACAAGGTTACACTTGATATGCAAAAAGTAGCAACCAAAGCGAACATCGGCGTTAAAGGGAGAACTGCAGAAGCGGTCGAGGTTTCTTCAGATAATCCGGATTTTGCGAACAAAACGATTCGTCCGAAGAAGGAGCTGTATGGCTGGATCCGCAATCAAGGCTTGAAGGATCGAGATATTGTCAATTTGAAGCTCGCATTATCCGTAAAAGGAGCCAAGGAGACAAGAACGTATTCGTTCCTTATCGATTGCACCAAGCTGAAGTTTCGTACCCTATAATCGGTGCCTGATGCTAAGTGAACAAGACGTGTGTGAGAAGAGATTTCTCATTCACGTCTTTTTCTTATGTTCTGCCATCTTTGCCCTGTAACGATGCCAACAACGACGCAAGGCTTCATTAACGATATACTCGAATATAATGGCTTGAAAAAAAATAAAATAAAACCGAACCTTTTCGAGTGAACGAGGCAATATAGATTGTAAGCTTACCAAGGAGGGCCCTTTTTTCATGAAAGATATCAATATCGAGCACTGGATTGAACGGATGAAGGAAGGGGATTCGTCTGCTTTTCAGGTGATCTATGAATGGTCATTCCCCGAAGTCTACCGCTCCGTTGTCTTTTTGATGACGGAAAAAAATGAAATCGAAGATGTTATGAACGAGATATATTTTCAGCTCTGGCGATCCATCGACAATTACGATACGAACCGTCCCTTCCGATTCTGGATGCATGGCATCGTGCTGAAACAAATACAGAAGTGGAGAACAAAAAGCTGGAGGAGGTTCCGAATCTTCGAGAAGAAGAAGCTCTTGGAGAGAGAAGAGCATATGTTCTCGGATCGCCGGATCTTGGAGGCCGAGACCCATCAGGAGATGTTGACCATGGTTCATCAGCTCTCCTATAAGCTTCGAGCGGTGGTTATTCTGCGCTACTATCACGAATACACCTTCGATGAAATCGCTGAATTGCTGGACATTCCCATAGGCACAGTCAAATCCAGACATCATGCTGCACTAGGGAAGCTTCGCGAGCTCAGCCCGTATCTTGAATCAGAAAAGGAGCAGGAACTTTATGTCCATTGAACAACAACTGCGCGATAAGCTTCAGGATTGTGCGGAAGCAATGGAAAATCCATCTGACATGCAGAAGCGCATTCAAGAAGTTTCTTACGAACGATATCGTAATGAAAAAATCAAAGAAACATCAAAATCAAATCTGAACATTCGCATGGTAGCATGCGTGCTTGCGGTTGTACTCCTCGCGCCGATTGTCATCTATACCGGGCCTACCGTAGCTGCGCAGATTCGTGCCCTGCTCAATCTATCCGGGACGGAAGATGTGCGCAGCTTCATCACGAAGGATGAGGATTCAGATTATGTTACCACGAACTTATATGCGGATGAGATTAGCGGGAATAAGACGGCGCAAGAAGTGCTTGCGCGCATTCACAGCGGCTTTCCTGAGACGAAGGGCTTCGACATCGCGAGTGCACAGATTGCGAAGGGAATCAGGGGCGGAGAAAAGATCCATAACTTTAATATCATTTTAATCGAAAAAGGAAAGACATTCGAGGAGACGCATAAAGAGGTTGTAGCCAATGCCGATGTGGAGACAGGACAGATTCAGTTTGTGCAAGCGATTGGTCTAGAGCCATACGCTCCGCATGCTTCACAATTGCAGAAATCGGAAGCGATCGCGATGGCTAATGCATTCTTGAAGCAATTGGATGTGTCTATTGATGGATATCAGCCTGAAGTGGCAGGAACCCAGCCAGGTGAAGCACAAGGAAGCGGTCAATTCATCGTCATCTACAAGCGTGTAGAGGATGGCAAGGAGATGTTCCAAGTGAATCTCCAAGATGGCAGTACAAGTGTTGCATTCTTCCCTTCGGAGAAGTCATGAAGCGGAATCGACTAAGCCGCAGGGAAGGGCTGGTAGCAGTAACATTCTTGCTGCCGAGCGCCATTGGCTTTGCCTTATTCTATCTCATTCCGTTCGGGATGGGGCTAGTCTATTCGGTATTGGATCGAACGGTTGGCGGTTCATTTGTTGGACTCGCCAATTATCGGGAGCTGTTGAACAGTGATTCTTTTCGTAAAGCCGTCTCGAATACGTTCTGGTTCACGGCGGTGAATGTCCCGCTGATGCTCATCCTGTCACTTGGGATCGCGCTCGTGCTGAACCGGAACCTTTATTTGCGCCAATGGCTTCGGATGGCTTATGTGCTGCCGCTGGTTGTGCCCGTTGCTTCAGTTGTGATGGTGTGGCAAGTACTTTTTGATTGGAACGGATCAATTAACGCTTGGATGCATGCTGTAGGGATTGAACAACAGGTAGACTGGATGAAGTCGGCCTGGGCGAGAGGCGTGATCTCGGTGTTCTATCTATGGAAGCATATCGGCTACAACATCATCTTATTCCTTGCAGGACTGCAAAGCATCCCGCGAGATTACTATGAGACGGCTGAGCTGGAGGGGGCAGGCAAGTGGCGTCAATGTTACGGGATTACACTTGTCTATCTCACGCCGACGATGGTCTTCGTCGTCCTCATGTCGATGATGAATACGTTCAAAGTATTCCGTGAAACATACCTGATCGCAGGTGATTATCCGCATGACAGCATCTACACGCTTCAGCATTATATGAACAATATGTTCCTTGCAATGGATGTGCAGAAGCTGTCAGCGGCTGCGACACTGATGGTGATCGGGATCTTTTTCATCGTGGCGCTGTTGCTTCGAGTAGAGAAGCGATATACACAATTTATGGAATGATACAGGAGGTAGAATGAAGAAGGCGGGTTTCATTCGGAACCTATCGGTCACGCTGGTGATGGCATGCATCGGGCTCATCATGCTATTTCCTATTGTGATAACTTTCACAAATTCACTGATGACGGAGCAGGAAATTCGCGGCAATTACGGCCTAGTGGGTCAAATGCCAGTCGTTACGCAAGGAGAGCCTGCTGTATTCGTGAATCTGAAGCTCATCCCGGATTGGCTGTCCTTCGAGCAGTATGGGAGCGTTTTGCTAGAGACGTCGACGTATTTGTTCATGTTATGGAATTCCGTTGCAATGGTCGTGGCGATTATTGCGGGACAGACAGTTGTCAGTGCCCTGGCTGCGTACGCTTTTGCCAAGCTCCGGTTCAGAGGCAGAGAAGGATGGTTTCGGGTGTACTTGCTGACGATGCTGATGCCTTTCCAAGTGACCTTGGTTCCGAATTATATTATTGCTGACAAGTTGGGACTAATGAATACAGCTGGAGCCATTATTTTGCCAGGAATATTCGCGGCATTCGGTGTGTTCATGTTGAGACAATTTATGCTTTCGATTCCCTATGCGCTTGTTGAAGCAGCTCAGATGGATGGCGCCGGTCATTACCGCATTTTCTATCAGATTATGCTGCCTTTGATGAAGCCGGGAATTGCGGCGCTGATTGTATTGCTGTTCGTTGATTATTGGAATATGGTCGAGCAGCCTTTGATCTTTTTGGAAGATGTCTTTAAACAGCCGTTATCACTCTATTTATCTAGAATTCATAAGGAAGCCCAAGGCATCGGATTTGCCGCATCGCTGATTTATATGACGCCCATGGTGCTCCTGTTCTTATATGCGGAGTCATATTTTATCGAAGGGGTCCAAATGTCGGGGATCAAAGGCTAGCTCATGAAAGGAGAGAGGAGGGATAGGATGGCTACAGGGTTTACAGAAGCGCTGGATGCAAATAAAAAACGAAAAATAGTAAGGCTCACCAGCCTATTCGTAGGCTCGCTTCTTCTCCTTACCCTATCGAGCAATACCTTGCTGACCTTACATCTGCCGAAGGTGCGAACCGAGTTGGGGAGGGCAGAAGCATTAGTAACCGAGTGGCGTGGTACGGCACCGCTGATGCCGCGGCAGCTTATCGAGTTATCGAACAAGGCGGAATGGTCAATCAAGGAGGTACATGTGAAAGAAGGAGATCTCGTGAAGAAGGGACAGACGTTAATCACCTATGAGAACCTTTCTGCTGATCGGGAAATCCTTGACGTGCAGGCAGGCCTTGCAGAGCAGCGGCTATCGTTAGCTGACTTGCAAGATGCTTATATCGAGGCTGTACAAAATAACGACGAGATACAGGCACGCCGCACGAAGCGGGAGTTGGAGCGGGCGCGAATAGCTATAGGAGTTCAGGAGCGAAAAGTGACCACGATGCAGTCGGAGGTGAGTGATCGCAAACGCATTATCGCGCCTTTTGACGGTATTGTGACACAGGTTCATGCGACGCCGCAGCAGCCTTCGGGGAGTGGCGGGCAAGATATTAGCATAGCGAATAGGCAGCAAGGTTATCAATTCGAAATGGTCATCCCGGATGACTTAGGCCTGAAATTGCGTACCGATGAGAAGTTGGATGTTCAGATCGAGCATGAGGGGGCCAAAATCCCGGCTGAAGGGATTATTACGGACATTCGTCCGATGTCAGGTGCTGATGGAGGTGCTTCCTTGCAAGATGGGGTGGGAAGAAGTGCGTCTCAGACGGTTTCCGGCCAACGGGTCGTTGTGAAAGTGCAACATCCGAATGTTCAGGCGAATGAACTTGTGAGTGTGGAATTGACACAATCGGAGAAGACAGATGGAGGTATGCTCGTATCGAGCGAAGCGATACGTCAGGAAGGGAAGAACAGCTATGTTCTTGTCATCGAAGAGCGTCCAGGACCGCTCGGCAATACCTTCATTGTTCGCAAATCTCCCGTCCGGTTAGGGAGGACGAATGGGCAAGAAACACTGGTGCTGCAAGGGGTATATGGGAAAGATCGAATAATTGTCGAGAGCAGCGAACCGCTAACCGAAGGTCAACGTGTTAGGGTGTAATGCGCTTGAACTGCATGAATCGTATGGAGAATGGGGAGGAGAGGTTTAGGATGAACAAAAGGAGTGTGCTTGGTTTACTCGTTGCCTTAGCAATGGCGTTGACAGCGTGCGCAGGTGGACAGAATGGTGAGTCTAAGCAGGAAGGAAAGCAGGGCCGCGACGGGAAGAAAACCTTAGTTCTATCTGTATTTCAAACGGATCCTGTGTATGCGCAGGCGGTGAAGTTGTATGGAGAGCAGCATCCTGATGTGGATATTCAAATCAAGGCATACAACAAAGGGGAAGGCTCCAGTCAAGAAGGGGATGTAGAGAAATATGTGAACACCACGAATACAGAGCTATTGTCTGGTAAAGGGGCCGATCTGATTGCTCTAGATGTGGAAGGTCTGCCGGTTGGGAAATATGTAGACAAGCAAGCGCTGGTGAACTTGAGTGAGTTGATGAAGCAGGACCCTGCCTTTGATTCCAGTTCGTATGAGATGAACATCCTGGATGGGGCTAAGATGCGAGGGGGGCTTTATTCGCTGCCTTTGCGGTTTTTCTTAGACAGTTTGATGGGCGATGCAAAGGCAATTCAGCAATCCGGTGTGAAATTCGATGACCGCACATGGACATGGGGAGAATTCACGACGGTAGGTACGCGCTTAGCAGCATCCGGCGGGCATACGTATTCGATGGGGAACACGCCACCCGAGCAGATGTTGAACTATCTATTCGCCGATAACTATACTCGCATCGTTCAGGAAGAGAAACGCCCTGCTAGTTTCGATGCCAATGCATTCGTTGAACTGATGGAGCAAGTGAAGACGATGTATGCGGACAAGGTGGTTACGGGTGCGGAAGTGGAAGCAGGAGATTATTTCTTTGCACCGGCCTTGATCCTATCGCCTGAAGATTATTTCAGTGGGCCAGCGATGCTCTATGAGCAAGGAAAGATCTATCGCAAGCCGCTCACAACGGGGCAACAGACTGGAGGCACCTTCATGATGCATAAGAACTTAGGGCTCAACGCGAATTCGAGCATGCAGGCGGAAGCGTGGGACTTCATGAAGTTCTTATTGTCCGAGGAGATCCAGACGTTGCCTGGACTACAAGGATTCTCTGTTAATAAAAAAGTAAACGAGAAGACGTTTAAGGATCTTCTAGACAAAGGAGCGATCGAATCGCCCATGGGTTCCTCGATCCCGGTTCAGAAGGCAGACATCGACATGATCAAGCAGATGCTGGAGCATGCGACCACACCGCAAACGAATGATTCGAAGATTCAAGCGATCATTGAAGAGGAAGCGAAGGCTTTCTATAGCGGCCAAAAATCGGCACAAGCGGTTGCGGAGTTGATCGCGAACCGTGTGACGACCTATTTAAATGAATAGACGATAATGGGGGTAGACGCCAATGCGAAGAAATAGGGAAGGAAACAGGTTGCAAAAGTGGATGGTTCTATTGTTGCTTTCGGTAGCAGTCATCATTTCTGCTTGCAGCTTCACAGGCAGCAAGCAGAAGAATGCTGGTGAGACCAAGAACGTCTCTTTGACTCCGCAGCAGGAGGAGCAAGGGCGAGCAGAACAAGAGAATAAGACTGCGGAAACGAAGGCTCCTGAGGAAGGAAGAATTCACGTATTCTCGAATTTGATGTCACTGAAGCTTCCGCAGGGATTAGAGGCGCAAACGAATGAGACATCGAACTCGAAGCTTGTTTACACGGATAGCAGCAAGAAAGTTAAGCTTGAAATACAGCATGATTCAGAACAGCTCGTGACCGATGCTGGAATCGATCAGGGTCGAATAAAGATGAAGGGAATTTTGGAACAAGACAGTGGAGGAGAAAAGCTAGAGTGGTTGAAAGATGAAACGTTGCTCGTTCATGGGAAGCACATTGCAGTCAATGAAGTCATCATGCCTTCTAAGAAGGGAGACACGTATCGTCTCGTCGGCTGGGCGGAACTAAATGGAGCATTTCTTGAGATTCGTTTTAGCGCTCCAGCCGATGTAAGGGATAAGTGGCAACAGGCTGTTCAAGAGATGATAGAGTCGATTCAGATGTAGGAATAAGAACCGTTTAGCAGCTAGGTGTCGCACTTCATATTACAATCCGTCGTATAAAAAGCCGGGGATCTCCCCACGGAGATCCCCGGCCAACCGATTTGTTGTATAGCAATTTCTCATACATAAGAAATCCTGCTTAGCGAAACGATATCTGGCAACATAAAAAAGAATTGATATCGTAACGGGAAGCGACAACGGAGATGTTCTACTCAAGAAAAAGTTCTAGATTGGGTATAGTCGTGTTCACCCATGATAGACAAGAGCCCGTCCCAGGTCTTCCGGAACGGGTTCTATTTTTTATGGCCATTCTAATCCAAAACCGCTGCCATATGCTCGGTCGTTACCGCCCAATGGGAAGCCGTCCAGTATTTTAACTTGTCTTTGACATAAATGACTTGCGGCGACTCATGCTTCACATCTAAATCCTCGGCAATCTGATTGGAGACGGGGCGGGACTCTATTACCTTGACAAGAACATAATCAATATCGTTGTTCGGATTACCCTTCAAATACTGCTCGTACTCGTTCAGCGCATTCGTGCTTACGGGACAGGTAGTGCTGTGTTTCAGCACGACAACCCCGCGCTCTGCCGATTGCGCCAACAACTTTGCCCACGCGTCTACTGTCGTAATTTCTTTCCATTCCATCGTTCGATAGCTCCTTTACCGCAGTCTTGCTGCCACTTACGACTGGTTTTATGTATTAATGACCTTTTATCACAAATTGCAGATATTCGCAAGACTATCGTCAAAGAACAATGAAAAATGAATCAGCGTATGTCAGGACATCTCTCTTGTTTTCCGGAATGTACTCTTCCATGTTAAGATACTTATAGTTTGAATTAAAATGCGTATAATCGTCTTAGTTAGTAGGGTAGCTCCAGATAAAAAAACATGCTGTTTGCATGAGCAGTATCACAGATGGGCTCCGAATGGTAATAAAAGATTGATTAGTTTCATGATTTTAAGGGGGATGCAGAAATGGCGGAATGTACGACTTCATTAACATTAGATGAAGGACTAGACAATATTCTCTTGTTAGATCGCACGCAGCATCTGGAGGAGCCCGACATTTTGTATCCTTTTGCATTGGACGAGCTGCTGTGCAGACATACAGGCAAGGGAGGGGCCGCTGTATGTCACCTGTGGCGTCATCCGCGGGGCTTCGTGATGGGACTGCGCGACAGCAGACTGCCGCATGCGGCAGAGGCGCAGCAATGGCTGGAGTCGCTTGGATACTCGACGGCTGTTCGCAGCACGGGAGGAGCGGCTGTACCGCTCGATTTGGGCGTTGTAAATATTTCCTTGATACTGCCGAAGGAAGGGATGGGCGACAAATGCTTCCGCTCGGACTATGAGCGCATGTATCAGTTGATCAAGCTTGCTCTGCAGAACAATGGCTATACGGTCGACAAGGGTGAAATCGATGGGGCATACTGCCCTGGTGATTTTGATCTCAGCATTGGCGGTATCAAATTTTGCGGCATTGCACAGCGGCGTCAAGCTCATGCCTTTGTCGTGCAGGCATTCGTCATCTGCGAGGGTTCGGGCAAGGAGAGTGCTGAGCTCGTCCGCTCGTTCTATAAGCGCGCAGCCGCTGGCATGGTTCAAGCCGATCATCCCGTCGTGACGGAGGACAAGACAGGCAGCTTGGAAGAGCTGGCTTCACTCGGCCGCGATACTGGGAGCGGGGCGGCGCACGTATTTATTGAAGCGATCAAGCAGGTTATCCGGAACCGCCAATCCGAATGCTGTCTCGAACAAGCAGCCTCAGGATTGTGGCTCCCAGAGCCAGAGCAGGTGCAAGACATTATCCATACACTGCGCGAGCGTTACGGCATCAAGGCATCCGATTAAGAGAGCTAAGTAAGATTATTTATAAGTCAGGTATATAAATGAAATTTGTATGCAGGGTCTTCATGCAAGATGTCCGAGTGAAAATGCAACTTATGTCAACGTAAAAAGGCTGTTTGTTGAAAAAGCTGCTTGAATGTGTACCGATCACTCATACATGTGCTGTGCAAGTGTCACTGTCAAGACGTGAACGAACAAGAGCAGAGCCCTTCGAGATGGAGTGGTTCTGCTCTTTCTATGTTTCTAGCTTGACCCTAGATATTTTAATATTCCAGATGCTCCTTATCGTCGATCCGCTTGCGGAAGACGTAGTAGCTCCAAATTTGATATCCGAGCACGAACGGCAGAATCGTCAGCGAGATATACGTCATCACCTTCAGCGAATAAGCGCCGGAAGCAGCATTCGTAATCGTCAGATTGAACTCAGGGCTGATCGAGCTGACCATCACTCGTGGGAACAAGCCGATGAACATGCTCACGGCCGATAGAATGATAACGGCCCCTGTCATGGCGAACGCCAGTCCATCTCGCTCACGCTTAATGAATGACATGGCCAAGAGCAATGCGCCCCCAGCTAACAGCGGCAGCACGATCCATGAGCTACCATGAACCGTATAAATATCAGTGCTGACATACGTCATCATGGCGAACAGCAGCAGGACGACGACAACTGCCGGGCTGACATCGCGAGCTGCCTTTCGTGCCCGATCCCGCAGGTCGCCGGTGGTTCGCAGCGTAATGAAGACGAGTCCGTGCAGAATGCATATCATGACTACGGCCACACCGCCAGCGAGGGAATATCCGTTCAGCAGGTCAAACACACTCCCGACCATTTCCTTGTTCCCGTCAATCGGCACACCGCGAATGATATTGGCAAATACGACACCGAACAAGAACGGCGGCAGCAGACTTCCAATGAATATCGCGGCATCCCACGCTTTTCTCCAAGCGCCATAATCCATCTTGCCCCGGAACTCGAACGCTACGCCGCGCGCGATAAGCGCCAGCAGCAGCACGACGAACGGGATATAGAAACCGCTGAACATCGTCGCATACCATTCCGGAAAGGCGGCAAACATAGCCCCGCCAGCGGTAATTAACCATACCTCGTTCGCATCCCAATAAGGACCGATTGTGTTGATAATGATGCGGCGCTCATGATCCGTCTTCCCGAGGAACCTGGCGACCATGCCTACGCCGAAATCAAATCCTTCGAGGAAGAAGAAGCCGACGAACAGCACGGCGACGAGTATGAACCATAACTCATTTAGCGATAGCATGCCTTACCTCCTTATCAAATGGATCGTAATTCTTCATATCTTCTTCCTCCGGTTCTTCCATCTGCTCATCTATACGTATTACGTTGACGAAGAGAACAGCGTCGATAATGGCGAGTACCGCATAAATGGTCGTGAACGCAATGAGCGAGAAGAGAAGTTCTTCCGCCGTAACTGTAGGCGATATGGCGTCCTCTGTACGCATAACTCCGAACACAACCCACGGCTGACGACCCATCTCGGCCATAAGCCATCCCGCCGAATTGGCGAGGAACGGAAAGGCGATCATGCCAACCATCAGCTTCAAGAACCATGGGTGCTGCTCGAGCTTTTTCTTGCGGGACAACATCAGTCCGTAAATGCCGACAAGGCACATGAGCCCTCCTGCGGCAACCATCATGCGGAAGCTCCAGAACGTCATTTTGACCGATGGAATATAATTTCCTGGTCCATACTTCTGTTCATAGCGAGCTTGAATCTGATTCATCCCTTCCACACTGCCGCTAAGCTTGTTGTACGATAGCAGACTGAGCATATATGGGACTTGGATTTTGAACGAGTTCTCTTTCTTTTTCGTATCGATTGTGGCAAATAACGTGAACGGTGCCGGATCCTCACTTGTATCCCAGAGCGCCTCGGCCGCTGCCATCTTCATCGGCTGAGAAGTGAGCAGATGCTGCGCCTGTGCATGCCCAATGTAGGCAACGATGACGGACGAAATCAAGGCAACGGTAATCGAGACGCGGAACGAACGGCGGAACATGTCCGGATTGTGTCCACGCAGCAGTTTCCAAGCGCTGACGCCTGACATGAAGAAGGCGCCGGTTGCGATTGCCGCGAACAGCGTATGCGGAAATTGCAGCCACAATTGCGGATTCGTAATGAGTGCGAAGAAGTCGCTCATTTCTGCCCGTCCATTGTTGAATTCATATCCGACAGGCGCATGCATGAACGAGTTGGCGGTCAAGATCCAGAACGCGGACAACACGGTACCGATCGAGACGATCCAGATGCAAGCGAGGTGAACGCGCTTCGATAAGCGCTCCCAGCCGAACACCCATAAGCCGATGAAGGTGGATTCCATAAAAAAGGCAAGCAGACCTTCAATGGCAAGCGATGGCCCGAACACATCACCGACGAAGCGGGAATAATTCGACCAGTTCATCCCGAACTGAAACTCTTGCAAGATGCCGGTGACGACGCCAACTGCGAAGTTAATCAGAAATAATTTGCTCCAGAACAAGGCAGCTTGCTTATAAATCTCCTTGCCCTTGACGACATAGAGCGTCTCTAATACGGCGATTAAAAACGCCAGTCCAATCGTCATGGGGACGAAGATGTAGTGGAATAAAGTTGTTGATGCGAATTGGATTCGCGCGAGAATGACCTGATCCATAGAGGCCTCCTTGTGATGAAAATGTGATCGTTGTGCAACAAGAAAAAGGTCTGTGAGATTCGAATAATGTGAATGTCTTCACGTTATGTGGTGCTGTTAGTGTGACACTCGTTAAGATTCAGTCGTTAAGAAAAGCGTTAGGTTATGAGCTTGACGAGGCTGTACGTACATCGCAGCACACATCATTGCACACATCGTACATACTCTTGTCATATGGCACTGGCAGCCAGTCAAGTGAAGTTCTCACGTTCAGCATTATCTTAGAGCAGACTGGAGGGGATGTCGCCATCCATTTCAACAGGGCGGGGTCATCCATGTTCAAGAGACTGACACAGAGTTGACAACGTTTCGATGAAAAGGGTCAGTACGGGATCACGAAGAGCAATGATATACTTATTTATATGTGATAAAAATCACAGACCAAGAAAGCAAGAGGTGTATTTCCATGTGGCAACCGGATCGTTCCAGCAATCAACCACTATATCAGCAGATTGCCGCATATATCGAGCGCAGCATTTATAACGGTGAATTTTCTCCGGGAAGCGTCCTTCCATCGGAACGCAAATTTGCCGAGCAAATACATGTAAATCGAAGCACTATCGTTCAAGCCTATGAAGAGCTGCGTGCTGCAGGCATTATTGAAAGCATGGTCGGTAGTGGTACTCGAGTAAGCAAGTCGAAGTGGGGGGCAGACTCTCAACAAACGCCAGATTGGCATCAATATTTAGATAGCTGCAAGCTAGTCCAGCCTGATCCGGTATACGCCGAATTGATTCGTTCCGCACTGGATTCGGACAGCAACTGTATAGACTTTGCCAGCGGAGAACTGTCACCCGATTTGTCGCCAAATGAAGAGATGAGGATGCTTCTGAGCGAGCATCTGCTGCATGAGGACATGAGCTATGACGATCCTCAGGGCTATGTGCCGCTGCGGGAGGTTCTGTCCACTTCTTTACATCAATATCGCGGCATTCGAACGACAGCATCATCGATTCTCGTTACATCAGGGTCTCATCAATCGCTCTATTTAATAACTCGCCGATTGCTTCAGCCTGGGGATGCGATCGCGATCGAGGATCCTTCCTACTATTATTCTCTGCCTATGTTTCACTCGGCGGGCTTGCGCTTGTTTCGGCTGCCTGTAGACGAGAAGGGGGTATGTCCGGAAGGGATATTGTCCTTGTATCGGGAGCACAACATACGGATGATATTCGTGAATCCGAATTACCATAATCCAACGGGCCGTGTGCTTGACCCCTCTAGACGGGAACAATTGCTTGAGATTTGCGGCAACCTAGGCATTCCCATTGTAGAGGATGATCCGTTCAGCTTGACGTCCTTCACAGGCAATCCGCCGCCGACACTGAAATCGATTGATACAAACAATACCGTCATTTATATTGGCTCATTATCCAAAGTTGTAGCGTCAGGCCTGCGGATCGGATGGATGGTTGCCCCGCAGTCTGTTATCACGCGGCTTGCTGCTGAACGACAGCAAATCGACTTCGGAATGAGTGTGCTGCCACAGCGGATCGCCGCACGTTTGCTGTCGGAAACTTATTTTGACCGCCATTTGGTACGGCTGCGGCAGGAACTCCTCAAGAAACGGAACTTGCTTATCGATGCGCTGCAGCGCGAACTTCCAGGGGAGGTGGCATATTCCCTTCCACAAGGAGGTCTGCACTTATGGTGCAAAGTAAAAACATCGATTCCTGATGCAAAATTGCTAGAGGAAAGCATAAAGCGAGGGGTTCTCTATAATCCTGGTACGGTCTACGGTTCAGAACCTGGGTATGTCCGGTTTACGTATGCAAGGCCGCATGAGGATGAAATTGGGTTAGGAATAGCGCGATTTGCTCAAGCGATTCATGCATCACAGCAGCGAGCAAAATGATTCATACCGGAGTAGAAATTCAAAAAAAGAAATGCAATTGGAAAGTTCCTCCTTTCTAGTTGCATTTTTTTGTAATATGATAGAGAGGAAAGAAAAAGAAAGCGTTTGCGAAATTGAGCGCAGATGAGATTGGAGGGAGGAAGAAGGAGGGACTATGCTATCCGATAACTAGATGAGATGGAGGGAAATAATGAAGAGATCTATGTATTTGAAAGCGGTTTCGATGCTGCTCAGTTTGATGGTTGTTATGACCTCGACGCTTACAGTAGTACAGCCTAAGGCGTACGCTCAACCAAACGGGCAGGAGAATGTAAAGGTGGAGCATCAAGATGAAGGCTCAGTCCTATCTAAACCAGATAAGGGTGATGGGACTCCGCCGAGCGTTACAGATGTCGTGTATGACAAGGACGGCAATATCCTTCCGAATCCGATTGGAGACTCCAATGAGGAAGCTGCTCGTCTCCTCGCGGCTGCTACATTTAGCGGAACGAATCTAGCTCTGCATAAGCCAGCCTTTTCCTCCGGTAATGAAGTAGATTATTTGGGGCCTGAGCTGGCTGTAGACGGAAAAGGGAATACAAGATGGTCTTCGGCGAAGGAAGATGATCAATGGTTCTATGTAGATCTCGGAGAGAAAAAAGCATTCGATCGTGTCGTAATCCGTTGGCAAACGCCGGCCGATACATACAAGATCCTCGTATCGGATGACGCTCAGAATTGGACGAATGTGAAGGACAACGA
>Ga0102589_1002571_pt1 | contig 20547 bp, 12 predicted proteins | sample AraplaMF_Col_mLB_FD_76858 | JGI IMG/M metagenome (GOLD analysis project Ga0102589, IMG submission 76858) | Arabidopsis root microbial communities from the University of North Carolina, USA - plate scrape MF_Col_mLB | ecosystem: Host-associated > Plants > Roots > Endosphere | place: USA... | reverse complement strand
AATAAACGGCGGAATTATTTACTTCTAAATAATTTTCATGCGCTATATTCGCATTAGGTTCAATCACTGGTGTATGTGTTATTGTATTAACTGTTTCTTCATTACGAAACTCTTGGGCTATAAAGACGTCTATTGTCTCATGAATTTTTACTTTGTAAGTATCTATGTTTTTGAATATATCTAAAGCTGAAATGCCTTTTCCTTGCTGCTGCTTCACCCACTGTACAAGCATTGAAAATGATGGAGAAAGGTATTCTGAAGTTACAATTTTACTATTATCTGCTTCAACGTCTACATAGTATGAATTCCATTTACGCCACAATGGCTCGTTCTGTTTATAAATTGGTTCTGTTATTGATAATGCATCTCTAAACAACTGTAGAACGTCTTCCATATATATTTTGCTCCTTATATAAATTTAATAAATGTTATTTAAACGTGAAAATACTTAGCTATATGATGTCCCTTTCTAAATAACAAGAAAGATAATTAGAATATTTTATTTGAAATTTTCTACGTTACACCTTTACAAGATCCTAGTATTTATACTTATAATCATCCCTTTAAATGATTATACAAGACCAACTCAATTTGTAAAATCCAAATACGACTTAATTCAAAGGCTTGAGTAGTATCCTAGTTTTTTCATAGATCCTGCTTCTATTAGTATCATTTTTCATAAACATGAAAATCTGTAGCTATATCATTCCCCTTTCAACTGCACAATCTTTTTAAAAAAGAGGGCTACAGCTTGATATAATAGATTTTCTTTTATAATTACAATATGCAACATGAAAATTTTCAGCTATATGCTGTCTCTTTTGAATAATGTAAATGTTCTATAAACCCTTTGATATCATACACCCACTACCTTTTATTCGTATTTTTAACTATTTATAGAATATGAAAATCTGTAGCGGTATGATGTCCTTTTTTTATACAAAGATGAAAAGGTCTTAGTTATATGATGTCCCTTTTAAAATTTGAAATTCCGAGATTGAATCCTTTAATATCAACGCTTAAAGACTATTCTATGAATAATCTCATATCTAAAAACATGAAAACTCATAGCTATATGATGCCCCCTTTGAATAACGTGAATGTTCTATAAACCCTTTGATATCATACATTCACTTCCGTTTGCTCTTATTTTCGACTATTTATAGAATATGAAAATCTGTAGCGGTATGATGTCCCTTTTTTTATAAAAAGATGAAAAGGATTTAGCTATATGATGTCCCTTTTAAAATTCAAAATTTTGAGTTCGAACTCTTTAATACCAATGTTTAAAGGCTATTCTATGAATAATTTCATATCTAAAAACATGAAAACTTATAGCCATATGATGTCCCTTTTGTATTTATAAAAGAACCTCATAAACATTATTGTATCAATGTTTATGAGGTTCTTTCTAATGATTTATTGATTTTCTAGAAAGATGAAAACCTGTAGCGGTATGATGTCCATAAAAAAAAATCGATAAATCTTCAAACCCCTTGATACACAAGGGATTAACGTGCATTTCATCTTTTCATTTTTTCTCTTAAAGGGGCATATTCCATTAAATTTCGATTTGATATAATCATAATTGGTATATTTTATAGTGTTTTGGCATATATTTCTGGATTTATATGTAGGAGGTGAAAAAGATGGGACAATCATTTATTATTCGTAATCAACGTAGTCTAAATGGACAAGATACAAATGCAGTTTTAATAACATTGAAATCTTGGAAAAAACTTGTTGAAGCTTTTGAAGACAAATACTACAGCTATAAAGATACATACCTTGAGGATATTCTGGATCATATGACATATGAAGAACGTATTGCTGATGTAGACGGCTTTGTGGCTCAAGCGAAACCATCTTTTTCACGTCGTACACTATCTACTATTTCAGAAACAATGGGACGAAAACATAAATTATATGGCATTACAAATGCAGATTTAGAAGTCTTCTTATATCTACACAAAAAATGTTACACGAATGGGGTCATTCCAAATGTAACAGTACATATGATGTGGGAAGATTACAAGCAGTATAAAGAGGAACTTGCTTATATACAGCATTCTCAATTCTATATTGCATTAAAGAAATTAAGTTTACATAACATTATTACAATAGAAAATGAATTAGATGGTCGTTATACCATTAAGCTCACTCATTTTATGAACGAAGAAACTGAAAAGGCAAATTCCTATGTTTATATTAGCCCAGTCGTATTTACCAAGGCTTTCTTTGAGCTTTCAGTTGCGGCTAAGAAACTATTCTTGGACATTGCTATGCAACAGCACAGCGAAACGACTCTTAAACGTTCCTTAGATAAACAAGATGAAAGAGGAAATACAACTCATTTTGGAGGGATGTACCGCTTTTTACATAAGAAATACCCACATCAAATCCGTGCGGTTATGACAGAATTAACAACTGCATTACCATGTACAGGGACTCCCCTATTCAAAATTTGCAAATTACAAAAAGGGGTTAAAAATAAAAAAAGATATACGACGTTATATCTATCCTTACATACAGATTTCTTATGTACAAAAGAAGCTGGAGAAGTACAGTATCGCGATCCATTCACGCCAAAGGTTACGTATGCACGAAAAGCTTGTTTTATTGAATCTGTGCTACAAGAACTGAATATCGGTGAATTTGCACAAGACATGAATAAATTTATTCATGTACTTAAGTACACTTGTCATCGACAAATTCGAAGTGTCATTCGCGGGTTACGTGACATGATAGATCGCAATGAAGAATATCCAAGTAAGTTAGTGTATACGCTGAAAAAACTATTGAATCAAACATCACAATATCAAATTCTTGATACAGCGGCAAAAGAAGGTATTTACCCTCTTATTGGACAACATGTTCCAAAAGAACAAAAGGAGCAAGCTGTATTTGATTTTGGATTGCATTTCTCTATGTACTCTCTTCGAAACATCAAAAAGTTGTTCCGTAAAACATATGAGTTACTAAAATCCAAATTTGCTGTACCTGTTACAGAGGAATCATATCATCGTAACTATCTAAAATATCAAGAAGAAACATTGTTTAGAAAGTACGCCTATGAACAAGGTGCAAATCTAAATGCTTATATGGCTTTAGAAATAGAAATACGTGAACTTCTAAAAACAAGAGGACATAAAGATCGCTTTATTCCAAGTGATGTTCGCGAATTGTTCATTGAAAAGATAGATCGACTACCTAAAGAAAAGCTTCGCGTTATTGAAGTACCGGATGAGTTCAATTTGATTACGTTTATGCGTGCATTGGAACAATTAGTACGCACTGGTATTCAAGTAACCACAGCTGAACAAGTACTTGAGGTAATAGAAACAAATTAATGATACTCCGCTCTCTATTTTTGAAAAAATTATAAATAGAGGGCTATTCGTGTTGGTTCCATTCAAAAGAAGCCCTCTACTGATTTCTTCACATAGATACCTTTACTAGATTCTATTCATAATAGAGTCTTTTTTTATGCATTTCTATACACAGCTGTACTACAATTAACTAATTTTCCACATCTATGTTTCAATAAACACGTTATTTTTATCTAAAATGCATACAAATATCTACAAAAAATCATAAGAAAAACATTAAATTTCGTGGGTAAGTAGATAATTAGAGCCTAATGTGAATAATATGATGCAATTATTATTGAAATAAATGGATTTTAGTACTTCACCTATCAAAAATCATCAATATTTATGTGAGTAATGTGACAAATTCTAATTATGTTGATTAGTTAGCCTAGATTGTGAATGTTTTGTGAGTAAATATTATAAAATTGTGGACATACAGTGGATGAATTGAAAATTTAGCACTTGAATAAATATATTTAACAATACATCAATTTGTTTCATTTTTTATGTAGAAATACGTGATCTTATTTATGATTATTTGTAGGTTTTATACCTTACTAATGGTTAATTTTCTGCTGTTAAATTTTGCTGTTTATGATTTTTTACGCTATCGCATACTCAAATCCCTTGTTACAGTAAGGATAAAATCCTATTTATTATCCCTATATAAGTTTTATCTTTATATTTTTAATATATATAAGATATATATTTATATAAGATTTTATTAACTACCATGTAGTTTTTAAAAAAAATTGATTGAAAATAAAAATTAAATTCATAATTTAGAACAAATAAAAAAATCCCTCTTTTACATATAAATAAAAAAGCCAATCTCAATTTTGAGTTGGCTTTTAATTATAAACTTTTATAGAGCAAGGTTGAGTTACTGTATATAAAGTTTACGATTTTACTTTATATCTTATTATATAATGAATTGAATGAATGTTCAAATAAATCTCTTGGTAAACAGATTCCTAAAAAATAACAATTGCATATAGTCTGTATTGGAATAAGTGGTGAGTAGTTCAAAAAAGCCCTATGCTGGGATTCAAATCATTTAAAACAGCAGCGGCTATATTAAGTGAGGTGAAAATTATACATATGATAAAAAGAGCCAGATTGATTTGTGGAATCCACCTGGCCAAAATTTAGATATTACTTGTACCTGTTTTGAAGTTTTCGAATCAGAACCTAATTTACAGCATTATAGGTTCTTTAATTGGCGGTAAAAATCCTATTTCTATAGCGTATTTCAATAATAAGTTTATATATTCTTGATTTGGTTTTAAGCAATATATATTTATACTGTTTAGAAACCTTTGAGTATATTCACAAGAAGGGATAGACATGGATCCCTCCTCTACAGATTCTAATAAAGGCATTATCAATTCTAATGCTTGTTGGTTTTGAGGAGTTAAATTATTATTAAAGAACTTATCTATATACTCTTGTTCATCCACCAACAATATATCGTATCCAAAATACTTTAGATTAGTAATGAATTGATCCCAGTTAAGTTGTACTGGATTACAAATATGCATAGTCCGACCTATTGTGTTTGTTCTATAAGATAATTCTGTAATAGCCATGCTGCAATAATCAATAGGAGTTAGGTCAATATAAGTATGAACTTTTGGAGCCGTTCTGGATAAAAATATACCTTTTAGTAATCGATAAAAAGCATTTTCATTTATATTATATTGAAATTTTCCTGTAATAGAATGCCCTACTAAATTTCCAACACGATAAATGGTGCCGTCTATTCCCTCTTTAATTGCTTCCCTAACCATTTTTTCAGCTTGAAACTTACTTTCGAGATATACATTATCTAGGATCTGTCCTCTATCGAAATCTGATTCAAAAAATATGAAGTTATTTGGATCATTTTCAGTATGGCCTACCACACTTAAAGTAGATACATAATGAAAACGTGCATCTGCTTTCTTGGCTAAATGTAATAGATATGTTGTAGATTGAACATTTACTTTTTGAAAATGTTCACGTTCTCCATAATGTCTTACATCTCCACCACAATGAATTATAGAGTCTAGGTCCCCTTTTAACTGATTAATAATTTGTGAAGTGAGACCGAGGTTTATCAAAGATAGATCTCCTTCTAAAAACTTAATTCTTCCCTTCATTTTTGAAAGGATTTCGGTTCCAAAGTAAAATTCCATTCTTTCTTCTAATTTTTTATGAATTTCTTGATTTTCATTTTTACGTGCTAAACAATATATGAGAGTTGAAGGCAGTTTTAATAACCGTTCTAGAATATGAGCACCTAAGTATCCAGTTGCTCCTGTAAGAAGTATCGTTTTGGGATATTCTACTACGTCTTTAAAAGATTCGTGTAGTTCAGTTTTATTATAGGTCTGGATATCAGCTATATCGTTTTTCACCCTTAAATCATTAGATGTTGTATCTTCTTTTATTTGTAAGTTACTCATATCTTCAATATGATGAGCTAGCTTTTCTATAGTTCTATACTTGAAAAAATCTTGAATCTTAAGATTCGGGTATAATGGTTTTAATTTTACTAAGACCGGCATGATTTTTAAAGAATGCCCACCTAAATTGAAGAAATCATCCTTAATGCTGATTTCTTCAATGCTTAAAGCCTCAGACCAAACTTTTGCAATGTTTTTTTGTACTGTAGTTTCGGGTAGAATGATAGATTCATTTATATTGCTATTATCAACTTCTATTTCTAACAATTTACTAGAATCAACCTTACCATTCGGAGTTACTGGTATCTCTAATAAATGAATATAATCTTTAGGTAACATATACTCTGGTAATACACCAGATAAATATGAAATTAAATGCTGATTTTTTATTTGTTCATTGTCTAATGTTTTGTAATAAGCTCGTAATAACATCCCATCTTTTGTTGGAATGACAACAGCTTGTGTTATTTCTGGAAATTGTAAAAGTGCATCTTCTATTTCTCCTAATTCAATTCGATGGCCTCTTATTTTAACCTGTTTATCGCGTCTGCCCATAAATTCTATATTTCCATCTTTTAACCATCTTGCTAAATCACCTGTTCGATATAGTCTCTTATTTCTATCGAATGAAAATGGGTTTGATATGAATGCCTGTTTTGTTTTACTTTCCTGATTCCAATATCCTTTTGCTAGACCAATACTATCAATATACAACTCTCCTACAACACCGATTGGACAAGGCTGCATGTGAGAATTTAATATATGAACCTTTGTATTAGAAATAGGCATTCCAATTGGAACAGTCTTAGAACTGTCACGCATACATGCTTGTATTGGATAGTACATTGCTGTAACAGTAGATTCTGTAGGACCATATTCATTTACAACTTGTACTTGATCTTGTAAAGTCTCCTGCCAGCTTCTAATAGCACTTGCTGATGCGGCTTCCCCTCCCATTATAATAAATTTTAATGATTTTATCTTTTCACTCTCTGTTTGATTCAGTGATATAGATAACTCGTTAAAAAAAACTGTTGGTACATCTGATATAGTTGCTTGAATCTCTTGAATAGCCTTAGTATATGCAGCGGTTGAATACCGTTGTTCGTCATTTAACAGGTGTAATTGTGCACCATTTAATAAAGTGGAGAAAATTTCTGATACTGACGAATCAAAACTATGTGAATAGAATTGAGTCACTTTATCTAGGTGTGATACATGAAATACCTCTTTTCTCCATAGAGCTAAGTTTAGGACGCCTTTATGAGTTAATAATGTACCTTTCGGTTTCCCTGTTGATCCGGAAGTATAGATAACATATGCTAAATCATCTGGTTCAGTCAAAACTTTAATATCGTGATTTACATTAGTTTGCTGGATATCTTCAACTATAGAAATTTTGTCAGCATCTAAATTTAGATATTTTTTATATTCATGCTTTGTGATAACTCTACAAGCCTCACTATCTTGTACTATATATTCAATTCGTTCTTTAGGGTATTTCACATCAATTGGAATGTAAGCTCCACCAGCTTTTAATACTCCGATCATTGTAATAATACTATCTATACTTCTATCTAAAAATAATGCTACTTTATCTCCTTTCTTTATACCGTTTTCTAAGAGATGTTGAGCTACTTGGTTCGAACGGTTATTTAATTGCTCATAAGTCAGAGAATAAACATTAGTTGATAAAGCGATTTGATTTGGATATAGGCTTATCTGCTTATAAAATTGTTCCTGTATGCTTTTAAAATATGGATATGGTTTCTCTGTATTGTTTACTTTTGAAAATAATGCTTCTTCCTTCTCTGATAAAAACACAAGTTTTTCATATGGTACTGTTCGTTGGTTGATAAATCCTTGAAGTATATTTGAAAAGTTTTGTGTAAACCTTACAATAGATTCTTTTTTGAATAAATCAATCTTATATTCAAACGCTACTTCAATAGAATCTATACCTTCTTCAACGGACACAGAAAGATCAAATTTACTAATAGTCTGATTAAAGGGTAATAATTGAAGACTATATTCACCATCACTCTGTAACATGTCTTGTTGGTAACTAAACATTGTAGAGAAAATCGGATTATTGCTAATGCCTCTATCTGGGTTTATTGCCTCAATTACTTTATCAAATGGATAAGATTGATTCTGAAAAGCATTTAAACAGTTCTCTTTAACCACTTGTAATAACTGTTGTAAATTTTTTGCATCATGTAATTGTGTTCTTATTGCTAAAGTATTTACAAAAAATCCTTGTATATGTTCAAATGCTTCGTGATTTCTCCCCGCAATCGGCGTACCAACAATGATATCTTTTTGATCAGTCAAGTAATGTAATAATTGGATATAGGCTGCAAAAAATAACATATACATGGAAACATTCTCTTGTTCACATACTACTCTTAAAGATTTGTGAATCTCATTGTCTAATTTTATTCGAAATACATCCCCGCTATTGCCTTGTTGATTAGTATGATTAAAATCAATAGGAAGACTTAATTTTGGCAAAGGAGTCTTTAATTCAGAAATCCAATACTCCTTCTCTTTGTCCCATTTCCCTGTATCTAACTGATTTTGTTGCCAATTAACGTAGTCAATATAGCGATTAGATATAATAGATAACTCTGGAGTATTTCCTTTATCTAAAGCATGATAAACCCTCATTAATTCATCTAATAAGTACTTTAAGCTCCATTCATCTGTAATAATATGATGAGAATTTATATATAAATATGAATTTTCCCTATTGGTATTAAACAATTGAACACGAAATAGAGGTCCTTGTTCCAAATCAAATGGTGTATGGTCATTTGACTGTATTTTTCTATTTACATATACTTGTTGTTCTTCTTTAGCAATATGAGTGATATCCTCATAGTAAAAATCAATAGGCATTGACTTTAAAATTGTTTGTTGTGGTTCCCCGTCTTTTTCAATAAAAGTTGTCCGTAACATTTCATGGCGTTTAACAAGAAACTCAAAACTAGTTTGTAACAAATCCTTTTGTAAACGTGGCTTTATATATATTTGTACTGGTACATCATACACTCTGCCTATAGGGTTTATTTTGTTTAAAAACCACAATCGTTTCTGTGCATTAGAAAGATTATAATGCTGTTGCTCTTTTACCTTTGCAATTTTTTCATGATAAGTATTATTGTTTTTGGTATTACTTAGTTTATCAATATAAGCCGACAAACTAGAAACCGTTCGATACTTAAAAATATCTTTAACTTCTAATTTTAAATAAAAGTTTTTTTGAATTTGATTTAATACTTGCACAGCAATTAATGAGTGTCCACCAAGTCTAAAAAAGTCATCCTCTTTACTAATTATTTCTTTTTCTATATTTAAAATATTCGACCAAATTCCAACTAAAACTTTTTCAGTATGACTTGTAGGAGGTATGTATTGATGAACTGTTTTTTCTAATAAAGATGGTATTTCTGCTTTTAATTCCTTCTTATCAATTTTTCCACTTGGTGATAATGGGAATATTTCAAGGTGAAACAAATAACTAGGTATCATGAAATCTGGTAATTTTGTATTTAAAAATTCTTTTAGCGCGTCCTCTTTGATAGCTACATTCCCCTGTGATAAATAAAAACAAACAATCTTATCATTTTCATATACAATTGCTACTGTATCTTTTATTTTTGGATGCTTTAATAGTACTTCCTCAATTTCATCAAGCTCAATTCTATATCCGCGCAATTTTACCTGATTATCGTTTCTTCCCCAAAATCCTAGATTTCCATTTGGTAAAAGACGTACCAAATCACCCGAGCGATAAAGTCTCTTATTAGGATTATTTAATGTTGATCCAGAAAGAAAAGCCGTTCTTGTTTTTTCTTCTTGATTTATATATTCTTTTGCAACCCCCTCTCCCCCGATGTATAGTTCTCCAATCACATTTTGAGGACATAACGTGCCAAAGGGACTTACTACAAATACCTCACTGTTATGAATTGGCTTACCAATAGGGATACTAGACTGTTCATCTAATATTTCTTGTTTAATCTCATAAATGGTTGTACATACAGTTGCTTCTGTAGGTCCATATGCATTGATAATCGGAATGTCTAATCCCATTTTTTTTTGCCATTTACGCACTGCTTCAGTAGGTAAAGTTTCTCCACCTACAAAAATACATTTTAAAGAACTCAGTTTATCTAACAGTCTCTGTGGCATACTTACTAACAACTTGAAGAATACAGTTGGTAATACGCAATAATTTATATGATTTGTTTTAATTACATTTATAAAATCTTCAGCAGAACGTTTTTCAATTTCAGAAATTATATGTATTTTCCCGCCAAATAAAAGAACTGGAAAGATTTCTATTATTGAAGCATCGAAAATCATAGATGCAAATTGTAAGAATACGTCATTTTTTGTTAATGAAAAACTACTTTTTAATGAGTAGGATAAATTAATTACATTTTTGTGTGGTACTGCTACCCCCTTTGGTAAGCCTGTTGAACCAGAAGTATAAATAATATAAGCGATATCTTCGCTAGTATGCTGTTGCTCAATATATCCCTTGAAATTACAATAGACAAATTCATCTATATTAATTGTATGGATATTATTATCTTCAATAAGTTCTTTATATTTTTTTCTTGTAATGACAATGCGACTATTACTATCTTTTAGTATGTAATGTATTCTAGATTCAGGAAAATTCGGATCAATCGGAACATAAACTCCACCTGATTTTAATACACCTATAATTGAAACAATTGTATCAATGTCTCTTTCCATCATAATGCCTACACGTTGTCCTTTTTTAAACTTATTTTGGCATAGATAGCTTGCAATCTGATTGGAACGTTGTTTTAATTCATTATACGTAATTTGTTTATCCCCCATTGATATGGCAACTTTATCAGGTGATTCAATTGCCTGAATGTCAATGAGCTGGTCTAATGTTTTATAATCAGGATATTTCTGAATCTTCGAATTAATATTCTTATACAAACTATGATCCTTATCTAAAAGTAAATCTAATGAATAAATAGGTTCATTTGCATGAAGAATTAATTTTTGAAGTAAATGTTCAAATCTTTCAATTAAATCATTAATAGTTTCAGGTCTATATAAACTCGAATTATAGTCTATTTCAATTTTATATTCGTCATTTGTTGTATCACTAATAATCCTCCATACCATATCAAAGATACTCACTCTTTTATTGTCTGTCAGCACCTTTGCATCAATACCTGGTAAAAGTATTTCTGGCAGCTTTACCATATTAAATGCAGTTGAATATGTGAAATTTGAATTTCCACTTCCACTTAATTTTAAGTTTTGGACTAAATGCTCAAATGGATAATTTTGGTGTTCTGTAGCTTCTTTAACACGGTTATTAACTTTGTTAAGTAATTTTTGAAAGGTGTCTTCTTTTGAAATTGATACTATTATCGGTAAAGTATTAATAAAGTATCCAAAAGTATCCGCTTCTTGTGATCGTGGTCTCGTGTTAATTGGCATACCAACAACCATATCTTGTGAATTTGTCATTTGGTGGAGTAAACTAAAATAAGCACTTAGCATTACTCGATACATACTTACTTTATTTTTTTTAGCGAAATCCTTTATTTTAATAAATACATTTTTATCTATAATTTTACTGATACAATCTCCAGAATGTTTCCTTTCATCGTGTCCATTTCTATTAAAATCAGAGGGGAATTCTGTGTAAGGTAATTCACGATCAAGAGCTTTTTTCCAATAAGAACATGCCTCATTATAAGAAGCACCATAAATCTGGTTGATTTCATATTGGACAAGTTCTTTATAAGATGCCTCTTGATTAATAATTTTTTGGTTAGAAATTAATTTTGAATAATTATCAGATAGTTGTCGAATCAATATACCCAGACTCCAGCCATCAAATATTATATGGTGGAAAATCATATGAAAAATATATTCATTCGAATTCAATTTAACTAACTGTACTCTAAATAATGGGGCATTTTCTAAATTGAAATTTTTATATAAAGGTTCTTCTAGATGTTTTTTTAGAACTAATTTTTTTTCTTCATCTTGGAATTCTGTTAAATCATACACTGGAATGTCGAATTCTATATTTTGTTGAATAAATTGTTTTGGCTTTGAATCTTTTTTTATAAATACTGTCCGTAAAGCTGAATGAGATTGTATAACCTTTATGAATGATTGTTTTAAAAAGTCTATATTAATATTACCTTTTAAGTGGATCATAATAGGCTCATTATAAGCACCTTCCGTTAATTTCATTTGATTCGCTAACCATAATGAACCTTGACCTACAGTCAAATCAATTTCATCAACCTTTTCACAATTTTCTCCTGTGTTCTTCATACAAAACACCCCTTTAATTGTTATATATAAAGTTAAAAATTGGATATTCTTAACAGTTAAAATATATATATATGGTAAATTTTTGTAAATGTATTTCTTTCGACTAAATTCTACATTTTTTGTTTAAATGCATCATAAATTAGTTATGTTATTATTCACTAATACATCTTGAACAATTTCAGATATGTCTTTAATGATAATTTTTTTTGAAACTGACTAGAAGTTGCACATACAGATAATTTGTGATTAGAATCTATTTGATATTGCGTAAAAAATAAGATGAATAGAGATCATCTTGTTTAACGAATTACCCAAAAGAATTCTCCTTCCTCAAGCGTGTGAAGGGCAATAGCCCAACGGTAGGTGGGAGATGAATTTCGGTTTGGTGTAGCCAAAAAGCACGTAACTGTGCTTTTTATTTTCTTTATGGTATGTCTTATGAAATAAAAAGGTTGGTATATCAGTGAAATTAGATAGTAATAATCATTCAGTGTTCTTGTTGTATTATCATCTTGTATTAGTTGTGAAATACAGAAGAAATGTATTCGATGATGATATGTCTGACTATGCAAAAGACATGTTTGTAAGACTTTCTGAGAATTACAATATAACGTTAGTCGAGTGGAATCATGATGTTGACCACGTACATATCTTGTTCAAGGCACATCCTAATACAGAAATGACAAAGTTCATTAATGCTTATAAGAGTGCGAGTTCTCGATTAATAAAGAAAGAGTTTCCACAAGTGAAAAAGAAACTTAGGAAAGAAATGTTTTGGGCAAGAAGTTTTTATTTGCTAACTACTGGTGGTGCACCAGTAGACTTGGTGAAGAAGTATATCGAAAATCAAGGGGAGAAGTGAGGTGAAATGATATGACCAAGCATAATAAAGCATATAAATTTCGTTTGTATCCAACAGAAGAACAAGCATATCTTATGCGTAAAACCTTTGGTTGTGTGCGCTTCGTATATAACAGAATGTTGGCTGAACGTAAAGAAGTATATGAGAAATACAAAGGTGATAAGGAACAACTAAAGAAACAAAAGCTTCCAACTCCAGCAAAATACAAAGAAGAGTTTGAATGGTTGAAAGAAGTTGATTCATTAGCTTTGGCAAATGCTCAACTAAACTTGCAAACTGCCTATAAGAATTTCTTTAGTAGTCAAAATGACTTCCCAACATTCAAAAGTAAAAAAGACGGAAAGTCTTATACAACGAATGTAGTAAATGGAAATATTATGTTGCTAAATGGTCATATCAAATTACCAAAACTGAAAATGGTACGTATCAAACAACATAGAGAAATACCACAAGACCATATTATCAAGTCGTGTACAATCTCCATGACACCTACTGGTAAATACTATGTGTCCATCTTGACTGAATACGAAAAAGAGATTGTACAAAAAGAAGTAGAAACAGTTGTTGGATTAGACTTTGCGATGGATGGATTATACGTTAGTTCTGAGGATGAGAGAGCCAATTATCCTAAGTTCTATCGTAAAATGTTAAACCAATTAGCAAAGGCCCAACGAGTATTATCAAGACGCACAAAAGGTTCAGAGCGTTGGAATAAGCAACGTATTCGGGTAGCTAATTTGCATGAAAAAGTAGCAAACCAACGTAAGAACTTCCTTCATCATAAGTCAAAAGAATTAGTCGATAACTTTGATGTTGTAGCAGTTGTGAAAGTGTGAAAGATATGCCATTATCTGAACGAGTATATTCTTGCATATGTGGTGCAAATCTCGATAGAGATTATAACTCAGCCATCAATATCAAAAATGAAGCAATACGCCTAGTAGCATTAGCGTAAATAGCAACAAAATAACCCTTGGAACAAGGGAGTTAGCTCGGCTGTCTTAGGACTAATTCGTTAGCTATCAAAAGTAACGACTAACCGAGAAGCCCCCACTTCAAGTAAGCTCGTAAGAGCTACTAAGTGGCGGGTAGTTCACAACAATTCCAGTTATCGTTGTTTCCCACGAAGAACGAGAGGTTTTTTCAACACGTGGAGATGAAGAGGGATTTGTGCACTTAAAAGAATTTTTTGAAAAAGTTAAAAGTATGTCTATGTAGACTACTTAAATAAGAATAGTGATTTAAAAAATACTGGTAATGCTAAATAACTTGGAAATTGCAAATCTCATTGTACATGCTATAATGTAGATACAAACTGAGGTATACTTCAGTCAATAAAGCCATACAATAAAAAAGAGAGCAACATGCTACCAACATGTGCTCCTTTTTGGATAACTGCTACCGTCAAGGTGGTGGCTATCATAACTTATTTTTTCTTACGAAATCCACCCTTTTTACGCTTCCGACGGCGAGATGATAGGGTGGATTTCTTGTGTTCTAAAATGTTTTTCTTAAGGAGGTGTGCAATCGTTTCACGAACGATCCCCTTTATAATTTCTTTTAGAAATTCAAGAAGTACTTCCATGGCTTTTCACCCCCTTCCCTTCCAAAATAGAAAGAAGGAGTGATAGTCTCCACCCTAACTTCACAATTATCTTTTAATATTATAGCATAGTATTTTGGGTTTGAAGACTGTTTATCTCTTCTTAATAAGAGTCGAGTATTGTGTAATATCTTGTATAGTATCTATAAGAAATACTTTGAATCTGATTCCCCTTTTCAAAAATTAAAGCATTTTGATATTCTAATTGCTCAACGAATGTCCAACCATCTTTCTCCAGCATCTTTATGAAGGGCTCCATTTTCCCACGTTTTACTAAATAAAGAGAAACATCTGAATACCGATCTTCGTTTGGTTCTATTTCAACTATTTCTTTCCCTTGAAAAATCATTTTTGACATTCCTATGGCTAATGGTATGGGGTTCTCTTCTTGAAAAATAACTCTTCTTTTTTCGATAACGAATATAGCCAACAAGGTAAATATTAATAACGGAATGATGAATTTTTTTGACTTTAACAAGCAACGTCACCTCTTTCCTCTTTTTCCCTGTTGCAACATACATTCTTCTTATATACATAACTGTCCTTTGTGAGTAGATATTTTATTTTTTGTACAAATTCAATAATATGGATAGCACTCATATGTATTAGTGTACCTAGAATTTTATATGGATGGTGAGACATATGAATCAATATCAAATGCTGTATAGTACACCGTATCTTTATTCCTCTCGAACATTGAATCAAATGTGTAAAAGTACTAAAAGTGAAGAAAACATATGCGCTATACAAGAGCATATGCAACGGCATAATGTATATCTAGATTCACAGTATCGAGGTTATTATTATCTAAGTCGTAAAATTGAGGAATATCTAAATGATGACGAATATCCATTAAGTTGGAATGAATTACTCGATAATTATCAATTGTACAAAGATAATCAAGGGAATCTGTCTATTAAACTGAAAGGACGGAGTTAACATGACAATCATTGGAGAATTAGGGGTTGTATATGGTGTGACAGGTGCTTCGGTTTTAGGAATTAAATTAATGAAAAGGAAAGGTCTTTACCTTCCAGACTGGTTGCTACGTGCGGGGCTAAAATGCTTATTAATTGGGAGTGTTTGGTACGTGCTAATGGATATACTAGATGTGTTTCTACGTTAGTATTACATCTGGCAGTTGAAAATGATTATAATAGCGCATCTTAAAAGGCTTTTTCTAAGCTTCCATACAGGCTCAACTACCTTAAGGAGGTATGGAGGGTATGATATCACTTTTATTAATACCAGCAACCTTTATAACAGTAGCTTACTTTTATCAAAGTAAAGGAATGAGTGATAAGAAAAAAATTGCAACGTTTTTTGAAATTGCAAAGATATGTGTTCAACATAAAGGTGAATTACAATACCCTATTTTTATAAAAGAAATAGAAGATGACATAAGTATGAATTATGTTTACAAGTTACCACTCGGCGTACCTAGTCAACTTATCAAAAAGTTAGCTGAAGTATTAGAAGAAGGACTATATAAACCTGTTAAAATATCGTTTCATCAAAGAGAGCTTCATATTCGAGTATTTAAGCAACGAATACCGGAAATGTGGAATTGGTCTAAGGATCTGTTAAAAGCGCACACATGGAGAGTTATGATGGGGAAAGCATTAGATAAATACGTGTATCATGATTTCGAGAAAACACCGCATATGTGTGTAAGTGGAATGACTCGTTTTGGAAAGACAGTATTCTTAAAAAACGTGATGACTAGTTTAATTTTGCAACAATCTCAACACGTGAATTTTTATATTATCGATCTGAAGGAAGGGCTAGAATTTAGTCCTTACAAAGAGCTATCCCAAGTAGTAGAAGTAGCTGAAAACCCGGAACAGACGTTAGAGATGTTGTTGAGAGTGCGTGAAAAGATGGTAAAACAGATTGAGATGATGAAAAAGTCCTATTTTACCAATGTTATAGATACATCAATTAGAGAACGTTGCTTCATCATAGTAGATGAAGGAGCGAATCTTTGTCCGACACAAGGTTTACCTAAAAAACAACGGGATATATTATTTATGTGCCAGGAGATGTTATCTGAAATCGCAAGAATCGGAGGTGGTTTAGGATTCCGGCTTATATTTTGTACCCAATATCCAACCTCTGACACATTGCCAAGGCAAATTAAACAAAATGCTGATGCAAAGCTAGGTTTTCGATTACCAACAGCGGTTGCTTCCCAAGTTGCTTTGGATGAACCAGGTCTTGAGGATCTGCCTTCCCTTCCAGGAAGAGCATTATTTAAGACTGATCGCACAGAAGAAATTCAGGTACCTTATTTAAAGGATATGGACATGTGGGAATTACTGAAGCAATACAAGGTGGTGAAACAAAATGAGGCATCAAACACTCAAACAGAAAGCGAGACAAATCGAGATTTTATCCACTTTGAGTAAGTTAGATTTTGCAACGAGGAGGCAATTACAAGCCATCCACTGTCTAGGTAGTATTCGAAATGCAAATCGTGTATTAAAGGATCTGACTTCATATTGTCACATCACAAAAATAGCTCGTGAGCATGTATATTATTTAAATAAAAAAGGACGTGATTTATTAGGAATCACAAGGACAGTAAAGAAAAATAGTCAATTACAGCACATTTTAATGAGAAACGAAGCCTGGATGTGGCTAGGATTTCCCGAATGGAAAACAGAAAGACCTATAGAATTTTCAATCAAGGGTCAGCGATATCAAATTATCCCAGATGCAACGTATTTCGAGGAGAATGTTCCACATTTTGTTGAAGTAGATCGTATGCAACACATGAAAGCAAATGAACACAAAATACAGTTATATGGCCATATAACGGATATCTATAAAAGGCAGAAAGATATAACTCCAGTAATTCTCTTTTTCACACTATCAGACTATCGGCAATCTAAATTAGAGCAATATGCTATAAAGCAAAATGTATTTATGAGAACATTCGTGATGGAAGATGTTTTTAGTTAAAACCAGAAATCCTGATGGTCTACATTCTTATTAGTTAATTTTCTTAATGTCCTAATAATCTTTTGTCCATTCTTTAAAGATGGATGGAATGCATCACCTTTACACAGTCGACTAATCGTTCCTCTATTGACCCCACTTTCTCGGGATACTTCTTGCTGAGTTAAATTATGTTTGTCTAAAAACCTTCCAAACTTAGAGCGAGGTTTACCGATTCCGAACCAACTCATAAAATCACCTCAAAATTAGTTGTTTGTTATTACATCTTGTCCAAGAATCAAACTTTTTAAACTTCAACATAATTTGCATATTTGCTGAGAAAACATCATAGTATAAAAACAAAGATTAAAAAACTAAAAAAATATGTAATAATTTTGAGGAATCTAGCATTCATAGTAATAGCTACAAGTTGCTGATACACTAGCCTAATGGCAACTTGTTGCAACGAGTATTCCTATAAAATAAAAAGCTTAAATCCATTGGTACATAAGGGTTTGAGCTTTTCTTAATTTATAAAGAAACGAAAACGAGTTTAATAAGTTAAGAGATATAAAAGCGTTCCGTAGTCGAATTTTGAAGAATCTCATATAATTTCACGCACCATATTTGTATTAAAAATTATTTGCAAAAGGATTGTATAAACCGAAAAATAAGGTTTACAATAAGAACAAATGTTCTGTCTTTAGAGGGGTTACCTTGTATGATTATTCTCTATTACCTAACCAATTATTTTGTGTATAGATCTTCGTAGTTTTTATGCGTCGTTGAGTTGCATCAAAATGGGATTAGACCCTCTTCACACTAAATTAGCTGTGGTTGGTGATGTGAATAGAAATGGCTCAATTGTATTAGCTGCGACGCCACCATTAAAAGCGTTAGGTGTTAAGAAAATGGCCAGATTTTATATTGATATCTTTTTTTGAGTTAAATTAAAATTAATAATTCTATCAAAGGTTATCTTACTTTTTCTCAAAAGTAAAAAATATTTGAGTGAAATTCTTATTTACGCAAGAACAATGTCCGCTAATGCTTATTCCTTTTTGGTTCTATTGCTACATATTCCTCTACGTCGGGGTACAGCCGGGATACTTGTGAAAATAGGTTATAGACTCACTTTTATTTCCAATCTGATTTTTTGTTTTTTGATAAAACTCCTTCCTTGAGATCTGTGTAGCAATGGAATAAAATCATCGTCATGTACAGTAAAGCACCATTTTGCCAAATCCACAGGGTTTCAAACCTTTCGCCATGCTTCATGTACGATAAACGGTTCTGGTGCAAAAACTTCAGGGGAATTGCAAATAATCTCTAAATCTTGGACATACTGATACTATTACTCTAAAAAAGGTGTGTGATCGGTATGAAAAAGGAAAATTTGTTCAAATGGAAGCACTATCAACCTGATATTATCTTATTAACGGTAAGATGGTACCTACGGTACAACCTAAGTTTTCGTGATTTGGTGGAAATGATGGAGGAACGAGGTTTGTCTATTGCTCACACCACTATTATGCGTTGGGTGCATCAATATGGACCTGAATTAGATGAAAGAGTACGACGTCATCTTAAGACAACAAATGATTCCTGGAGAGTCGATGAAACGTATGTGAAAGTAAAAGGGCAATGGATGTATTTATATCGCGTAGTCGATTCAGAAGGAAATACCATTGATTTTTATCTAATTGAATCAAGAGATAAACAAGCAGCCAAGCGCTTTTTCAAGAAAGCCGTGGCTGCTTCTCATATTTGTAAACCTCGCATAATAACAGTAGATAAGAACCCTGCCTATGCTGTAGCGATTCAAGAGTTAAAAGAAGAGAAACGTATACCTGAAGGCATACAACTAAGGCAAGTTAAATATCTCAATAATATAGTGGAACAAGATCACCGTTTCATTAAGAAACGTGTACGTTCTATGTTAGGATTCAAGTCATATGCAACAGCCACTTCTATATTGAGTGGCGTTGAAACCATGCATATGATGAAAAAAGGACAACTTCACTTACAGGTGAAGTCTGCCCAAAATGAAGTTAGATTCATACATAAATTATTTGGACTTGCAGTATAAGATATGATTCCGTTAGGAATATATGTGCTGTATTCTTTTTTGTTTTATTTTTGCACCAGAACCATATTTTGTTTCCTAATAAAGAGGAGAATTCTAATGCAGTTCTTAAAAAGAACTGCATTTTTTTAGTAATAAAAATCTACGATGATATCATCATTTTATAAATAAATTCACTGCATACTTGTTTCTACAGTTGGAGATTATTTCAAATGTACAGATTTGAGTAATGAAAGAAGGGAATTAATTTTGAATAAAAATCTGAAATTAGCATTTTCTGGCGGTGGGTTTCGGGCTTCATTCTATGCGCTGGGGGGGTATAAACGGATAGTTGAATGTAAACTAGATCAGTATGTGACGAGTATCAGCTCTGTTTCTGGAGGTAGTATCACCGCTGCAGCTATTATGGTTGCCCTATATAAAGGTGGTGAGTTTCGAAATGTAATTGATTTTGAAGAGCGTGTTATTACTCCCCTAGTTAAATTAGGACAAATCGACCTTCGTACAAAATTGATTACAAATTCTTTTACAAAACAAATCTTGTCTTTTAAATCTATTCGAGAGAAATGTAGCGATGCACTACCAACATTACTTGATGAATATCTTTGCGAAGGGATTCACATGAAGGAATTACAAAACCTTTCGACCACCTGGTATTGTAATACAACCTGTTTAGACACTATGAGGATGTTTTATTTCTCAAATGATCATATGTACGGAACTTATATTGGACAAACAACCAATATAGATGACATTTCCATTTCTTATGCTGTGGCTACTTCTGCCGCTTTTCCATTATTATTTGCCCCTATCTCTTTATCGGTAGCAGATAGAATCTTTTGCGATCCGGAAAATCGAATGCAAGGGAACCCATTGTTAAAATATGA
>Ga0102589_1002570_pt1 | contig 20566 bp, 14 predicted proteins | sample AraplaMF_Col_mLB_FD_76858 | JGI IMG/M metagenome (GOLD analysis project Ga0102589, IMG submission 76858) | Arabidopsis root microbial communities from the University of North Carolina, USA - plate scrape MF_Col_mLB | ecosystem: Host-associated > Plants > Roots > Endosphere | place: USA... | reverse complement strand
GATGATGCGAAGGTCGAGCAGCAGGGACCAGTTCTGCATGTAGTGCAGGTCGTATTCGACTCGGGCAGCCATCTTGTCAACGGTGTCGGTCTCGCCGCGCAATCCATTCACCTGCGCCCAGCCGGTGATTCCAGGCTTCACCCGATGCCGCTGCATGTAGTTCTGCACAATCACCTTGTAATGGTGGTTGTGCTCCACCGCATGGGGGCGCGGGCCTACGATGGACATCTTTCCCTGCAGCACGTTGATGAACTGCGGGAGCTCGTCGAGACTGGTGCGACGCAGGAACTTGCCGAAGGCGGTGATGCGCGGGTCACCCTTGGTCGCCTGCGTCACTTGCCCTGCATGCTCGTCATGCAGGCGCATGCTGCGAAACTTCCAGACCTTGATGGTCTTTCCGTCCAGCCCGTGTCGCTTCTGCTTGAACAGCACCGGACCCGGCGAGCTGAGCTTCACGCCAATCGCAATCAGCGCGAGCAGCGGAGCAATCAGCATCAGGATCAACGCGCCGAGCACGCGATCCTCCAGCCCTTTGACCATGCGCGCCTCACCATCGAGCGGGCTCGCACGCAGATTGATCACCGGCAATCCCGCCATCTGCTCGACGGAATGATTTAGCAACTGCAGACCGAAGAGATCTGGCACGAACTTGATGTCGGCAGTCGAATGATCCAGGTCGGTGATGATTCGATCGATTGCCGCCTGTTCGCTAACGGGCAACGCAATCCACACCTGGCTGATGTGTTGCGACTCAACGTACGGCGCCAACGCGGCCAGGTCACCCAGATGCGGCACACCGGCCAATGCAGGCTGAAGACCATCAGCCGTACTGAACCACCCACGGACTTCGATACCTGCCCAGCGCTGCCGCTCGAGGGTGCGCACGATGTGCGCAGCATCGGCGTTGGAGCCGATGACGACGGCCGTACGCACATCCAGTCCGCGCTCGCGGACCCAGGCGGCCGCCTGGCGGCAGATGAGCCTGCCCGCGCCGGACGCCAGCACCGTGCCAACAAACCAGTAACCCCACCAGAGTCGCGAGGTGACGCCCTGCACCTTCAGCAGCGCGACGTAGAGAACACCGAGCACGAACACGACCGTCCACACGCCCGTCAGCTTGAACGCTTCGCCGACGGCCCCGATGCCGCGCCAGCTGCGATACATCGAGAACGTACCCATCGACAGCATCGTGAACAGCACGCCGCGTGCGATTGCCTGCTGGAACTCCATTGGCATGTCGAAGGTATCGAAGCGCAGCCAATACGCCACCATGCCAACCACAACGACGACCGAAACGTCGAAGATGCGCAACATCAGCCCAAACAAAGCAGAGAACTTGTTCGACTGGGCGCGTTCAACGGCGTACTCGGCCCGGATCGGCGAGAACAGCATGGGGTTATCTCCTGTCATCGCGCGTCACTCGCGTTCGTCAGGAGGAAGGACAACACCAGCGCGAAAACCACCGCGACCCCATGGGTACGCAACGGGTAATCGACGATGGAATGCGCCAACGGGACGAACGCGGCAATCGCCGCAGCACCGAGTATCGGCCCGTGAAAAGTGCGATCAATGAGATTTTTTCGTGTGACGCATATCACGGTGACCAAAACCGTCAGCAACAGGACGAATCCAGGCAGCCCTGCTTCGATCAGCGTTTCAAGAATGTCGTTATGGGCATGCAGCGCGAACACTTCCCGCATCGAACCGACAGGCTCGAACGGTGCATAGACAGACTTGAAACTGCCCCAGCCACTGCCAAGCGGCAGGTAGGCCCGTGCGGCGTCCCAGCCATAGCGCAGATACTGCCAGCGCAGGTCTTCCAACGGGTCTTGCTGCAGGCGCTGGCTGATTCCATCCCAAGCGTAAACAGCAATGCCAGCAATGGCCACGGCGATGCTCGCCAGCGGCGCCCAGCGGCGGATGCGTCCCAGGTTCGAAGCAACGCCTTCGCGCGACGTGAGCAGCAACAAGCCGGCGAGCGCAGCCGTGCAAGCGAGCGCCAACCCGGTGCGCGAAAAGCTCAAGGCTGCCGCAAGGAAGAGCATTGCCGCCACGGAGTACCAAGCCAGCGCAGCGGGCACGCGTCGCAGCGCCTGGCTCTGTACGCCCAGGGCAATCGCGAACGGAAGCAGCATCGCCATCAGGCAGGCGAAGTGGTTGCGGTTGGCGAACAGGCCAATCGCGCCGATGGGATGGTGATAGTCGTAGAACCGCAGCTGCGAATAGGTGCCCGCGGCCGATTGCGCATAGCCGAGCAACGCGGTCAGCGTCGCCACGACAAGCGCGAGTTTGAGCAGTCGCAGGCGCGCTGCGTGGGTAAGCGTGCACGCCAGCGCCCAGAACGAGGCAAACACCATCATCGCCAACAGTGCGCGAACAGTTCCCCAGCGATCCAGCGTCAGCGGCAGCCAGCCATGCGGCTGTCCTGCCTGCGCCAGATCGGCCAGCACGGTTTCGCGACCAGGCAAGAGCGAATACAACGAAGGAGGCAGCGGCAGCAACTGCAGCGCGGCCAAGGCGATCGCGCCGACGCACACCAGCGCCACGGCGCGCTGCGCCCGTGAAGCAGGCGCCCACCGCCAACGCATCGCAGCCAGCAGCAGCGCCGGCGACGCCGCCAGGTGCACGACCAGATCCCCTGCACCACGTGATCCACCGCCTGCCAGCAATGCAGCACTCAACAACAGTGCTGCGGCAAGTTCGGCGGCCGTATCAGGCGTCCCCTTGGCGCCTTTGAAACGCATCTCAACCTCGTTGACAGCAAACGGGCCGCACTCGGCGGCCCATTGCCATCTATCTGCTTCTAATGGAATCGCGAGCTGGCTATCCGCGTTTGCGAGAAGCCGGCTTTACCTTGATTACGGGCTCGACGGCTTCGGCGGCTTCGGCGGAGTCGCTTCCGGCTTGTCGTCACCACCGCCACCACCGCCGGCCAGGGCCAGCGCGCCAGCGGCCACGGCGATGCCGGTGCCGACCATGGCGTAGTTGGTGTCGGCGCCGACCTTGCCCAGGGTCGGGCACTTGGCCGGTGCGGTGTCCTGCACGGTGTAGGTACCGGTCACCTTGAGGGTGCAACCGTTGGAGTAGGTCACATACGCTTCGCCGCCATTGACGACAACAACGTCGCCGGCTTCGGCGCCGGAGCTGTTGGACTTCTCGATAGCGCGGCCAGCAACCTGCACGTCGCTGCCTTCAGAACGCACAAGCACCTTCGGCGACTGCGCCAGCGCACCACCGGCCAGGGTCAACGCAAACATTCCAACGATCAGCGACTTCATTGCAACTCCAGATCTACTTGATTGGGTCACGCCAGACCCCCTGGCGCACGTGTGAATTCTACGTGAAATTGTGCGAACGGTAACACTCCATTGCAGAGCGACCGTCGCATGACGCAGACCACACTGCGCCAGCATGACCAACAGTGACACTGAGCGTCACTGCTGGTCAGTACATCGCGAGGCCGTTACGGGCTCGACGGCTTTGGCGGCTTCGGCGGTTCCTGCGCCGGCTTGTCACCACCACCGCCGCCACCAGCCGCCAAGCCAGCAACCGCTGCCACGCCAGCACCAACGGCCAGGACCGTCGAGCTGGAGGCCTTGCTCTTCTTCGCCGGTGCCGCCGGCTTGGCCGGAGCTGCCTGCTCCTGCGGCTGAGCCTCGGCTGCCGGCTGCGCGGTCTGCGCGGATGCCGCGCCAAATGCAAAGACGGCAACCAGGCCGAACAGAATCTGCTTCATGTCGCTAGAACTCCCTGATCAACACAAAATGTGTCCACTGCAACAGCCTATTCGGCATGTGATGGGTTTGGCAATGTGACGCGGTTGGGAAGTTTTCTCAGTTGCACATCGTCGACCCGTAAAACACCGCTTATCTGACGTTCGGCCATCGAGCGGCCGGTGTGACGAAGTGTCAGTTGTTGACCCTGGCAGTCAGGCGGTACATCGAAGTCTGCGCGAACAGTTTTCCAATGACCGTCACTGTTTGCTGGCAGATCCAGCTCGATCAGGGCCGGGCCGGAGTTGCACTGCACGAACCACGCGAAGCGGCGCGGTGAACCGGTGCGATCGTCCACCGCACTGCTGATTTCATAGCTGCCCGGAGCAAGCACGAGGCGCTGGCGCGGCCCGACGAACCGCACCGCACGACCACTGAAGTCCACCTGCAGGGACTGCTGCCCCTGGGCCGGATCGATTGCATCGAATGCAATGGTCACGCCCGGCTCTTCGTTCCACCGCCAGCCGAAGCCGTCGGTCTTGTCGATGCCCTCGAACCCTGGATCGAACAGCAAGCCGTCGAGCGCCCGGTCGGCCGCCGGCAACGACTGCAGCCAGATTTCGCGCGCACGCGCGGGCTCGCCGAGCGCAGTCAGTGCTTCAACCCGGGCGGCCAGTTCGGGCGCCGTGAGCGGAACTGCCTGCGTGAGCGCAGCGAGCAGCGTTTCCGTCTGCGTGGCATCGGCATGACGCAGCACCGGCGCCAGCGACCCACGCCAAGGCGGATCCGCGGCGAGTGCCTTGACCAGTGCATCGAGAAGCTGCGGGTTCCCCACGTACGGCACCAGCGAAGCAAGCAGCGACTCGCGCATGTGCGGGGCGATGCGCAGTAATGCATCGACGTGGGTCACGCCCTCGCCCACCGCGCCCTTCTCGAACGAGGCGTCGATCAGCATTGCCTGGGCAATGTCGTCGCGCGGGTCCAGGCGGGCAGCGATGCGGTAGAGCTCGCCAGCCCGGTCGGGATTCGACTGCAACGCGGCAGCCAGCCCGAGCATGCGGAACGCGCCGCCGTCGATGGGACGTTCCGCCAAGGTTTCGCGGGCGACCGACGTCAATGCGTGAGCGTCGTTGGCCAGACCGCGGGCACTGGCGACGCGGCGGTCGGGCCCCTTCGGCGCACCGACTTCCGCATCGACCTGGACCTGCTGCCAGGCCAACCAGGCTACTGCGATGACCGCCAGCAAACCTGCCCCCATGCGGAAGCGGCGTGCCAGCGGCCCGTCAGTCAGCCGAGCCACCGTAGGCATAGTAGGTATAGCCGTAGCCTTCGCCCTTGCGCTTGTGGTCGAAGCGGGTCAGCACCGCGCCAAGCACGCGCGCACGCGCGGCCCGCAGGCGTTCCAGCGCCACGCGCAAGGCGTCGTTGCGGGTGTCTTCGGCGGCGGCCACCAGCATCGTGGCTTCCGCCTGGTTGGCAAGCAGCGGCGCATCGGCCAGGCCAAGCACCGGCGGGCCATCGAGGACCACCATGTCGAACTGCTCATGCAGCTGCGCGAGCAGCTTGGCCAGGCCATCGCCGGCCAGCAGCTCCGGCGGGTTCGGCGGCAGCGGGCCAGCAGTGATCACGCTCAGCTTTTCGTTCGGCAGCTGCTGCAGGACGTCGGCGAGTTCGCCGGCACCGGCCAGCAGGTTGGATAGACCACGCGCCGTCGACAGCCCCGTGACCTTGTGGACCGACGGGTTGCGCAGGTCGGCATCCACCAGCACCACGCGCTTGCCGAGCTGGGCGATGTTGCGCGCCAGTTCGTGCGCCGTGGTGCTCTTGCCTTCGGCCGGGCTGGCACTGGTGATCAGCAGGCTGCGCGGCAGGCCGTGCACGGTGGCGAACTGCAGCGCCGTGCGCACCGAGCGATAGGCTTCGGCGAATGGCGAGCGCAGGTCGGCGGCGGCCTGGGCAGGCGTGACGCCCTGTTCCAGGCGCGGGATGGCGCCCAGGACCGGCAGGCCGGTAATGGTCTCCAGCGCCTTCGGGTCGTGCACCGTGTTGTCCAGGTGGTGCAGGACGAACGCCAGCAGCACACCCAGGAAACCGCCCAGCAACAGGCCGACGGCCAGGTTCAGCAGCTTGCGCGGCGAGCTGGCCTTCTCGGGAGGGATGGCGCGGTCGATGACCGAAACGTTGTTCGCACCGACGCCGCCGGCCACCCCAATCTCCTTGTAGCGCTGCAGCAGCGCGTCATAGAGCTGGCGGTTGGTTTCGGCTTCGCGGCGCAGGATGTTGTACTGGATCGAGCGGCTCTGCAGGTCGAGCACGTCGCCCTTGAGGCCTGTGATGCGCTCGCGCAGAAGCGTTTCCTGCGCCAGAGCAGCCTGGTACTCGGAACGGATGGCGTCGCGGATGTTGCCCACTTCGACGTTGATCTGGCGGTCCGCCTCGTCGATCTGGTTCTTCAACTGAACCATGTTCGGGTAGTCGGCCTTGTAGGTGCCCAGGTTGTTCTGGTACTCGGCCATCAACGTCGAACGCTGCTCACGCAGCTTCTGGATCAGCAGGTTCGCTACTACCTGCGGCAGGCCCATGCCGTTGCCGCTGTTGGCCTGCGCCCACATCGCCTCTGCCTTGATTCGCGAGCCCTGCGCGGCAGCGAGTGCGGCGTTGAGGTCGCTCAGGTTCTGCGCATCCAGTGAGGGCTTGTCGTCACCAACGGAGACGATGCGCTCGCTCTCGGAGAACGCGACCAGTTCCTTCTCGGAGTCCTCCAGCTTGCCCTTGAGCTGCGCCAGGCGCTCTTCCAGATACTTCTTGGCGAATGACGAGGCGTCGAAGCGGCGCTCGATGTTGCTCTGGATGAAGCCGTCGGCGTAGGCATTGGCGACGCGTGCCGCCAGCACCGGATCGGGCGAGTCGAAGTTGACCCGGACCAGGCGCGAATTGCGGATCGGCTCGATGCTCAGCGACTCCAGCACGATCTCGATCATCGCCGCTTCGCGTGCCTGCTGCTTGGCGGACGCGGCCACGGCCTGGCCATTGGCCTTCTCGGCCAGGGCCTCGTCGACCTTGGCCATGTCCTTCTCGAACTCTTTGTTCGCGGGCAGGCGCAGGTCCTGGATCACGCGCCTTGCCAGCGAGCGGCTCTTCAGAAGCTCGTACTGGGTCTGGTAGAAATCGCGGTCCATCGGCGATTCGGTCGGCTGCAGGCCTTCGAACGCCACGATCTTCATCGTGTCGCGCTCGATCTGCAGGGTCGAACCCGCGCGATAGATCGGCGTCGCCAGCAGCGTGAACACCAGCGTCAGGAACACCACCGCAAGCGCAGTGCCCACCACCCACCACTGCCGCTCGCGCAGGATGCGCCAGTACTCGAGCAGGTTGATCTCGTCGTCGTCGCGGCTTTCCTGGCGGAAAGACTCGATCGGCTCAACTACGGCGTTCAATTGTAGGACCTCCACACCGCGATGAACGGCGCCAGCTGGATCATCGTCCGCAGCGTCTGGCGGCCCATCGAGGTGTCGACCACGATGACGTCCTCGCCAAAAATCTGCGGATCGGGCTGCTCACCCTTCTCGATCGCGGCGACGTCGAAGCGCGCGTACTTGCGCTCGCCGCCGATGGTGCGGAACACCAGCACGTTGCGATGGCTGGCAACGTCGCTGAAGCCTTCGGCCAGGGCCAGGCTCTGCAGCAGGCTCAGGCGCGAGGTCATCGGGAAGATGCCCGGCTTCTTCACCGCGCCGCCCACGGTCACGCGCTGGCTCGAGAACTCCTTCACGAACACGGTCACCTGCGGGTTCTGCAGGTAGCGCGACTGGTAACGGCCGGCGATGTCCTGTTCGATCTCGCCCACGGTGCGGCCGGCGACGGGCACGGCGCCGATCAGCGGGAGGGCAATCTGCCCGGCGTTGTTGACCCGGACCTCGCGATTGAGATCCTCGATCTGGAACACCGTCACGGCAAGCAGGTCGCTAGGGCCGATAAGATATTCGCTGCGGCCCATTGCCGCCGCGACCGGATCACCTTCCGGCAGCGTCGCTGCTTCTTCCTTGTTTGCACCCGAGCTGGTGCAGGCGCTAAGCAGCATCAGGCACACAAGCGCCCACACTCGAAAAACACTGAACAAGTGCCGTCCTCAAAAAATTGGATGCGAAAGCACGTACGGATTCGTACGGCTGCACATCGGAATTATGCCGCAGGTCCCAGTTTTCCCCGGACCTGTTGAACTAAGACTTTTCCTCACTTCCCCCGGATCGAGCGCAGAAAACGCCCGACGACGCCCTCGCCCGCCGACGCGGACGGTCCGCGAACCTGCGGCCTGAAGCCCGCCTGCCTGAACAACGGCGGCGGCAAATTCTCGGGTGCGACGTCATCGACGATCCCGCGCGTGCGGGTGCCGACCATGTGCACCGCTTCCTCCATTCCCACCAGGGCCGCCGCGGCCTCGCGGGCCTCGGCCAGCAACGGCGGCCGTCGAGTCGGGTGGTGGGCGTCGGTCGCGAGGATCATGCACAGCCCCTCGCCGACGAAACGCTCGCCCCAGTACTTGACCCGCCGCCCGTAGCGCCCGGTCATCGCCCCTGCCGTGATCTGCATCCAGGCGCCCCGCTCGGCCAGGCGCGCGAACACGTCGTAGTGCGTTTCCACCCAGGTCAGGCGCTCGGGGTGGGTAATTACCGGTACCAGCCCAGCCGCCATCAGCTCGAACACCGCCTCCTCGAAGCGGGGCGGCGCGACGTGGTGCGGCGGCTCCAGCAGCAGGTAACGGGACCCGGCCAGGGTCGGCACGCGACCGCCGCGGATGTTCTCCAGCAGGTCCGGGGCCAGGTGGACGTCGGCGCCTTCGACCAGGCGCAGCGCGATACCGCGCTCGTCCAGCTCGGCCTGGAACGCGGCGATCGCGGCACGGATGCCGTCCGCCGTGTTCTCGTACAAGCCGGGATAGATGTGCGGCGTGCAGGCCACGGTGACGATGCCGTCGGCCGCTGCCATGCGCGCCATCTCCAGTGCCATGTCGAGGTCTACCGCACCATCATCGATGGCCGGCAGCAGATGGCAATGTAGGTCGAACATGTTGCTCCCCCTGAGCAGAGCGCGGGAGTTTACTGGCAAAGCGTTCTGTTCCCCTGAACAAGCCGTGCCAACCGCCATGTCACTTGCCCCCTTGCCAACACCGGGCGGCATTGGGGTATACTGCGCGCCCATTTCGGGCGGTTAGCTCAGCGGTAGAGCACTGCTTTCACACGGCAGGGGTCACAAGTTCGAAACTTGTACCGCCCACCACATTCGTCAACACCTTGGTAAGTATCGACCGCACGCCAGGCACTGTTGAACTCGAAGCACACGAACAACCCGCCCTGCGAAGGGCGGGTTTTTTGTTGCCTGGATGTTGCACGCAGCGGGCCTGGCAACGTGTCCGGCCCTACCCTTCCCGCGCGTTTGAACTGATGCAGGGATCCTGAAGAGGATGGGCAGTTGTGCTCACCTCCGGGGCGAAGGGTGAAGGACCAACCTCAAACCAACATCAGCCACAGAATCGCCATCGTCGGGCGCCTCGGCGTGTACCCGATGATCCGCCTCTCGCTGCCCGGGCGCCGTCTGTTGGCCTATCTGGCACTGCGCAGGCAGCCAGTCGCGCGCGGCCTGGCATCGGCACAGCTCTGGCCGGACGTGCCCGAAGAAACGGGACGGGCGAACCTGCGGCGTGCGCTGTGGCACGTGCCGCGCGGCTGGATCGAAACGATAGGCGATGAGCTGGTCCTGCAGGCCGAATCCGATCTCGAACTGGCACACCAGATCGCTGCGCGTGCGTTGGCCGGGGACTCTCTGGCCCTCGACGAAATCGCACTGCTGTCGAACGACATCCTGCCCGGATGGCACGAGGAATGGGTACTCGCGGAGCAGGACGCGTTCCACATGCTGCGCGTCCAAGCGCTGGAATCGGCCTGCCGGACCATGGCGGCATCGGGCCAGTTCGGCTTGGCCATTCAGGCCGGCGCTGCCGCCGTCGATGCGGAGCCGCTACGCGAATCCGCTGCGGAAGCGCTGATCGACGCGCACCTCGTGCAGCGCAACCGTTACCAGGCGGTTCAATGCTTCCGCCTGCTTGCACAGCGCCTGGACGATGAACTGGGCGTAGAGCCGGACCCGCTGCTGGCCGCACGCGTGCTCGGCGCCGGCCTCGCCAATCGCCGGGCACGCTAGCACCACTTCCCTGCACTCCTGCCCGATCGGGGCAACGGGCATGCGTGGACGCAATGCGGACGCTTGCGCGACGCCGCCGTAACGAAGCCGCGCATGGAATGGGGGCGAACGCGCAACAGCCCTCGGATGCGGACGTGACGCATCCGGATACGTCCGGGGACGGCGCACATGGTCGACTGACCCTGGAAGCCATCTGCTGGAGGCGCGTCATGTCGATCGAACAGGAAGGATACGAACGCGAATGGACTGTTCAATCCGAACAGAACCCATTCGCCGAAGCTCCGGCGCCGGTGGCCAGCGTCGCGGCGGCCCAGGAAACCATGGCGTCGTTCAACGAAAGCTCGACGCCGTTCGCTGAAACGGCCGCAGGTTCGCTGTCGGAATCAGAGTCCGACCGGGTGTACGCCCAAGCGTTCGCCGAGCTGCGCGACGAGGCGTTCGACGAGGCCGTCGCATTCCTTGCGCAGGAGACCGAGCAAGCCGTCACCGACCGCTTCAGCGACGAGGCACCCTGGTCCGGCGGCGAGCGCGAGCGTTACGCGGATGCACAGCTGTCGGCAGTGAGGTTCGAGGCGCAGCAGTACCTGGAAGCGCTGGAATCCGGGCTCACGGGCCAGGATCTCGAGTCGCTCGATGAAGCGCAGCTCGACCAGATGCTGGAGCGTTTCGATCCGCAGTCCGGCGAACTCACGCCGGCCGGTGAAGAGTTCATCGGCTCTCTGGTACGCAAAGCGAAAAGCGTGGTGAAGTTCGTCGCCAACAGCGCGAAGTCGGCGGTCAAGACCGTCGGCAAGGTTGCCAGTGCGGTGCTCGGGCCGATCCTCAAGAAACTGCGCGGCCTGATCAATCCGCTGCTCAAGCGCGTGCTGTCGATCGCGATCGGCAAGCTCCCCGCGCCATTGCAGCCTGCCGCGCGCAAGCTGGCCGCAAGGTTCACCTCGGAAGCATCGGAACACGAAGGCGGCCTTTACGAGGACGCCAACACCCCCGCCAACCTGACCGATGTGGAAACGCTGGCCGAGGACTTCGACGCCGCGCTGGCCGAAGCGATGGTCGCCGATCCTGCCGGCGAATTCGTCGGCGAATCCTTCGAAGAGTTCGAGGACGAATCGCCGACGGACGGCCGCGAGCTCGAACGCCTCGCCGAAGCACGTGGCGTGTTGATCGACCGCCTGCGCCAGGCCGGCGACGAGGAAGACCTCGCTCCCGCCGTGGAGCAGTTCGTGCCCGCGCTCCTAGGCGCGCTGCGGGTGGGCATCAACCTGGTCGGGCGGCCGAAGGTCGTGCGCTTCCTCGCCGGTTACCTCGGCCAGCTGATCAAGCGCTGGGTCGGGCCCAGCCTGTCGGGGCCGCTGTCGAATGCGATCGTCGACACCGGCCTGCGCCTGGTCATGCTGGAGGCCGGTGAAGACGCCAGCGAGGCCGGCAATGACGAGGCCGCCCCCATCGCCCTGGCCACGGTGATCGAAGACACCGTACGGCGCCTCGCCGAAAGCGAGGACTACGTGCTCGAGAACGAGGACCTGATGCAGCTTGCCACCGCCAATGCGTTCGGCAAGTCGGTGGCGAGCCATATCCCGCAGCGCTTCGTGCGCCCTGCCCTTCGCCAGGCCCCCTCGATCGGAGGCACGTTCGTCGCACGCCGTCCGCGCAGCGTGCGCACCTACCGCAAGTACAGCCGCACGCCGGAAGTGGAACTCACCGCCCAGATCGCCGACGCGCTGCCGACGTTCGGTGGAACCACCGTCGGCGCGGTGCTCCGCGCTGCAGGCGCGACTTTCCCGATCCGCGCGCGCATGCACATCTATCAGTCGGCCACCGGCACCACGCTGCCGCGCATGATCCGCGTCGATCGCGGCAACGGCGGCGGGCGCGCACGCTTCGCTTCCTCGCAGGTGCACCCGCTGACTCCGCAAGCCGCCGGCCTGCTGCTGCGCGAGCCCAACCTTGGCGTGGCGATCGCACCGGCATTCCTGCGCTCGCGCAACCGCATCGCGGTCGGCCAGCGCTTCTACCTGCTCGAACCCATCGGTGCCGCCGGAGCGTTGGCGATGTCTGCTGCAGGTGGTGCCGCCGCCACGCGCCTGGCACCGAGCCGCGCCTGGACGGTCGTCAACCTTCGGCGCTCGAAGATCACGGTCGGCCTGTACCTGTCCGAGGCCGATGCGCAGACCGCCGCGGAAGGCATTCGCCAGGGTCGTGGCTCCGCCGCGCTCCTGCAGGCGCTGGCCAGCCTTTACAAGTCGGCCGCCCAGCCCACTGCCGCGGCACCGAACGGCCACGTGCGCGTCGTCCGCGAGGACAGCGAGGACCACGAAGAGCTCGCCCCGGCCGCGCCATCGCTGCCGCCGGCCACGATGGCGCTGCTTCGGCAGCGGCTCGATGCCTGGGTGTTGCCGGCCCTGGCCAACTGGTCGCGCGACAACGGCGAAGCATTCGCGCGCGCCGCTGCGCATCCCGATCCCGGTGTCACGGTGCGCATCCGGCTCACCTCGGTACCCGGACTGGACGCGATCGGCTCGGCGAATGCCGCTGCGGTGAGCACAAAGAACGCACTGGAGGGCACGCCGGCCATTTCGATCAGCGTCACTTCGGGCAGGCGCCGCAAATGAGCCAGGTTGCGCCACTGGACCATGGCCTTGTCGTCGCGGACCTGGAGCGGCAGGTCGCGCATTGGCTGGCCGCTTCGCGCACGTTCCGCGATGCCGAGGAGTTCGCCTCGCTGGCGGCGTGGAAATCGGTCGAGCGTGAAACCGGTGCACCGCTGCGCAAGCAGCTGCACCAGGCCGTCGAGGAGCTCGTCGCGCTTGGCGAGGCGACCACGGCACTGATTGCGAAAGCACGCAACGACCGTTCCCTCGTCGATCAGGCCAAAGCCGCCGTCCAGCGTTTTCGCCGCCGCTACGTGCAGGTGGACACGACCCTCGACTTCCTGGGCGACGCGGTCAACTCACGCACCAGCCCGCTGCTCTGCGCCGCGCTGACGACGCTGGACCGCCTCGCCGTGGCGAGCATGGCACCCGTGCTGCAGCGTGCCAACAAGCCTGTCCCGCGCGTACTGGTGTACCAGGACAAGGGCACCGGCGCGTCGATCCTGCGCGCCGGTGTGCGGCTATGGGCACCCGGCACGATCATGCCGGTGGCGGCGGTCAAGATCGTGCGCCACAACCTCTACCGGCCGACGTCGTTGTTCCACGAGACCGGCCATCAGGTCGCGCATCTCACCGGGTGGGTGCCGTCCATGCGCGCATCGATCAACGACGCGCTCGCCGACGACCGGCAGCTGCAGGCGATGTGGACGCCGTGGGCCTCCGAGATTGCCGCCGACGTCTACGCCTTCCTGCTCACCGGCTACGCCTCGGTCGCCGCGCTCTACGACGTGGTCGGAGATTCGGAGACGATCCTGCGCTGGCCGATCGGCGACCCGCATCCGATCGGATGGCTGCGGACCGCGCTGGGCTGCGCGTTCTCGACGCTGTGCTTCGGACCCTCCGGGCCCTGGGTGCAGCTGCTGCGCGCGATGCAGGCGCACCACCCGGCGTCGGCCGCCGACGACAGCGTGCAGCCGCTGCTCGCGCGTTCGCTGGCGGCCATGCCGAAGATCGCCGCGGCGTGCCTGGCGGCGCCGGTCCCGGCGCTGCAGAACCGGCCGATGACCGACGTCCTCGATCCGCAGCGCGTCTCGCCCAAAGCGTTGGCGCAGCTTGAAGCAAGCGCCGCGGCGGCGCTGTGGACTTCGCCGCATTGGCGCACCACGGAAGGTATCCGCATCGTCGCGCTGGCGGGCCTGCGCGAAGCCGAACAGCCCACAACCGCGTCGCTCTGGATCGATCGGGCGCGAACGTGGCTGACCACCGAACTGAAAGCCGCTTGATGAGACGAGGGCATTGACCATGGCAACCGACAAACACTCAGGCGCGAGCGGCCCAGCGCTCGAAGCACGCATCGCGGTTCTGGAGGAGCTGTTCGTCCGCCTGGCGCAGGCCGGCGCGACGGAATGCATCCTGGAGAACGGATTCAAGACCATCTCCGACCGGTTGCAGAGCATCGCCGACCAGATGGCGCCGCTGCGTTCACTTGGACCGGGCGAGCCGCAGGTCGCGGCGGAAGAAGACGATCGCCTCCGCAATCTCGAGGCCGCATTGATCTCGCCGCAGCGCACCGTCAAGCACTGGAATGGGACGCCCTCCGAGAGACCGCGCAAGATGCTTCCGGACAGGCCTGTCGAAACGCTCTACGACACACGCGAGCAGACCAACCAGCGGAGGACCGCGTCATGATCCGCCAGCTCGTCAATTACATCTTCGAGTTCGGGCACGCCGCATCGGGCGTAACGCAACTGAAGGACATGAATGCCGCCACCACGGCCGTGTTGACCGCCGATCCGCTCGACCTGACGCTCTACATCGAGCAGGTCTGGAACTCGTACAGTCCCACGGCCGGTCCGGCGCGCCGGGAACTGTGGAAGCTGGGGCGTTTCCAGGACATCCCGCCACCGGCCCCGATCGCACTGCCCAACCCTCCCGGCGATCCAGGCATTCCGAGCTGGGACCACCTGGCCTACAGCTACGTGCTCGAGAACACACGAGCGACCCAGATCCTGCGGCGTGTGGTGAGCCAGTACCGATCCGGCGAAAGCCTGGGCGTGCCCTCGCCGCAGACACGGCGCTGGCTGGAAAGCACCGAAGCCCTGCTGCATGGCGCGGCAAACCTGATCGCGCCCTGGCTATCCACCAGCAGCGCCCGCAACGATTCGGAATACGTGCGTCGCAATGCCTACTGGCGCCTTCTCGGAATGGACCTGGCCCACGGCACGCCGGACAACGGCCCGGCGGAGTACGTCAAGGCGACGGCCGCCAATACCGACTTCGTGCGCTTGTTCGAAGAACTCCTGTACGAACTGTGGCGCGCGATCTCCAACATCAACAACCAAGTCGCAGGCAACGAGACCGACAAGGACCGCATCTTCCGCATCGCGCAGGAACTCCAGTACGTGCTTCGATCACGGCGCCTGGGCGAGATGCTCGATCGCGAGGAGCTGGCAGCCGCCACGGTCCTTGGCTGGGTCGAGCTGACCGTGAGCAACGACAACTTCGTCGTCGCCGATCTGAAGGCGCAGTCCACGTCATCGGCGAACCGATTGAGGATGATCGGCAGCCGGGTGGGCTTGCCCGCGCACAGCAAGTCCGCCGCGCTGCTGTCCATGAGCGAACACATCTCCTTCCTGCTCAGGACGATCGAGTCCGCGGTGATCACCGAAAGCAACGTGACCATGCTGTACCAGCCCGGCACGGGCCTGGGCGAAGCCACGCGCCGCGTCATCACCGAGTGGTCCGCCGCCACCGGCAAGGACCTGAAGGCGCGTGCCAGGCCCGTGGACGTGAACCGTGCGCGGCTGGTCGCCGTGAAGTGATGCCCGAATTACCGTAGGCGACGCCACCGGAGGAATGGCCATGTCCGCTCCAGCCCCGATCGATCCGCACGACCCGCTTGGCCTCGATGCACCCTTCGCGGAAGGCGTCGATGAGGCGGACCGGTTCGGGGCCGCCCTGGCATGGACTGCCCAGGGCGAGTCGCCTTACGCGGAATCGCCTTACCTGGAATCGCCCTACGCGGAAGCAACGGACGAGGCCGAGGGCCGGGCCGCCGATTCGCAATTGTTCGGCCCCACCGAAGAAAGCCTGGCCTGGCTCGACACCGAGTCAGAAAGTGGAGACACCCAGGCCTTCGCCGAGGACCTGGCACTGAATGGCGAGGACGCAACCGGGCTCGAGTACGCGCGTGAATGGCAGTTCGATGCGAACACGGGCGAAGCGGAATATCTCGATGACGAGGAACGGGATGCGCAGGAAGCTTTTGTTGACAGCGCTCCGCAATACGATTCCGAACAAACCGGGACCGCTGCGCCAGCCGTGGCACCCCTCTCCGGCCAGCAGCGCGCCTGGATCCTCGACACCGAACGCTCCGCCATCGAGCGCTTGCCCGATGCGGCGACCCGGCAGCGCTTGTTGCAGCAGGACTGGTCGGGCATCGAGTTCCCGGGCAACGCCTCCAGGGACAGCAACCCCGCGGAGGTCCAGCGCCAGACAACGCTCGCGCGCGGACTGTTCGCGGCCATCGCCCGCATCGCGCCCGAGCGCCGTGTTCCGAGGACGATCCGCTTCCGCGATCGTCCCGCCCATCCCGTGCCGGGGCAGTCCGGCCATCGCCTCTATGCCGAAGCGCGGGATGCGTTCGTGCGCATGCGCGATGCCGCACAGAAGGACGGGGTGAAGCTTGCGATCCTGTCATCGTGGCGCAGTCCTTCCCACCAGGCCAAGCTGAGCGCCAACCAGCGCAATCCCAATGCCGTGGCACGCGGTATCTCGGCGCACATGTACGGCCTGGCGATCGATCTGCGGATGAGCGTACCCGCACTGCTGGTGCTGGAGACCTGCACGCGCGGCTTCGAGAAGTGCACCAGTGCCGATCGCGCCAATCCCGCGAAGGCCGGCCTGCCGACGAAGATGGCCAACCTGGTGCGCATGTACCGCTCGCCGGTCTACAAGTGGATGCTGCTGCGCGCGCGTGAGTTCGGCTGGTACCCCTATCGCAACGAACCGTGGCACTGGGAGTACAACCCTCCGGGCCTGAAAGCACGCTTCGAAGCCGATGTGGCGCAGGAATCCGAATCTGCCGGTGAAGACCCGTTCACCGAAGCGGAATCGCAGGACCTCGACTACGAAGACGGCCCCCAGGGCGAGGCCCGCTGCAGTTGCCAGCATGAGGAAGAGGCCGCCCCACGCGGACAGTTGCGCACGTTCACCGCAAAGGCGCTGGGCGTGAAGGTCGCAGTGCTGGTCACAACGGCCGCGCAGGCCGCGCGTGAGGTCGAGATGCTGGTGTTCGCGCACGGACTGGACTTGTGCCGACCGCTGCGCAAGGACCGACCCGCGACATTCGTCACCGACCCGCCGTTCCGGCTCGGTCAACTGGTCGAAGCGTCCGGACGTCCCATCGTGCTGGTGGTTCCCTTCCTCGATTGGGAGCGCCTGGAGGCCAATGGCATGGCCTTCGGCAAGAAATGGCACCGGCTGGCTGAACCGGCCGTGTTCAACCAGGTCGCCGAAGAAGTGCTCGAACAGGTTCGCAGCATGACGGGCAGCGCTGCCACGCCGACGTTGAAGCGCCTGATCCTGGCGGGACACTCGCGCGCCTACGGTTTCTTCGACGCCCTGGCGCACGCGCATGCGTCGCCGCAGATGCGCACGGGCGCACTGGGGCGTCCGCTGCACGTGTGGGCGCTGGACACGACCTACTCCGCGCCCCTCACCGACTGGAAGGCGTGGCTGCAATCGCGGGAGGACCTGCGCGTCACGGTGGTCTACCGCCACGGCACTTACCGGCTCAAAGGCTCCGATGTGAAGCACAAGCTGACCACCGGTGTGCGCGGGGAGTTGTTCGGCAAGCTGCGGGCAGTCGGCAACGGTCGACTGGAGGTGATGCCGGTGGCTGCGGACCACGTCTCACACTGCGCAATACCCGTGACTTACCTTCCACGCCTGCTCGCTGCGCTGCCGGCACCGACAACGCACGACGAGTTCGAACGCGAAGCGACAGGCGAGTGGTCCGAGCTAGGCTTCGACGAAGACGAGGACGCAGTCCATCGCCCGGTCCGGGTCTCGGGCAACACCCATGCAGGAAACCAGCCGGCTCCAGCAAAGGTGCTTGGGCCGGGGCAACTGCTTTCCGTGGGAAGCACCGGCTCGGCGGTATCCAGGCTCCAGCGCTTGCTCAACCTCCATCCGCCGTCGAATCTGCCGGACCTCGCGATCGACGGGGTGTTCGGGGCCGCGACGCGCGCGCGCGTTCTGGAATTCCAGGGCAGCGCCGGCCTGGTGGCAGACGGCATCGCCGGCCCGCAAACGATGGACGCGCTCTGCCTCACGCTGCCCGAAATGGAGGAGCTGGCGCGAAGCTTTGGGGCAATCATCGCAACCCCACCCGAGGAATCGTCACGCCTGCAGGCCTACAACAGCCAGATCAGGAACAACATCCTGGCACTGACACCGGTTGGGGCCGTGCAGGGCGTGGTGGTCGTCGGCATCGTCATCGCGATCCTGATCGTCTTCTATATCGCAATGCTCAATCTCCTCCCTGGAAGCCGCCGCGCGCATCGTGAGTTCGCGCAGAAGGTCGACCAGGAGCTCAACAAGTTGCGCGAAGCCCTCAACCTGCCCACTCCGATGAGCCTCATGTCGCGCGCAGTCGAGAGCATCCGCGAGATGGTCAAGGAGTTCATCGAGACCCTGAAGCGCAGTCGTCAGGATTGCGACCAGTCGCCAGAAGCGCTGCAGCGCTGCGCGAAGGAATCGATGGCCGTCGCCGTCGCAACACAATCCCTGTTGCACAAGCTCGGCGAGCTGACGTTCATCGGTGCACGGGGATTCAAGCTCAGCGATCTCGTTCGAGGAATCCTCGCCAGCTGCGCGGCGCTGGTCAAGGCCTATTCCGACCTCGGAAAGTGCCTCAATTGCGAAGAGATCATATTCCTGGGACCGGGCCCGTCGGGCGAAGCGGACGAGGCGATATACGAGGAATCCGTGCGCGAGCAACTCGAACTGGAGTGTCCTGGCACGCGCACCAATCACCGCGTGCTGATTGCCACGCCATGGCAGTGCCAATACGGAATCCGTCGGCTGGAGAACGTTGGCACGTGTCCGGTCTTCCTGTTGCCGATGGGTGCGGACGGCGCTCCGTTGCCCAACACGCACCACCCGAAGCTCGAGCCGGGCGACACCATCGCCCATTACATCCCTCCGCAAGGGACGCACCGCCTGAGCGTGGTGTGTTCGAACGGGTGCAACGGCCCGGGGCGGCTCCACTACGAAGCCCCGAACGCCTGAAGCGCCGCTTGCGCCGGCCCAGGACATCCAGCGATGCGCGACGAGTTCCTCAAGGTCAGGACCGGACCACACGGCACCAAGGTACGGCAGGTGGCGATGTTCGACGCCTGCACCGGGCGGTGGCTCGCCACCTTTACCACGGGCGCGCGCACCGCGATGCTGCGTGGCCCCCTACGCACCTTCCGCGAGAACGAGCATGCCGTCCGGCATGCGTTCTGGGTGCGCACGTGCCCGCAGCCATTCGACGAGCAGGACTTCGACCCGCGATGGCTGGCCCGTGCGCTGGAGGCAAACGAGCGCGCGGAGCCCGACATCCTGGCCCTGGCGATGCAGTACCTCGCCGGCCACGCACCGATCCTCGACGACGGCGACCCTTTGCTGCAGATCGCCGGCGATGCCAGTTACGGCCCCGTCTCGGGCGACAGTCGCGAGGAAGGGTCCGACTTCAACGATTACCTCGGCGTGGCATGGACCTACGTCGACGAGGCGCCGGACCCGCCGGAGACGCGCCAGTTCCGCTGCCTCGACTGCTCGGGCTACGTTCGCATGGTCTTCGGCTATCGTCGCAATCTGTCGGGGCCGCATCCCGGGCAGATAGAACTGAGTCGAGCCCCGCGCAAGGACAGGTCCACGATCCCGCGGCGGGCGCACGAAATGGCGAGCCACGCACCTGGCGTGCTGGTCGTCGCACCTTCGGAGCGTGCGACCGCGCCCTACTCCCGCCTGGCCGCCGGCGACCTGGTGTTCTTCGATGCCGACAGCGGTGACGGCCCGCAGGTCGACCACGTCGGGATCTACGTCGGGCGCGACACGCGGGGCCATCACCGCTTCGTTTCCAGTCGCAAGCGGGCCGACGGCCCGACCATGGGCGACCTCGGCGGCCGTTCGATCCTGGATGGCGATGGCCTGTATGCGCGCGCGTTCGCCGCCGCGCGCCGCTTGTAGTGCTGCGTGATTATCCGGAGGTGAGCCATGACCAGCCCGATGAGAGGCACCCCTGACGCTTTCGACAAACTGGGCCTGGAGGCACCGTTCACCGAAGGACTCGGCAGCGAAGCGACGTGGTCGTCGGAATACGAGGCAGGCGACACCGAAAGCGAATGGAACGAGGACGCCGGCGAGGCGGACACCGTCGCCGCCGAAAGCGCACTCGACGAGAACAACGAAGTAGTCTGGCTGACGAGCGAGGACACCGAAGCGCTCGACGAAGCCGACGCGATGGAAGCCGGCGACAGCGGCGAAGCCATGGACGAAGCCACCGCGTTCGCAGCCGACGAGGCCGATGAAGCGGTCCTGGCCTACGAGTGGGAGTCGGTTCTCCCCGAAGCGCTCGATCCGTCGTTGGAGTTCACCCTGTCCACGGACTTCGAGGACCTGGTTGGCCAGCCGGCGAAGAAGCCGGTCGAGGAAACCCGCGAGGCGCCGCGACTGCTGGTCGTCGACGAACGCGGCCAGCCGATTACCGAGGGCGAGTACGTCTTCCACCAGGGTCCGCAGCCGCATCGCGGCAAGTTCTCCGCGGAACAGGCCGGTCGCGCATACCTGGGCAGCATCGATCCGGCCCGGCCGTTCGTGTTCGAAGTGCGCGATCGCGTGTGCGCCATCCGCGCCGGCGCGTATATCGACCCGGACGACCCGAAGATCGAGTACGGCGGAACCTGGTTCGACTGGTCGCTGGTGCGAGACGGCAAGGATCCCGAGAAGAGCTTCTGGCCGCACTACCAGCGCGAGATGGACGCCGCTTTCGAGGCCGAAGCCCGGGAAGAAACC
>Ga0102589_1002568_pt1 | contig 20590 bp, 22 predicted proteins | sample AraplaMF_Col_mLB_FD_76858 | JGI IMG/M metagenome (GOLD analysis project Ga0102589, IMG submission 76858) | Arabidopsis root microbial communities from the University of North Carolina, USA - plate scrape MF_Col_mLB | ecosystem: Host-associated > Plants > Roots > Endosphere | place: USA... | reverse complement strand
GTGAACAAGAGCTTGGCAATGGGCGTCGCCGCGGCGAGACAGAGCACCGACCAGATCTACCGGGCGCTGCGCGGCGATGTGCTGAACGCGGTCCTGCGCCCGGGCGAGGCGATCTCGGAAGCGCGCATGGCGCTGCAATTCGGCGTCAGCCGCACGCCGGTGCGCGAATCCTTCAAGCGCCTGGTCGAGGACGGCTTCCTCGTCGTGGTGCCGCAGGTCGGCACCTTCGTCGCGCCGATCGACCTCGCCGCGGTCTATGACAGCCAGTTCGTGCGCGAGACGCTGGAATGCCGCACTGTCGCCCTGGCGGCGAAGAACATCGACGAGGCCGGGCGGACGGCGCTCGCCTCCCTCATCGCAAAGCAGGAGCAGGCGCTCGCCGATGGCGACCGGGCCAGCTTCTTCCGTAGCGACGAGGAATTCCATGCCGAGCTGGCGCGGCTTTCCGGACATCCGTCAGTCTGGGGCCTGATCGAGAGCGTCAAGGCCCAGCTCGACCGGGTGCGCTGCCTCTCGCTCGAGACCGGCGGCTGGTCCGAGATGATCCTGGGCGAGCACCGCGAGATCGCGCAGGCCGTCAGCGCCGGCGACGAGGCCAGGGCCGAGCGCACGATGCGGGCGCATCTGCGCACCGTCTTCGACGCCATCGAGACGATCGCGCGCGACCATGTCGACGCCTTCGCTGCGAGTGGCGGTCTCAACAAACCTACCTGAAAAAACGCCGCGACAGACGGCGCTCCAAGAGGACAGACGACGATGGAACAGACCTGGCGCTGGTTCGGCCCGGACGATGTGGTGACGCTCGCAGAGGCCCGGCAGGCGGGCGCGCGCGGCATCGTCAACGCGCTCCACCAGATCCCCTATGGCGTGGTCTGGAGCGTCGAGGAGATCGAGAAGCGCAAGGCGATCATCGAGGCCGACAAGAGCCTCGGCCTGCGCTGGGCGGTGGTCGAGAGCCTGCCGATCCACGAGGACGTCAAGATCGGCGAAGGCGACCTCGAGACGATCTTCGCCAACTATCGCCAGTCGCTGCGCAATCTCGCCGCCTGCGGCATCGAGGTGGTCTGCTACAATTTCATGCCGGTGCTGGACTGGACCCGCACCGACCTCGCCCAGCCTTTGCCCGGCGGCGGCACGGCGCTGCGCTTCAACCTGCACGAATATGTCGTCGTCGACCATTTCATGCTGCAGCGGCCGGGCGCCGACGAAGGCCACTCCGCCGAGGTGATGGATAGGGCCAAGACCTGGTTCGAGCGCTCCTCGGAAGCCGACCGCGCCAGGCTGATGGCCAACATCATGGCCGGCCTGCCCGGCGCCTATGACCGCTACGACGTACCCGGCCTGAAGCGCATCCTCGCCCGCTATGCGCAGATGAGCCATGACGGGCTGCGCGCCAATCTCAAGCGTTTCCTCGAAGCGGTGATCCCGACTGCGGAAGAAGTCGGCATCCGCATGTGCATCCATCCGGACGACCCGCCGCGGCCGCTCTTCGGCCTGCCGCGCATCTGCTCGGACGAGGACGACATCGCCTTCATCCTCGGCGCGGTCGACTCGCCCTCGAACGGCCTCACCCTCTGCTCCGGCTCGCTCGGCGCCAATCCGAAGAACGACGTGCCGGGAATCGCCCGCCGCTTCGCCGACAGGATCTGGTTCGCGCATCTGCGCAATGTCGCCAAGGACCCGGACGGCTCCTTCATGGAAGCCGAGCATCTCGGCGGCGACACCGACATGGTCGCCCTCGTCGATGCGCTGATGGCCGAGCAGACCCGCCGCAAGGTCGCCGGCTGGAAGCACTGGCGCATCCCGATGCGGCCCGACCACGGCCACGAACTGCTCGACGACGCCAAGAAGGGTTCGTTCCCCGGCTATCCCGCCGTCGGCCGCCTGCGCGGCCTGGCGGAGCTACGCGGGGTGATGACGGCGCTGGCGAGCGTCAAGGGGTATGCGAGCTGAGGGCAACAACGACGCCAGCCACCCGGCTGGCGCGAAGTGTTGCGAGATTGCCGACAGGCCTCGAGCCGGCCACCATGGTCCAGCTCTAGACGAGGTCGTTCATGCAATTCGTCAGCGAACATATCGCCAGTTTCAATTCCTCGCTCTTGGCGAACCAGGGCGTCGATACGCCCTGGGGATTGACCGAACGCGCACAACATATCGTGGAAGGGCTTCTGCCCCGGCTCGATGCGAACTATCGCGTCAGCGACGGCGTCGCGATCCACATTTCAGCGTCAGTCGAGGCTGGCGCCACACTCAAGGCGCCAGCCATCATCGGCCCGCGCTGCTTCATCGCGGCCCATTCTCTGATTCGCGGCGGCTGCTGGCTGGAAGCGGAATGTGTTCTTGGGCCCGGGGTCGAGCTCAAGTCCAGCTTCCTGTTTCGTGGCTCAAAGCTCGCCCATTTCAACTTCGTCGGCGAGAGCATTCTCGGCAGCGACGTCAATCTGGAAGCTGGCGCGATCATCGCCAACCACCGCAATGAACGACCGAACCAGACGATCGCGTTCCTCTACGAAGGCGAACTCATCGATACCGGCAAAACGAAGTTCGGTGCTGTCGTTGGCGATGGCGTCAAGATCGGCGCCAATGCCGTCATCGCCCCCGGCGCCATTCTGACCGCAGGCGCGGTGGTGGAGCGGCTGTCTCTCATCGACCAAGCTCCGAAGACAGGCGCCTGATTCAGGGAATTCGCCGGAACACCGGAACCTCCCGCACTTCCTGCGGCCCGTGCTACCTCAACACATACCCCGCCTCGGTCAGCGGCGCGTATTCATAGCGGCAGTTCCACTCGTAGAGGCCGCCCGGGCCGATGCCGAGGCGGTTCATCAGTAGGGCCTCGCGCAGCGCCGGACCGCCCGGGCTGCGGACCTTCATCACATGGAACCAGAGACGGTGATGATTGATCTCGACCAGCTCGCGGATGAAGCGGTTATGCGAGGAGCGGCCGCCGTCACGGCCATAGGTACAGATGCGTTGGTAGAGCGTCACCGGCGCCTTGCCGATATACTTCGCATAGAAGGTACCGCGCTGGAGATAGCCGATCTCGTAGACGCCCGGGTCCTGGAGATAGACGGCGTATTCCAGATAATCCGAGAGCTTCATCGCATCCGACCAGCGCGCCATCGCCCTCTCCCCCAGCAGGCCTAAATCCTAGGTTGCAGTGCCCGGGCGAGCAACCAAATCCAGCATCAGGCCAGGATGCGCTGATCCACCAGATGAACCAGCCGCCCGCCGGCAATCGTCGCGACCACGCGCGGCTGCGGCTCCGGGGCAACGAGGATCAGATCAGCCCGCTTGCCGGGTGCGATGGTGCCGCGGTCGGAGAGACCTAGCGCCTGCGCCGGCCCCTGCGAGACCAGCCGCCAGGCCGTAGCGAAACCCGCCGCGCCCTTGCTCGCCAGGATGAAGGGCGCCAGCGGCAGGGCCGGATAATAGTAGTCCGAGGCCAGGATGGTGCAGAGCCCCGCCCGCACCATCGCCTCGGCGGCCGGGCAGTCGATATGCGAGCCGCCGCGCACGACATTCGGCGCGCCGAAGACGATCGCCTCGCCATGGGCGGCGGCCTCGCGCGTCGTCGCCTCGTTGATCGGGAATTCGGCGACGCCGACGCCGAGGCCGCGATACCAGCGCCGCATCTCCGGCGTCATGTCGTCATGCGACATCACCGGGACGCCAGCAGCGTGTGCCGCCGCCGCGAGCCGCTCGATCGAGGCCGGAACCTCGTCCCTGCGGCTCCAGACGTTCTCGGCGAGCGTCATGAAATCCTCATGGGTCAGGCCGGTGCGCTCGACCATCTTGGCGAGCTTGTCCGGCCGGCCGCTCGCTTTGAGGATGCCGCCGGTATGGTCGTTGAAGGCGAGCACGCCGACGCGGCCAGCGCCGAGCCAGTCGATGATCTCGGCCTCGGCAGCGAGATTGAAGGTCTCGTGGCGGAGATGGAAGCGCGTGTCGGCACCGAGCTCGGCCTTCAGCGCCGCGATCCGCTCGACGAGCCGACGGGCATTGTCGGCGCCGCGCAGGCCCGGCTCCCAGGACCAGGTGACGCCGTGGAAGGCGGTGGTGATGCCGCTCGCCAGCATGGCGCGGTCGGCGTCGCGCAGCGCCAGATCGATGTCGAAGGAGACACCCGGCCGCGGCATGATGTGACGCTCGAAGGCATCGCCATGGCAGTCGACGATGCCTGGAAGGACGTAGAGACCGGTCGCGTCGAGGCGCTGCGCCTTGGCAGGAGCAGCACCGTCGAGGCCAGCAATGGTCTCGCCCTCAGTCGCCAGATCGGCGCGGATGAGCGCGTCGACCAGCACCTCGCCGCCGGTGATATGCAGACTCATGCCTAGCCTCCGTCGCTGAAAGGACGGCGCGCTTGGCTGCTCCTTATGACATGGCGATGACGCCGCCTCAGCTGGCGAGGAGCGCGACACCCGCCAGCACGAGCCCGCCGCCGGCGATGCGGGCGATGAGCGGTGCGCGAGCGGCAATCGTGCCGGCCAGCAGGATGCCGACGAGATGGAGCACCGCCGTCGCAAGGATGAAGCCGACAGCATAGGCGAGGCCGCTGGCGTTCTCCGGCAGCTCCGCACCATGGGCGAAGCCGTGGAAGATGGCGAGGATGCCGCAGGCGAGCGTTCCCGACGCGAGCGGCGGCGAGGCCTTCAGCGCGATCGCGGCGCCGAGGATGATTACCGAGAAGGCGATGCCGATCTCGACGCCGGGCAGTTCCCCGCCGGACATGCCCCAGGCGCCGGCCAGCGCCATCGTGGCGACGAAAGCGGCGGGATAGGCGATGCGCGCCCTGCCCCCGACCAGCCCGGCCCAGAGGCCGACCGCGACCATCGCCAACACATGGTCGAGCCCGGTCAGCGGGTGCATCACGCCGTGCAGGAAACCGTCGACCGGGCCGGCCCCGGTATGGGCGAAGGCCGGCGCCGAGGCGAGGGTCAGCAGCATGGCAAGGGATCCAGTCGCGCGCGTGATCATCGTCTTGGCCATCCTCAGCTCAGGACCGGCGCCTTCAGGCCACCGGCGGTCTCGATGAAGTCGACGACCAGATCGACGCCCTCCCCCGCCCGCGTATTGGTGAAGGCGTAGGGGCGCTTGCCGCGCATGGTCTTCGAGTCTCGGTCCATCACAGCAAGATCCGCGCCGACATGCGGGGCGAGATCGGTCTTGTTGATGACGAGCAGGTCGGAGCGCGTGATGCCGGGCCCGCCCTTGCGCGGGATCTTCTCGCCGGCAGCGACGTCGATCACATAGATCGTCAGGTCGGCGAGCTCGGGCGAGAAGGTGGCGGCGAGGTTGTCGCCGCCGGATTCGATCAGGATCAGGTCGAGCGAGGGGAACCTGCCGCGCATTTCCGCGACCGCGGCCAGGTTGATCGAGCAGTCCTCGCGGATCGCGGTATGCGGGCAGCCGCCGGTCTCGACGCCCATGATCCGCTCCTCCGGCAAGGCACCGGAGACGGTGAGGATGCGGGCATCCTCCTTGGTGTAGATGTCGTTGGTGATGGCGCAGATCTCGTAGCGATCGCGCATGCGCTTGCACAGCGCCTCCATCAGCGCGGTCTTGCCGGAGCCGACCGGGCCGCCGATGCCGACACGCAGCGGGCCATGGGGGGAGCGGGTCATCGATCAGGGTCCTTGCAGGAGCAGAACCGCATAGCCTGCGGCGATCAGCAGGCAGAGCGGCGAATAATAGCGGCGATCATAACTGGCAAAGGGCTCGCGCGGATGCAGTCGCCGCCAGGCCGGCAAGAAGCCGGCGACGCCGCGAAGCAAGAACACCGCCATGATCGCAAAGCCGCCGAATTGAAGCAGCGGACGCAGAACCGTCGTCCCGGACGCGCAAGCCAGCAGCAATGGCCAGATCGCCGTCACGGCGATCGCCAGCGCGACGAGCAGGCACAGTCCGGGCGACGGCATGCGCTTCGCTCTGGCATTGCCGATAACGGTCGTGATCAGCTCGTCCTCGCTCAACGCCGGCCAGAGACCGCCGCGGCCCCAATAGGCGTGCAGGCCGGCGATGACGGCGAGGAGCAAGGCCAGCGCGACGGCGATAACGGCCGTCACGACCGGAACAGCCGCGAATACTGCGTCTCGTGCTGCAGCGAAGCGAGATCGGAGCGGAAGACGCAGCCGCCGAGATCGTCGAGCGCCATGGTTTCCGCCCGCGTAGCCGCCACGCGCAAGGTGGGTGTCAACCGGGCGATGACCTTCTGGCCGTCGGTCTGGCCGACGACGCCGAGCCGGACGGCGGCCGAGACGAGGTTGGCGATGAAGGCGAGCGCGAAGGCCTCGAGCGAAGGCCCTAGCGGCAGGCCATGGCCGCTGGCAGCGACGCCGACCGCAATGGGATAGGCGACGTCACCGGCCCAGGCGGCGCGCAGCGCGGCAATGGATGCGCAAGGCCAGGAGGCGGCGATGGCCGCGACGAAGGCGTTGCCCTGCGTCACAGTTTCGAGCCTGCGCTCGGCCGAATTCGCCAGAGCGAGCGCCAGCTCCGCCACCTCGCGCAGCGCCGCAGCACCGCCCTCGCCGCTCGCACGCCAGGCGGCAGCGAAGAAGATGAGGTCGTTGCGCAGAGAGCCATGCTCGACGAGCGCATCGAGCCAATCGGCGAGGCCTTCGGCGTCGGTGAGATCGCCGGTCTCGAAGGCCCATTCCAGACCATGCGAATAGGCGAAGCCGCCGACCGGGAAGGCCGGCGAGAGCCAGACCATCAGGGGCAGCAGCGCGCCCTGCATGGTCAGTGGTCGTGCTTGTGGCCCTTGTGGCCATGCTCATGGCCGTGATGGCCATGGTCGTGCTTGTGGCCGTGGTCGTCATGATGGTGGTGGTCATGGCCGCAGCCGCAAGCGGCGCTGTGGGCGTGCTCGTGCTCGTGCTCGTGCCCATGGTGCTCGTGGCCGTGATCATGGCCGTGGCCGGCATGGGAATGACCATGGTCGTGGCCATGGTGGTCATGACCGTGGTGGTCATGGCCGCAATTGGCATGATCGTGGTCGTAGGCGCCGCGCTCGGGCTGGAACGGCCGCTCGACATCGGCCATCGCGCAGCCCTGGCCACGGACCATCTCGGCCAGCACGTGGTCGTGCTCGATATAGATCGCCTCAGCGGTGATCTCGGCCGGGGTGTGGCGGTTGCCGATATGCCAGGCGACACGTGCCAGCCGCAGCGGGTTCTCGGCGGTGATCTCGATCAGCTTCTGCGCCGCCGCCTTGATCAGGACGAGCGAGCCGTCCTCGAGCTTGACGGCATCGCCATCGTTCAGCGCTGTCGGCTTGTCGAGGTCGAGCAGGATGTCCTGGCCGCCATCGCCCTTGAGCGCGACGCGGCGGCGGTTGCGGTCCTCATGGTCGAGGGTCAACGTCTCGACGACCCGGTCCTGCTTGACCGCGGCCTTGCGGACGACGGAGATGGCGCGCTGCATGGAAAAACCCGTGGCGTGATGGATCAGAGGCGATCAACCGATCGCGGCTCCACCACTTCGATCACCGGAGCGGCGCTGACGCAAGTCCCGGCGATGGCAAGGAACGCCTGCAGATGCGGCTCGCTCATGTGTCGGTCGGCATCGGCGCGGGCCCGCCAGGCCTCGACGCTGACGAACTGACCGGGCTCGGTGACACTTTCATAGATGTCGTAGCCGAGACAGCCAGGCTCCTGGCGCGTCGCTGCGACGCAGTCCCGCGCCGCGGCGGTAAAGCGTTCGCGCGCCTCGGGCCTGACGCTGGCGCGGGCGATGACGAGGACGGGATCGGACATGACGGGCGAGGCTCCAGCACGATGTGCCCAGGATACATCCGCCAAGCGCAACCAGATGCGGGGATTTATCAATTAGCCGCATAAAGATCATGGCTCGGCGGCGCGCGATCCTGTTAGATCGCCACGCTCAATAACCGGGGGATCATCATGCTCAGAATTTCAGCACGCCGCGCCCGCAATTTCGGCAGAGCCCTGGCGGGCCTCTGCCTCGCGGCGGTGCTTCCGATCGCGGCCCAGGCCCAGACGACGCTGGAGCGGATCAAGCAGCGCGGGCACCTGGTCTGCGGCACCAGCCAGGGCGTCGCCGGCTTCTCCCTGCCCGATGCGCAGGGGCAATGGCGCGGCTTCGACACGGATGTCTGCCGAGCGCTGGCGGCGGCGATCTTCAACGACCAGGAGAAGGCGAAATACATCTCGCTCGCCTCGAAGGACAGGCTGACGGCGCTGCAGAGCGGCGAGATCGACGTGCTGTCGCGGACCACGACCTGGACGCTCGGCCGCGACGCCGGCTTCGGCCTCAACTTCACTGCGATCAACTATTTCGATGGCCAGGGCTTCCTCGTGCGCAAGAGCACCGGCGTGAAGGACATCAAGGCGCTGAACGGCGCTTCGATCTGCGTGGCGCAGGGCACCACCAGCGAGCTCAACCTCGCCGACTATTTCCGCAATCACGGCATGAAATACGAGGTCATCGCCTATGCCGGCCTCGACGAGACGATCCAGGCCTACGAGGCCGGGCGCTGCGACGCCTACACCACCGATCTGTCTCAGCTCGCGGCAAACCGGATGAAGCTCAAGGTCCCGGCCGAGCATGACCTCCTGCCCGAGATGATCTCGAAGGAGCCGCTCGGCCCCTGGGTCCGCCAGGGCGACGACGCCTGGTTCGATATCGTGCGCTGGACGGTCTATGCCATGCTGAACGCCGAGGAGTTCGGTATCACCCAGGCCAATGTCGACGAGATGGTGAAGTCGACCAATCCTGAGATCAGGCGCCTGCTCGGCAACGAGGGCAAGTTCGGCGAGGGTCTCGGCCTGAGCAATGACTGGGTGGTGCGGATCGTCAAGGCGGTCGGCAATTACGGCGAGAGCTTCGAGCGGCATCTCGGCACGAAATCGCCGCTCAACCTGCCGCGCGGCATGAACAAGCTGTGGACGCAGGGCGGCCTGCAATACGCGCCGCCAGTGCGGTAAGGGCCTGCCTCCTAAGCAAGAACGCCGTCATCCCGGACGGAGCGAAGCGCAGATCCGGGATCCATGCCGAAACGGTTCAGGCATGGATCCCGGGTCTCCCTACGGTCGCCCGGGATGACAATCCAAAGGCAATGGGTCCCCCCGCCCTCAACGCGGCAGCGCCTTCACCTCGTCGTCGAACTTCTTCAGGAGACGCGAGCGCTCGGCCGGGCTGCCCCAGCGCGGAGTGTCGTAGTCGATCAGCTTGATCTCCTCGAATTTCGGCGCGTCGGGCGAGAGCTTGGAACTCCTGTTGGACGGGATCGAGTTGATCTTGAGCTTGGCGTTGATGTCCTGCGCTTCCGGCGAGAGCGTGAAATCGACGAATTTGCGCGCGGCTTCGGGATTCTTGCCGCCCTTGATCACCGAGACCGAGCCGGTCTCGTAGCCGGTGCCTTCGCAGGGCGCGACGATGCCGATCGGCGCCCCCTGCAGCTTCTGCGTCAGCATGTCGTGCATGAAGGCGATGCCGACCGCCGTCTCGCCGAGCGCCGTCGCCTTGACCGGGGCTATGCCGGACTTGGTGTACTGGCTGATGTTCCTGTGCAGACTCTTGAGGAAGTCGAAGCCCTTCTCCTCGCCGAGGCGCTGGACGGTGGTGGCGAGGAAGACATAGGCCGTGCCGGACGAGCTGGGATCGGCGACCTGGACCTCGTCCTTGAACTTGGGATCGAGCAGGTCGGCCCAGCATTTCGGCTCGGCCAGCTTCTTGCTCTTCAGCGTCTCAAGATTGTAGCCGATGCTGAGCGCGCCGAGGTAAATCCCCGAGGTGCGGAACTTCGACTGCTCGGCATGGCGCCTGGCCCAATCGTGCAGCTCTGCCACCTTCGGCGACTTGTACTCGTCGAGCAGGCCCTCGTCGGCGGCCTGCAGATGCGGTTCGCCCGGCCCACCCCACCAGACGTCGCCGCGCGGATTGGTCGCCTCGGCCTTGACCTGGGCATAGACCTCGCCGGTCGACTTGCGCACCATCTGGACCTTGATCCCGGTCGCCTTCTCGAAGATCGAGGCGCCCTCGCGGCACTGCTCCTCGAGGATCGAGCAGTAGACCGTGACCTGCCCTTGTGCCGCAGCGGGCGTCGTGAATGCGGCAAGAGCGGCGCCGGCAAGCGCAGCGGCGTGGAAAAGACGGAGCAAGGCGACCTCCCTGAACGGCCGATATTGTTAGCCGACACAGAAGAAGGGCTGCGTCCGAGGTGTCAACCTCCCTGCCCGCGCACCGTCACTTCACTGTCCCTATTCACGCGCCAGCGGCCGCATCTACTCGACGCGCCCATCCAGAACCCGCCACTCGGAAAGCCTGATCGTTCCGGACATGTCGGGCCGCGCTTTGCCAGGCAGGATCGCGATGTATTCCAGCGAATGGCCGTCCGGATCATCGAAATAGACGCTTGCCGCGGGCATCCACGGAAAGACCACCGGCTCGTCGATTTCAGGGCCGCCACCGCCATTGCGGGGCACGATGCCTTTCGAACGAAGTGCCTGGATCGATTGTTCCACCTCCTCCAGGCCGGTGTGGAAGGCGATATGGAGTCTCAGTCGCAGCGGAGAACTCTGGATCGACCAAAGCCCGAGCATCGATCTGTCCCGCCCGCCGACCCAGAAGAAGGCCGCGTTGCGAGCCGGAACCGTATGGGCCAGTTCGAGGCCGACGATGTCCCGATAGAACGCGATCGACCGCGAAAGTTCCGACACCGTGAGATGGCTCTCGTACAAGCCCTTGATCGGTGTCATGGCGATCCTCCCAAAAGCGCATCAGCTCCGACAGCTCTTCGAAGCAGCGCGCTGCGGGAGAATACAACCCCGGTCGGCGCAGGCCACACTCAGAACAGGAAATAACGCTGCGCCAGCGGCAGCTCCTTTGCGGGCTCGCAGACCAGCAACTCGCCATCCGCCACCACGGCATAGGTCTCCGGATCGATCTGGATGTCGGGCGTCGCGTCGTTGTGGATCATGCTCTTCTTCGAGATGCCGCCACGCACATTCTCGACCGCGACCATCTCCTTGTCGGTGCCGAGCCGGCCCCTGAGCCCGTTCGCCATGGCGGCCTGCGAGACGAAGACCAGCGAGGTCGCCGTCACCGCCTTGCCGAAGGCGCCGAACATCGGCCGGTAATGCACCGGCTGCGGCGTCGGGATCGAGGCGTTGGGATCGCCCATCGGCGCGGCGGCGATCGAGCCGCCCTTGACGACGAGATCGGGCTTGGCGCCGAAGAAGGCCGGCGACCAGACGACGAGATCGGCGAGCTTGCCGACTTCGATCGAGCCGATATGGCGGGAGATGCCGTGCGCGATCGCCGGGTTGATCGTGTACTTGGCGACATAGCGCTTCGCCCGGAAATTGTCGGCGCCGGTACCGGCATCCTGCGGCAGCGGGCCGCGCTGGACCTTCATCTTGTGGGCGGTCTGCCAGGTCCGGGTGATGACCTCGCCGATACGGCCCATGGCCTGGCTGTCCGAGGACATCATCGAGAGCGCGCCCAGATCGTGCAGGATGTCCTCAGCCGCGATCGTCTCCTTGCGGATGCGGCTCTCGGCGAAGGCGAGATCCTCCGGGATCGACGGCGACAGGTGATGGCAGACCATCAGCATGTCCAAGTGCTCGTCGAGCGTGTTGACGGTGAAGGGCCGTGTCGGATTGGTCGAGGACGGCAGCACGTTCGGCAGGCCGGCGACCTTCATGATGTCGGGCGCATGGCCGCCGCCCGCCCCTTCGGTATGGAAGGCGTGGATGGTGCGGCCCTTGAAGGCGGCGACCGTGTCCTCGACGAAACCCGACTCGTTCAGCGTGTCGGTGTGGATCATCACCTGGATGTCGTATTCGTCGGCGACCGAGAGGCAGTTGTCGATCGCGCCCGGCGTCGTGCCCCAGTCCTCGTGCAGCTTGAGCGCGCAGGCGCCGGCCTCGATCATCTCGGTGAGCGCGCCGGGCAATGCGGCATTGCCCTTGCCGGCGAAGGCGAGGTTCATCGGGAAGGCGTCGGCCGCCTTGATCATCTGGCCGAGATGCCAGGGGCCGGGCGTGCAGGTCGTCGCCAGCGTGCCATGGGCCGGACCGGTGCCGCCGCCGAGCATGGTGGTCAGCCCGCTCATCAGCGCATCCTCGATCTGCTGCGGGCAGATATAGTGGATATGGCTGTCGAAGCCGCCGGCGGTGACGATCTTGCCCTCGCCGGCGATGACCTCGGTGCCGGGGCCGACGATAATCGTCTCCGACGGGTTGAAATTGCCGAAGCCGGCCTGGATATCGGGATTGCCGGCCTTGCCGATGGCGCAGATGCGCCCGGCCCGGATGCCGATATCGGCCTTCACGATGCCCCAATGGTCGAGGATCAGCGCATTGGTGATCACGGTGTCGACGGCGCCGTCAGCGTTCCTGACCTGGCTTTGGCCCATGCCATCGCGGATGACCTTGCCGCCACCGAATTTCACCTCCTCGCCATAGGTGGTGAAATCCTTCTCGACCCTGATGACGAGCTCGGTATCGCCGAGGCGGACCGTGTCGCCAGTGGTCGGGCCGAACATCGCGGCATAGGCATTGCGCGGAAAGGCGAAGGGCATCGAGGCGTTCCCGTGTTTTCAGGTCGTCTTCAAAGCAAGCTTCAGGCCATGGGATCGGGGGCCTCCGGCGTCTCCGCCGGAACCGCCATCACCTTCTTCTTCACCACCGGCTTCTTGCGCCGCTTCGGCTTGCGCCGCGGCAATTGCGCCTCCTGCAGCATTTCGAGCTGGACCTGCTGGATCTCGGCAAGTCGCTGCCATTGCCGTGTGATCAGATGGTCGATCTTCTCATGCAGGTGCCGGACCTCGAGCTCGGCCTTGAGGTTGACCTGGTAGTCGTTGAAGGAGCGCAGCCGGTCCTTCGCCTCCTGCCGCTTCTGGCTCATCATGATGATCGGCGCCTGGATGGCGGCGATGCAGGATAGGACGAGGTTGAGCAGGATGAAGGGGTAAGGGTCGAAGGCGCTGGCAGCCAGCGCGATGTTGAGCGCCATCCAGCCGAACAGCACCACACCGAAGCTGATCAGGAAGGCCCATGAGCCGCCGAAGCTGGCGAGCCCGTCGGAGAGGCGCTCGCCGAGGGTGCGGTGCTCCTCGAAATCATCCTCGACATTCTCGGCGATGGTTTCCTGCCGGGCGATGCTCTCGGCGACCTCGCGATCGAGATCGGTGTACTCGCCGTGCTCCTCGCGCAGGATCTCCTCGACATAGCGGGTGCGGTAGCGCGCCAGCTCCTTGAGGCTGATCAGGCTGTGATCGTCGAGATCGGGAAAGTCGCGCCGGATATGCTCGACCAGCGAAGGCCGCAGCGTTCCCAGCGCGATCAGGCTCTTGCGGCTGAGCTCGGCGCCGCTGATGGCGCAGACACCGCGCTTGACCTTGCCGGTTTCGAGCGCGGGGGGAGACGGAAGCACAGCGTCTTCTTGCATGGCGGGCCTGGCCTGAGGATCGTTCGAGAATGGCAGTTGTCGCCGGCTGGCGGAAGCCGGCGACGCCGTGTCACGACGCTGAAGCGGAATCTCGTCGCAAATGCGGTCTCAGGGCTCGCTTCAGAGCTTGCCCATGACCTCCTGGCGGAAGCCATAGACCTCGCGCTTGCCCGCGAGCGCGACGAGCCTGACCTCGCGGGTCTGGCCGGGCTCGAAGCGCACGGCGGTGCCGGCCGGAATGTCGAGCCTGAAGCCGCGCGCCCTCTCGCGCTCGAAGGCGAGCGCCGGATTGGCCTCGAAGAAATGGTAGTGCGAGCCGACCTGAATCGGCCGGTCGCCGGTATTGGAGACGGTGAGCGTCAGGCTCTCGCGCCCCTCGTTGAGGATGAGATCGCCCGGCAGAGTCGTGACCTCACCCGGCTTCAGCCTGCCCTTGGAGCCGCGGATCGGCTCATGCACGGTGACGAGCTTGGTGCCATCGGGAAAGGTCGCCTCGACCTGCACGTCGTGCAGCATCTCGGCGATGCCGTCCATGACCTGGTCGGCCGAGAGGACATGGGCGCCGGCTTCCATCAGCTCGGCGACGGACTTGCCGTCGCGCGCACCCTCGACCACGAAGTCGGTGATCAGCGCGACGGCTTCGGGATGGTTGAGCTTGACGCCGCGCTCGAGCCTTCGCCTCGCCACCATGGCAGCCATGGCGATGATGAGCTTGTCCTTCTCGCGCGGCGTCAGATTCATGCCTTGACCTTCTCGTCCTCGTCTTCGGCGACTTCGTCTTCGTCGTCTTCAGCGACTTCGGCGTCCTCGTCTTCTTCCTCGTCCGCCTCGTCGTCGGTCTCGTCCTCATCCTCGTCTTCGTCGTCGAGGGTGGCGTATTCGTAGGCGAAGACGATCTCGCCCGTCGCGGGATCGAAGGTGCTCGAGGTCGACTCGTCGAAAGCCTCGATCAGCATCTCGGCATCCTCGGGGCCGTCGACATCGAAGCGGCGCACGGCTTCCTCGCCCTCGGCCTTCAGCGCGAGCTCGATCGCCCAGCCGCGGGAGCCGGTATCATAGACGCATTTCAGTCCCTGGATCGCCAGCATGACACTCTCCTCACGTTGACCAGGTGCGCGGTAGCGCACGGCCGATCACATGCCCGAGCAGCATGACGAGGGCGCGACGCAGCGCCTGCGCATCGGCGGAGAGGAGACGAACGAGGAGGAAGCCGTCGAGCGTGCCGGCGCCAGCCTCGACCCCGACGAAAGCCGGGTCATCAGCAAGCAAGGCGCGGATTTCGCCGAGCTTTTCCGGCTGTCCCGGGCCTGTCGCGAAGACGGTCGCCGCAGCGCGCGCGCCCAGCCCGACCGCCTTGCGACCCAAGGTCGCGTCGATGGCGCCGTCGAGCCTGAGGTCCTCGGCGAAGATCAGCTTTCCACCGCGGCGGATGCGCCAGCGATCGTGCAGATGGCCGCTCGACAGGCTCTCGCCCATGGCGGCGCGGCCGAAATAGAGCGTCTCGGCCGCGACGAAGCCCGCATCGGCAGCCAGCTCGACATCGAGACTGCGCGACAGGCGCGAGCCGGAGAACAGGATCGTCTCCTGCGGCAGCCAGGCGAGTTCGGCACTATCCGCGACCTCGATCCGGGTCTCGACGCGCGTCTTGCTGCCCTGGCTGCGATAGATCTTCTCGGCCGCCTGCGTCGTGACGGTGGCCTGCGCGCCGGGATCGAGGAGCACCTGCGTGACCGCGCGGTCGCCGCCGGCCATACCGCCAGCGGTATTGATCAGCACCGCCTCGCAACGCTCGTCATAGGCGGTCGGAAAGCGGGCGCGATAGCCGCCGCTCTCGGCGAGATCGAGGCGCATGGTGCGCGCGCCGACCTTGCCGAAGCGCAGGCGCACGCCGCCATCGGCGCGGACATAGTCCGGCAGAAGCGGTTCGGGTGACTGCGGCAGCGCGGGCGCGAACATGCGGGGGCGTCGGTCGGCGGAGAATGAGCGCAGTGTTCCGCGCCGTCCTTTGCCGGGCAAGGGGCCGCGAGGGCGGCTCTGCCCAAATAATCGGCAGATCGCGACCTTACGGATGCGCCGCCAGGAAGCGCTCGACTTCCTCGCGCGTCGGCGTGCCCGCCCGGCCGCCAAAGCGGGTGCATTTGATCGCCGCCACCGCCGAGGCGAAGCGCACGGCCGCGCGCGCGCTTTGCCCCTCGGCCAGCGCCAGCGCGAAAGCGCCGTGCCAGACATCGCCGGCGCCGAGCGTGTCGACCGCCTCGATCGGGAAAGCCGGGAGATGGGCAATGCCGCCCTTCTCCATGAAGAGCACGCCGCGCGGGCCGAGCGTCACCGCCAGCCAGTTCTTCGCATCGCGCGCCAGCGCCTCCAGCGCCGCCCGCGGCTCCTGCCCGCCAGAAATCTCGCTCAGCGCCTTCTCGCTGAAGGCGACATGGCTGGCGGTGGTCACCATCTCCGGATGGGTCGGCTGGCGGTCGCCGTCGATCACGCCGGGCACCCCGGCGTTGCGGGCGAGCTGCAACGCCGCGAGCGAGCCTTCGCCCCAGCGCGTGTCGACCAGCACGCCGTCGACACCTTTCGGCAGCGTATCGGGCAGCCAGTCGGGCGAGAGCGGTGTCTTCGGGTCGGTATAGGAGACGACCATGCGCTCGCCCTGGGCATCGATCAGGATCGAGGAGACCGGCGAGCGCAGGCCCGGAAAACGCGGCGAGAACGAGGTGTCGACTCCGTCCTGCTGCAACTGCCCGACAATGGTGTCGCCGACCGCATCGTCGCCCAGCCGCGTCGCCAGCCAGGCCTTGCCGCCGAGCCGGCCGATCGCAGCCGAGCCGCTGCCGGCGCAGCCGCCACCGGTGACGACGAGATCGCGCGCCCGATCCTTCTCGCCGGGATGGGGCACGCGCTCGACGCTGTAGACATAGTCGAGCGTCGCGATACCGAGACAGAAGACACCGGCCATGCCGCTCAGAGCTCCTAACCGAACCTGAATTCGCTGATCTGGCGATAGACTTCGCCGGGGCGCAGCACCGTCGAGGGGAAATGCGGGAGATTGGGCGAGTCCGGCACATGCTGCGGCTCGAGCGCGATGCCGGCGCAGGCGCCATAGCGGACGCTGTTGAGGCCGGCGACCGGCGTATCCAGCTTGGAGCCGTCATAGACCTGCAGCGCCGGCTCGGTGGTCCAGACCTCCATGGCGAGGCCCGAGCGACGCGAGCGCAAGGTCGCGGCATGGGCGAGCTCGAGGCCGGTCGCGGCCACCGGCTCGCGGCGGTCGCGGCGCAGCAGATAGTTGTGGTCGTACCAGAAGCGCGAACCATCGGGATTGGCGAAGCGGATCGGCCGGCTCTTCCGGAAATCGAACGGTGTCCCGGCCACCGAGGCGACCGAGCCGTCCGGGATCAGATCGGCATCGACCGGCGTGATCAGATTGGCGCGGACCTCGAACTCGTGGTCGAGGATGTCAGGGGCATCGTCGAGGCAAAAGTAGGAGTGATGCGCCAGGTTGACGATCGTCGGCGCGTCGGTGGTGGCGGTGAGCTCGATCCGCAAGGTGGCGGCGCCGACGAGGCTGTAGCGGCAGACGACATCGAGCGTGCCGGGATAACCGGCATCGCCGGCAGGCGAGACCAGCGCGAGCGTCGCGCTCGCCTCATCCTGCTGCACCAACGTCCAGGGCCGCTTGCTGAAACCCTGCCCACCACCGTGGAGCGAATTGCGGCCATGCTCGTTCAGCGGTGTGCGGTATTCGACGCCGTCGAGCACGAAACGGCCGCCGCCGATGCGGTTGGCGAAGCGGCCGGCGATCGCGCCCATATGCGGGGAGTGCTTCGGGTAGCTGGAGAACTCGGGGAAGCCCAGCACGACGCGCTGGCGTCCGCCGTTGGGCAGCGGCACGACGAGATCGCGCAGCACCGCCCCCCATTCCATCACCCGCGCCTCGGCCCCATCAGCCGAGCGCAGCACGGCCTCGTGGATCGGCGTGCCATCGTCGAGATGGCCGAACAAGGTCTTGGTCAAGGCAAACCTCCCGCCGCGCCGCCCTTCATCCGGGCGGTCGCGGTTCCTCGCTAGTCGCAGCTGCGCTACCAGCGCAAGTCCCGCGGCGCGGCGATCACCACACGCCGGTGTTCGGCATGCTCAGCCAGGGCTCGGCCGGCGCCTTCGGCTCGCCCTTCTGCAGGATCTCGATCGAGATGTTGTCGGGCGAGCGGACGAAGGCCATGTTGCCGTCGCGCGGCGGCCGATTGATGGTGATGCCGGCCTTCATCAGCTTGTCGCAGGTGGCGTAGATGTCGTCGACCTCATAGGCGAGATGGCCGAAATTGCGACCGCCGGTATAGACCTCCGGATCCCAGTTGAAGGTCAGCTCCAGCGTCGGGCGGCCGCGGCTGCCCTGTTCCTTCACCGTCGCGGCATCGTCCGGTGCGGCGAGGAAGACGAGGGTGAAGCGGCCCTTCTCATTCTCGATCCGGCGGGTTTCGACCAGCCCGAACTTGGTCACGTAGAAATCAAGCGCGGCATCGAGGTCGGTGACGCGGACCATGGTGTGGAGATAGCGCATCGTTTGTCTCCCGGGGTTGATCTGGCTGATGGATCGGGCCAAACCGGCGCCTATCCAAGAGGGCTCGCGCGGACCTATCATGAGCGAAACGCAGGATCGCACGACGAACCCGACCGGCCCGGTGTCGCCCACCGAGGTCTCCCGGGTCAAGCAGAAGGCGGCGACGCTGTCGGTGATCGCCAGCGTCGTGCTGACGCTCGCCAAGTTCGCGGCGGCGATCCTCTCCGGCTCGCTCGCCCTGATGACCGACGCACTGCAGGGGCTGATCGACATCGGCTCGACGATGTTCACCTGGTTCGCGGTGCGCGCAGCCGACAAGCCGGCGGATGACGAACACCATTACGGTCATGGCAAGTTCGAGGCGCTGGCGGCGCTGCTCGAGACCGCGATCCTGTTCGGGCTCTCCGGCGCCATCCTGTGGGAGGCGGCCAACCGGCTGTGGAGTGGCAGCGAACCGCATGTCGCGGTGACGCCGATCGTGATCGGCGTGCTGCTGTTCTCGCTGATGGTCGATGCGACGCGCTGGCGCACGCTGACCATGGTCGCCAAGGAGACGCGCAGCGAGGCGCTTTCGGCCGAGGCGCTGCATTTCGCCACCGATTTCGTCGGTACGGCCTTGGTCCTGCTCGGCCTGATCCTGACCCGGATGGGTGTGCCGATGGCCGACAGCGCGACGGCGCTGGCCCTCGCCGTCTTCATGATCGCCACCGCCGTGAAGCTCGGGCGACGCACGGTCGACACGCTGATCGACGCGGCGCCGAAGGGTGTCGCCGAGCGCCTGCGCGATGCCGCGCAAGGCGTCGCCGGTGTCGTCAATGTCGAATGGCTGCGGCTGCGGCCGGCCGGCGGCGTGGTGCAGGGCGAGATCGGCATCCAGGTCTCGCGGACCCTGCCGCTCGACCGCGTCACTGCGATCAAGGACGATCTGTTGCGGGCGCTCGTCGCGGTCGAGCCGGATTCGGCGCTGACCGTCACTGCCAACCCGGTCCAGGTCGACGACGAGACGGCGCTGGAGCGGGTGCTGCTGATCGCGCTGAAGATGAAGGTGCCGGTGCACCATGTCAGCGTCCACACGATCGGCGGGCGGCTCGCCGTCTCGCTCGACATGGAGGTCGACGCGCTGCTGCCGCTCGGCGAGGCGCACGAGATCGCCACAAGGCTGGAGAATGCGATCCGGGCCGAGTTCGGTGGCGAGACCGAGGTCGACACTCATATCGAGCCAATGGAGACCGGCCAGCCTTCCGGCCACAACGCGCCCTGGGAAGTGGTCGAGGCGATCGGCAAGGCGATCGCGCAGGAGGCGGCGCAAGCCGGCGGCCCGATCCGCGACATCCACAGCGTTCGCGTGCGCGAGACCCGCAACGGTCTCGTGGTCAACTACCATTGCCGGGCCGATGGCGCGCTCGACGTCGCCGCCGTGCATCGCGCCGTCGACAAGATCGAGCGCAAGGTGCGCGAGGCCCGGCCGGATGTCTGCCGCCTGGTCAGCCATGCCGAACCGGCGGTCGCGTCCGACAGGCCCTACGCCCTGCCCTGACGACTTTCGCCGCCACCTCGGGCTTCATAGATAAGAGCGATTGAAGGAAGCGAGCCTGCCATGCGCGCCGAAGACGCCCCGCTGATCCGCCTCGAGGATTATCGCCCCTCCGACTGGCTGATCGACACCGTCGATCTCGATATCGTCCTCGACCCGACGCGAACCCGGGTGCGCGCCCTGCTGCAGCTGCGCCCGAACCCGGCCGGCCATGCCGGCGCGCCGCTCGTGCTCGACGGCGACGAGCTGACGCCGGATTCCATCCTGCTCGACGAGGTCCCGCTCGATCCGTCCCTGTATGCGCTCTCGCCGCAGGGGCTGACGATCCAGGCGCCGCCGGCGCGGGCGTTCTCGCTCCGGATCGAGACGACGCTCGACCCCGGCGCCAACACCAAGCTGATGGGGCTCTATCGCTCCAGCGGCGTCTACTGCACGCAATGCGAGGCCGACGGCTTCCGCCGCATCACCTATTTCCTCGACCGTCCCGACGTGATGAGCGTCTACACGGTCCGGCTCGAAGCGAAGAAGGCCGAGGCGCCGGTGCTGCTCTCCAACGGCAATCTCGTCGCGGCCGCCGAGCTGCCCGGCGGCGAGCGCCATTTCGCCGTCTGGCACGATCCACATCCCAAGCCGGCCTATCTGTTCGCTCTGGTCGGCGGCAAGCTCGATCATGTCCGGCAGGATTACGTCACCGCCGACGGCCAGAAGGTCGAGCTCGCCGTCTATGTCGAGCCGGGCAAGGCCGGCCGCGCCGGCTGGGCGCTGGACAGCCTGGTGCGCTGCATGCGCTGGGACGAGCGCGTCTTCGGCCGCAATTACGATCTCGACGTGTTCAACGTCGTCGCCGTGTCCGACTTCAACATGGGGGCGATGGAGAACAAGGGCCTCAACATCTTCAACGACAAATACGTGCTGGCCGATCCGCTGACGGCGAGCGACGGCGACTATGCCTCGATCGAGGCGATCATCGCGCATGAGTACTTCCACAACTGGACCGGCAACCGCATCACCTGCCGCGACTGGTTCCAGCTCTGCCTGAAGGAAGGCCTGACGGTCTACCGCGACCACGAGTTCTCCGCCGACAT
>Ga0102589_1002567_pt1 | contig 20604 bp, 16 predicted proteins | sample AraplaMF_Col_mLB_FD_76858 | JGI IMG/M metagenome (GOLD analysis project Ga0102589, IMG submission 76858) | Arabidopsis root microbial communities from the University of North Carolina, USA - plate scrape MF_Col_mLB | ecosystem: Host-associated > Plants > Roots > Endosphere | place: USA... | reverse complement strand
ATTTTCTTTAATTAAATTAGTTAGTTTCTCCCTCTCTTCTCCTTCACCGATAATATTCCATTTTATGTTATATCCTCTGTCTATTAGTTTTTTACAAGATTCTATAGCCAACTCAAAACCTTTCTGATAATGTAATCTCCCTATAGAAAGAAGTACAATTTCATTTTCCTTCCTATCATACACATCAGTGTTACTTTGATTTGCCATTTTATTTATCATTGTCGGTGAAACGATATTATATATAACCCCTACTTTATTCTTTTGGCTTGGGAACCTATTCTTCAATGTATTTGCGCATTCTTCCGAAACAGTAACGATATGGTCTAATTTTTTAAAATAATCAATATCAAAATTTGGATCCATACCTAATTTGTCATAATCAATATGAACCCATCCTATTTTTTTAAAAGCATATACTTTATCTACACAAAAATATGTAGAAGTTTTTTCTAAAAATCCGATTGCAACATCATATGTTTTAGGGATATTATCCAAGGATTTAGAAAAATATTTCCAGTTATATTGTTCTCTTATTGATATATTTCTAGCATTTCTATTTCTTATAGAGAACATAACTCGGTTATATGCTAGTGTCATTTTACCTTTTACAATAAGCTGCTTAACAGATTTAAATAATGGTAAAGTAAATAAGTGATAAGTTTCTGGAAGTGATAGAATTTGTACCTCTTTTGGTACAAATTCCATAAACATTCCATCATGTTTTAATAAAAACAAATCAACATTATATAAATTGTAATCTATTTGAGATAATAAATTCACTAAACTCTTTTCTCCACCAGCAGCTGTTAAGCTAGGTATAACAAATAACAAATTCTTTTTCATTGATACACCTCACTAAACTAGTTCAGTTAAATATTCTACTGCTTTATACGACATCTTCTTTATATTAGGGATAGATTTCTGTAATGTTTGTCTCAATTGTATTTCTTCGCTTACCATTTCATCAAATTTAGCCTTTAATTTCTCACTGCTTGATATCTCTTCTAACCCTAAAACTAATTTTTCTTCTCCAAATATATCTTTCGATATTCCTTTTGACTTTATGCTATACCCTAACACCATAGTCGGAACACAATTTGAATAAGCTGCTATAGTCGCATGTGTTCTAGCTCCTATGAAGAATCTCATTCTAGCAATATATCCCTTATATTGTATTGCATTTAAATCATTTGGAAGTATGATTACTCGCCCAGTATTTTTGAATTCCTCATAATATTTATATAAAACTTCATAATCGTTATTTCCATCCATTATTACATGAGGTGTAAGAGCAATTGTTGAATCTGTAGTATTTAATATATGATTTATTAATTCTCTCACTGCAGCTTGGGAATCTTTATTTCTCTCCCATACAAGTGGGCTAAAGTTTAATCCAACTGTATTTCCTTCTTGCCATCCCTTAGGAAGGTCTAGTTCCTCTTTGGCCATAGTAAATGCCGGATCAGCACATAATTTAACATTATTGAGCCCCTTACTTTTTAACATATTATAAGTAAGGCTTTCACGAGCTAGTATTGCATCAAACAACTTTAAGTCTTCTAATTTTTTCTCAGACATGTCCTCTTCACCGATAGAACATCCCCATAAAACTAATTTTTTCCCTTGTGCCTTTACTCTTCTATCTATCTCATACAATGCGGGCTGCTCTCCATAACAATAGTTGTCCCCACCTATAGATAAGCATACATCTACATCTTTTATACGTTTAATAATGTTATTTTCCATTTTAGCTAATGCATAAGATTCATCATTCAAAAACTTTACTTTAAGTAAAGCCATCCACCAATCATAAGAATACTTCTTTATACTACTGCTAGAACCTTCATATATTTCATCCAATTGGGGAATTATCTTGTCCGTTTCTGGTTTACTTGATACTAAGTACACTTTTGTATCATCTATTTTTTCTTTTATAATATTCGTAGAAGAACGAACGATTGCTTCGCATCCTCTATTTAAACTGCCTCCATGGGCAAACATCATAATTTTCATTTTAAACTCTCCCAATATTATTTACTTCGAAATCTACTGTAAGCAACTGCACAATATAGTCCGATTGTTAACTTTTTTCTCATCATGTTTATTACAGCTTTTTCATATCTTCCTAATTCACTGTAATTTTCGCTACAATAAACAGGTAATGCCTCTTGTACATGTTTATTTCGAATCATATTTTTTACATATCTATACCTCGTACTAAAACTTACCTTTTTAGATGGAGTAAAATAAATATATATATAAGACATTACACTGTTTATAAATTTTATTGATTTTAGCTGATGGGCCCTTACTTTGTCGACCTTATCAGTATATGTTTGTGGCAAGTCCATGTTATACACTTCCATAGCCCTCTTAAAATAATCTTTTTCTACTATATTTCTAGTAGCACTACCAGTTACCTCTCTATAATGGTATCCAGCATAATTTATATATTTCATACTAGTTGCATTACTAAAGAATTCGATATTAAACATACCGTCTTCTCCTAACGCAACTTTCTCTGGAAATTTCACATCATTTTCATTTATTATTTTGGTTTTATAAATTTTATTCACAGCAGTATTTAAATGATCTGTCTTAAGAAAATAAGGCAATAGCTCTTGATCTATATATTCTTTTTTAAGAACAGTATCTACTGGAAATGGATATTTTATTGCTACCTTATGTCCGTCCATTTCGCCGTTAATATTTGATATAACTACGTCACAATCAACTTGCTTTGCAGAGTTATATAATATTTCATACATATCTCTCTCTATGTAATCATCAGCATCAACAAATCCAACATATTCCCCAGTCGCTACACTCAATCCTTTATTCCTTGCAATACTTACACCCTGATTTTCTTGATTTATAAGTATTATTCTACGATCTAGTTCTTTATAACTCTCAATAACTTCGCTACTATTGTCCGCCGAACCATCATTAATAAATATAAATTCACATTGCTCTAGTGTTTGATTTAAAAGTGATTCCACACACTGTGTAATATATTTTCCTGCATTATAAACCGGTATTATTACACTTACTTTTATGCTCATGCCTAAATCCCGCCTCTACCAGGAAACCCTGCATTATAATAACCAATTATTATCTCCTAAATAATTTGTTTTAGGTTTCTATAATTTTATATAATTTATTTAACTCATAGCTATTACTATAATCTCTACCTTTTAGATGATGAATCAATGTATTTCTGAGCTTATCATCTTTATATAGAGTTTCAATTCCTTTAACTAATCCCTCAATACTTGAATCACATGTTATGCCTTCTACTCCATCTTCCAACTGACTACCTGCAGTAGGATAATTCGTAATCAATATAGGTTTCTCAAGTATTTTAGCCTCTGTAACCGTAACTGCTTTTCCCTCGTATCTAGACGGCTGCACGTATAAATCGCATGCTTTCATATATGGATATGGATTGGCTTGCTTGCCTAATAGTATAAAACTATCTTCTAAATTATTCTTTTCTATAAGTTCTTTAAGAGTAGTTTCATCTGAGCCATATCCTATCACATACCACTTTATATTATTAAATCCTTTGTCATGCAAAATTTTAAGTGCTTTTATAGCACGATCAAACCCTTTTGCGTAGGACAATCTTCCAACCGATACGATATTAAAAGTGCAATTATCTTCCTTATTAAAATCTACAACATTATCAGCCATTTTCCGAATAAACTCTGGTGAAGTAATATTTTCTATAAGCAAGATTTTCTCTTTCAGTGATGGGTATACAGTCAAGAACGTTTTTGTACATTCATCCGATATAGATGCAATATAGTCATACTTATTCCACATAGCAAGATCTATTTCATTATCAATTTCTAGCGTACTGTAATCTGTATGGATCCAAGCTACTTTTTTATCAGCATTTACATTATCAGCTAAAATATCGTGTGGCCATGCATAACTAATTGCAAAGTCATACTTTTTTTTCTGTTTAGGCAAGAAATGTGATACATATTTTGAAACAAGCTGCATCTGAATGTATCCTGATCCTTCTTTAAATTGCTTTTGTTTTGATTTCCTGCCTGCGATATACTTGCTTACTATTCTTATAAATGGTGCTAAAAAATAGCCTTCTTGTATGCATTGTCTAATAGATTTTCTAAATACAGTGTATTTACCTATTTGCGGTAACACATTAACCTTATTAGGAATTAAATGTATGAAATCTCCTGTGTGATTTAATATAAGTAAATCTACGTTATATTTGTCATAGTCAAAGGTCTCTAACATATTAATTAGGCTTCTTTCCGCACCGCCGATTTCCATATCATAAATAGAAATTAAAATATTCTTTTTCATGTAATTCCCCGCGTTCATATTTTGTTCTTGATTTAAGTGAAATCATTATACATTATGAAAGTATATAGACGACACTTTCACATGAACCGCTTCAACTAGTGCGATTGATACATACGTTTTCTCGTTTATTTACAAACAGCGTATTTGAAGGAATATCTCCTTTTACAACACTGCCAGCGGCTATCACAGTATTATCGCCAATAAACGTATCTCTCAATATAACTACATTAGAACCAATCCAAACATTCTCTCCTATCTTTACTTCACCCTTTATTAAATGACTATCTTCAATGTTCTTATAATTATGATCATGGTCATTAATACTTACATTAGGAGCTATCTTTGTGTTTTTTCCAATTGATATTTTATTGATACAATTAATGTTACAGTTATCATTAATAAATACTTTCTCGCCTATATTTAGTACCCCATTAAAATCAATACGAATACTCGTATTTCTTCTGACAAACACAAATTTTCCAATATTGATTTTTGAATGCTTATTAAAAATCTCTATCCTACTTTTTGTTTGAAGTGCAAAGATTGAGCAATTTATATTACGGAAGTATATTAACTTATAGAAAGCGCCTCTTAATACACCGATTAAATGTGAAATATTCATCAACACTGCAAAATATAACCCTCTGTTACGACTTTCTGTAACTAGCGTCTGGAATATTTTTTTAAATATATTAATCATGCATTTTCTCCTTAAAAACTTCTTTTCGCCCCGCACGTTGCCTTAACTTAGCAATATTATCTCCACCTATAATTTTTGCTAAAATTAATTTTATTTTACCCTTCACCCGCGCTTTAGCTGGTAACCAACTCTTATGAAAATGATGCATGGCATATGTATTTTCCGTTATAAATTTTCTACAATTAATATAGTCATATGGTGAAAAATATGTTTGTGGATAGAAGGTTCCTATCCCTTCTATTTCCTGATACTCTCCATCTGTTTTTAAACCTAAATTTTTTAATATCTCTGTCACAATAGCCACATTCGTCAAATCATCGTAAGTACCATCCTCTTTAATGAAACCCTTTTCTTCGTATGAATCTAGGAATGTTTTTATAAGCTTATTTCCTTTAGCCGCTCCTATTGTGCTTGTAGCTATGTAATTTTCTTGTTCAAATCCCCAAAATGAATCATGATGCAATAGATTATTAAAAGATTTAAATACTTCCACATCAGTATCCAAATAAATACCGCCATAATAATATAAAGCATGTACTCTAACATAATCACTTACAAATGCAAACTTACCAGATTTGTATGCCTCTGTTACATATGAATTACAGCTTATATCAAAATTATCTTCATTCCATTCTATTATTTCATAGTCTGGGAGATTCTTTTTCCAACTCTCTATACATCTTTTGACAATATCAGGTTTTTCATTTCCTCCAAACCAGCAATAATGTATAGTCCTGGGTATTTTTTCAAGTTTTTTCACTTTAAAGCCTCCTCTTTAAAGTAGGAAGTCCCCTTTTTATGCTATATTCGTTATACTTATTCGAATATAGTTCTAAAGTTTTATAAAGTCACTTCCATATCCAACGCCTGCAAGGCTTACTACACATTCATAGTAGTAATACATAATATAGAATAATAAAATACCATAATAAATAAGCTTTTGATCTTTTTCCCTAAATAATTTTACAACCCAAGAAATTAATATAAGTTGATACAATCCAAAATAAATAGAAAATCTAGCAAATATCCAGTTTTGTGTTGAAATAATCATAAAGACAAGCCCTAATATAGACATATTTACAACAGCATCACTTTGAGGAAACAACTCTCTTAATCTATCTTTTCCTAAGTAAGCGAGAATAATTGGTACGGCATAAACAATAACCCTAAGTATATTTGCACCGCCCTCAGAAAAGTTTTTGTACTCACTATATTGACTATTTTCTATAACCGCAAATAAAGCATCCATAAATTGATTAAATCCTATTACGATAAGTACCGCACAAACGAGAAGAATATACGTTTGCTTTGACCAGGCTTCTTTCCTAACTATAAAATAAATAGGAATGAGGATAAGCGCAGTCTGATGTACAGTTGATGCAAGTAGGATAATTAAAATATACTTTTTCCAATTACCTTCAAATATATATTTTGTTGCAGCAAATACAATTGCAGCTGCTAAAAATTGCCTTATTCCATTCATTGAAGTTAAAAACATACCACCTGTTATATAGACATATAAACTTAACTCAAGCATTCTTGCATGTTTATATAAAACAAGCACGATTAATAAGTTTGTAATTAATGCTGTTACAAAAATCAGAAGTTGCGGATCATGGGAAAAATTTTGTAAAAACATTTGATAAATATTAAATCCAAGATCCTTTTCCGACTTAATAGTTTCCCAGCTAAAATTGAGGGTGGCATATGAATGCATATAGGCAAAAGTATCTCCAATATTATTACGGAGGCCAGATACTAATATTAAAGTTGTCATGGCACAAAATGTTAAAAATTTATTTGGTTTGATAAAAGATCCTCTCATAATAACCGGTTTAGAAAAATACCTTGCAAAAAAAGAAAAGAAATAAACTAAAGCAAGATTCAACCATAATTCAGTCATTACCAATCACTTCCACATCTTAAGCGTATATAACTATATACCTATTCTTTCTACCTATACCTCTCTTTGTTTTATTTACTTTTCAAAACAGTAGCTTTATGTGTGTTCAAAATATAGCAATAAAGTAAAAAACCAAATGGTGTTGCTAGGAAAGTAGTCCATTTACATGGTGACTCTTTTAAAAACCCATAGTTTTTTATTATCAAATTACTAGACACATAATGCATACATTCTCGAAATTTATCTTTAAATGAAGGTGCATATTGCATAGCGATTTTTCTAAAAAAAGAAAACCCACGTGGATTTCTCTTATATTGCTTAATAATGTTCATACTTGACCCATCATCTAAATATTCTACAAAGCACAACACTTCATTCATTATAAGTAAAGGACATTCTTGATCAATAACAATATACTTATAACTAAGTGGGCAATACTTTTCCCCTGGAAAAACTGGATACGGCGGGGAGTTTCGTGTCAGTTCGGATCTGTATACAAGTTTTTTATCGCCTTTTACTTTATGTTTCACATATAAATCTGAAAGTTTAGATGCCGTTAAACCTGGCGGCATTTTTGTTCCGATAATTTCTCCATTTTGATTAGCATCCAATCCTACTATACCAGCATAACGATCACTTCCATTTTGTTCCCAAAAGGAAAGGATTCTCTCCACAGCATCATCAGCCATATAATCATCGGAGTCTATACAAACATTGAGTTCTGTGTCAATTAATTCATAAGCTGCATTGTGAGCCCCGTGCATTCCCTGATTTTCTTGATAGTGATAACGAATTGGAACTAATTCCTCTGAAATCCACTTTTCCACAAGTTCTTTTGTGTTATCCGTAGATCCGTCATCAATAATTAACCAAATAAAGTCTTTAGAAGTTTGTCTTTTCAAACTGTCGTAGCATAGATGTAGTGTATACGCACGATTAAATGTAGGTGTAAAGACAGTTAAAGTATGACCCATCACAAAACCTCCAGAAATCTAAGTTTGTTTTACATGTAACTATGATTTAAATAATAATCCGTTAGCCATTTCGCCATCGTAGCAGTGTCATATCCGTTTTTACGTAATAAACCGGACGTATCTTCATGGTCATATGATGAAGTAAGAATTTTTTCTGCCCATACCTCTGGCGTTTCCTTTAAGCCCACAAATTCTATTCGACCTGACACATCCGTTTCATCAGTTATCGTATCGGATACAACACATTTTAAGCCAGCAGCCTGCGCTTCAACCAGTACAACAGGCAATCCTTCAAATAGCGAAGGAAACAGAAATAAATCGAACCCTTGCATAAGGAATGATATATCTCCTCTAACTCCTAAAAACCTTACATGAGACGATAACCCTAAGGCAGCTACCTTCTTTTCTACCAATGGTCGTAATTGACCATCTCCTACCATAACAAGCAGGGAATTAGGATTCTTATCGTGCACAGCTTTAAACACATCAATTAGGAAATCGTGATTTTTTTGCTTATTAAATCTTCCGATATGTCCTAATACTAATTTATCTTCTGCACCTATTTCTTTCCTTATTTGCTTCCTAATTTCTTCATCATATTTAAATTCCTCTACATTAACTGCATTGTTCAGAACAGTTACTTCCTTAGATTCACATACTTTCCGTCCAAATAACCATTGGCCTGCATTTTTTGAACATGCAAAATACTTGTTAGGATTATCCTTCATAGAAAATCTCGCATACAAACGAAATGGTAGCTTTATATCTATACCCAAATCACTTAAATGACTATGCGCAATACGGCAAGGAACACCCGCACGTTTGGCTGCTCCAAGTACAAAACTGCTATTTTCGTTAATATGAGAATGTACTACTTTATATTCAGGATGATCAAGAAAGAATGTATCGAGTAATTTGAAATATGAACGATAATTGCCAGGTCTTATTTGCGGCATTCGATAAATTCTTCCGCCAAGACTTAATATTTCATCATCATAATGCCCTTTTTCTTCTCTATGTACCATGAAGTCAAACTGTATCTTATTGCGATCAAGCTTTCGATAATAATTCATTAACATCGTTTCAAGCCCGCCACGATTCATGATTGTCACTACTTGCAATATACGATTAGGTTCCAAGATTCTCCCCCTATCTAACTATTTTTCTAAGTTTATCAATTACTACCAAAATAAAATAATATCCTAGTGTGAATCGGAATTTTGCACAAAAATAAAATACCCTCCAAGCAATTGAAAAATATTTAATTTCAAATTGCCTAAAGGATTCTTTGATGCGTTTATCCTTTAATATGGAATGCAACCTACTGATTTTCATCAAAGTAGATCCCTTATTTTCTTTGCTTATTGTGTTTAAGCCGAGCCCTAATGTACCAAGACATATCCGATTATTTAAGGCTATATAAAAGTCTTTTTCCATTTTCTTATTATCTAAGAAGTTTTCAATTATACCGTAAAGATTGAACCATTGATTCATTAAATTAGGCTTATAAGACGTTGTAACTGATGTAGTGTTTACTCTCCAATAATGATAATAAGGTTTATTTATAAAAACAAAAGTTTTTGCATAATAAAAAGCGTATATATTAAACAGGGAATCCTCATTAGTCCCTATTTTGCTTAAATCTACAAATTCAAGATTATTTTCTTTAAGAATATCTAAGCGATATAACTTTGACCATACTGTCCCCCATGCATCGAGAAGTTCTGGATTTGCTATTTCTTCATTTAAAGGACCAATCAAACGTCTCATAACTTTTAATTGGACTTCTTCATTGCGATAACAGACCTTTTCAGGAAGGTTGAATTCTTTTATCTTTGAATGAGTACCAAACTCTCGAATATACGTACACATAACAATATCAGCTTTTTCCTCAACTGCGCTTTTATACATTGATTCATACATATCTTTATCTACCCAATCATCTGGGTCAACAAAACCAATATATTCTCCTTTAGCTGCACGTATCCCCTCATTCCTAGCTGAAGAAACCCCACCATTTTCCTTTTCTATCACCACAATACGACTATCTTTTTTTGCATAATCGGAAAGTAATTTTGCACTTCCATCTGTTGAACCATCATTTACAGCTATAATTTCTACATCATTAAAATTTTGTGATAATAAACTATCCAAACATCTACTTAAGTATTGTTCAACATTATATATAGGAACTATCACACTAATTTTTGGTTTCATTTACATCCCTCAACATATATTGTGTATAAATATTATTCAATTCAGTACCTACTTCGTCAACCGAGTATTTTTTTACTCTATTTACATTTTCAATCTTAATCTTTTCTCGTAGTGTTCTTGAATGAATACACTCTAGTATTCGTGATGCAAAAAGCTCTACCTCTCCAGGTGATACAAGATAACCGTTTGTTGTATCTATGATTAGCTCCCTATGCCCTCTATTATCAGTAGCTACAACTGGAAGACCACAAGCCATAGCCTCCATAATATTTACAGGCAATCCTTCTCGAAGACTAGATGCAACAGCGAGATCACACATTGATAATAAGGAAGCAATATCAGTTCGATAGCCGATAAAATGAACCATTTCTGCAACTCCTAGATGAACAGCCAGCTGCTTACACTCGTCCATTAATGGACCGTTTCCTGCAAGTAAAAGCTTTGCATTCGGAACTTCATTCTTTAATAAAGCTAATGATTGAATCAAGAATTGCTGATTTTTATTTTTGTTAAACTCAGCAGCATAAAACATTAGGAAATCATCTGGTTTATAACCAAACTTTATTTTTAAATCTTTTTTATATTCATCTTCTACCAATTTAAATTGTTCTATATCTACGCCTATTCCATGAACATGTTCAATGCACTTTGCTTTAAAGCGATGTTTCACCGCAAGATTATAATCTTCTGAATTGATTGTTATGAGACAATCAGTATAAGAAGCTAATCCTCTTTCAATTGGATAATATGCAAGCCAATTTATAAGGGGAGCACCCTTACAAAAATGAAATCCATGAGCTGTATAAATCACCTTTGTTCCTTGTTTTCTTGCTTTTTTTGCAGCTAAGCGAGCAAGAACTCCTCCCATAGGTGTATGACAATGAATAATGCTGTACTTATTGTTATTGATAATTGATGAAAGCTTCTTATAGGCCTCAAAATTTTGCAGTCTAAAAGGTGATCTCTGAATAGGAATATCATATTTTTTATGTACGTATGGAAGGTCCATATTACCACTTGCAGCAACATGTACCTCCCACCCTTGTTCTGTAAACCATTTCATATATGGTAAATGAAAGGCTTTAAAATGGTAATCTACTGTTGCACAAAACAACACTTTCTTAGACAATTAAATCACACACCCATTTAACTATATTCTTGATTCAAGTAAAGCCTCAACAAATCGTCAACCCAATGCTGGTGTTAACACTTTCGAAGTGTTATGTCTATTAGCCAAATCTAATAATATGTTTCGTAATTCTTCTTTATCCAAATCAGAGTGTGTAGAAATAATTTTTTCGATTTCTTCTATATAAATATTAGTTTCTTTTCCTACATAAATTCTCGGATAAATTTGTTGTTCAATCATTTCATCATCTTTTAATAACTCTTCAAAAAGCTTTTCTCCTGGTCTCATTCCGGTAAATTCTATTCCAATCTCTTCAACAGAATTTCCTGATAACTTTATTAAATTTTTGGCCAAATCAACAATTTTTACTGGTTCTCCCATATCTAATACGAAAATTTCTCCGCCCTCAGCTAAAGCTCCCGCCTGTATAACTAGTCTCGATGCTTCTGGAATAGTCATAAAGTAACGAACCATATCAGGATGCGTAACTGTAACTGGTCCGCCTTTTTGAATTTGCTTCTTGAATAACGGAATTACACTACCTCTACTTCCTAATACATTTCCAAAACGAACGGCAACAAACTTTGTTTGACTCATTTTATTTGTATGTTGAACAATCATTTCAGCCAATCTTTTCGTTGCTCCCATAACATTCGTTGGATTTACTGCTTTATCAGAGGAAATCATAACAAACGTCTCGACATCGTGCCAACTTGCTGCTTGTGCAACATTCATCGTTCCCATCAAATTATTTTTTACAGCTTCTTCAGGGTTATATTCCATTAATGGGACATGTTTATGTGCAGCAGCATGATAGACAACATTTGGACGGTATTTATTCATTACTAACATCATTTTCTTACTATCTTGTATATCGGCAATTTCCGGAATAAATGTAATCTCCATATTACCATATAGCTCTCTTAGCTCCATTTCAATGGAGTAAATACTATTTTCACCATGACCTAATAAAATTAACTGCTTTGGATTAAATTTTGCCACTTGTCTACAAATCTCTGAACCGATTGAACCACCAGCACCAGTCACTAAAATGACTTTATCGGTTATGTATTCAGAAATACTATTCATATCCAACTCAATTGGACTACGTCCTAGCAAGTCCTCTACTTGAACATCGCGGAATTCATTAACTGAAACTTTCCCTGTTACTAAATCTTCTAGCATAGGAAGAATTTGCGTCTTAGCTTTTGTCTTTGAACACTCTTTGAAAATAGCGTTCAATCCTTTTTTACTAAGCGAAGGAATAGCAATTACGATACTATCAATATTAAGTTCTTGAACAACAGACTCAATTTGGTTTACTCCCCCAATGACTGGAATTCCAAGAATATCAAGATTATGTTTCTTCACATTATCATCAATAAATGCAACAGGTAATAATTCTGTTTCATTGTTTTGTAACAATTGTCTTGTCACCATTGTTCCAGCTGAACCGGCGCCAATAATTAAAGTTCTCTTTTTCGTATCATCCCTTTTAAAATATGCATCCCGAAGCATCCGCCAAATAAAACGGGATCCTCCAATTAACAAAACATGTATCATCCAAGTTATAGCAAGTAACCGAAAATAGACTTCATGTATTACTAATTGTTGTACCAAAGCTGTAGTTGCAATAGAAAATGTAATAGCTTTAAAAATAATTAATAATTCCCCAATACTTGCATATTCCCATGCTTTTTTATACAACTTATAAATAAAAGCAAAAAAATGATGGCTACATAATAAAGTGATAGAACTAACTACAGATGTTAATGTAATAACTCGAAAACTACCATTTACAAAAAAATAACTAAAATAAATCGCACTTAATACTATAAGTGAATCCGTTAAAAGCAATAACGACAACCTTTGCCGGTACGTCATATAATTCCCACCTTTTTAATCATTACTTAAAAAAATTAAAGTTTTTAACTATGAGATCTTTCCAAAAACCCATAGTTAAAATCTTTAATAAAATTTGGGCATCAAACCCACCCTCACACCACACTCTTGACGACTAGCATCTAAGGTATATTTCAACCCACAGTATAGCCGAGTACCTCCATTGATATTGGTAAGGAGACATCACCATATTTAATCTTTCAAAAGAACCACTTTGTACTTTATAAAGAACATGTCGGTTTAAAATCTTTTTATCTCATTAAATAAATATACTTTATATTTATAGGATACTCCTATATATTAGTTGAAATTCATTTTTACACTTCTCAATTAAGCAGCCAATTATCATTCGAATTCCCTTTATTGGATACTGAATTTTATTGATTTTGACGATGAGTGACTTGTAAAAGACATTTTATTCAACTTATATAAATTCATTTTGATTTTTCAATATACAAATCTCTTCTATGCAAAAAAGTGACTTGCACTTATCTTCTCTCTTGTTTTCACTAAGTTTTGGTAGAAAAAAGCTCCCCAACCAATTCAATGCATAGCCAGATGCTCTTCCCTACCTAAAAAATGGTTTTATATCTTTTTTAATTCACTATGCCTTGTTGTTTAATATAGCTCCCCGTAGTTTCCCTTTTGTAAAATTTAGTATTTTTTTAGCTTCAATTGCATCCTCATTCTTAGTATGGTTATAGTTTACTACTAGCAATACACCATCACATTGATCAGCTAAAATACTTGTATCTGCTACCCCTAAAATTGGTGGAGAGTCAATTAATATGATGTCATACTGATCCATTACTTTTTGAATTAAATTCTCCATTGCGATCGAACCAAGCAACTCAGCGGGATTATGTGGGACTGGACCACTTGTTAATACATGTAGTCCTCCAATTTCCGTTTTCTTTACAGCCGATTCCATTACTTTTTGCTCACTCAAAATATTTGATAATCCAATTGTATTTTCAAGCTGGAATATTTCATGAAGTGCCGGCTTTCGTAAATCAGCATCAATTACTAATACTTTTTCACCTTGTTGAGCTATGGAAACAGCCAAATTTGCGGCAATAGTCGATTTTCCTTCCCCAAATCTTGGAGATGTAATAACGATGGTTTTATCTTTACCATTGATAGATGAAAATTGGAGATTTGTACGAATTGTACGATATTCTTCAGCAATTTTGGAATTTGGCACAGTATGAGTAACTAGGCTTTCATTTTTACTTTCGTCTCTTTTTCTTCTGATTTTGAAAACCACTTGCCTATCCTCCTTAATGATGTAAATTTCTTTTCACTATATATATCTAGCATACTACTCTCATTCACTTTAGAAATACTTCCTAAAGTCGGGATATCTAATAACTTTTCAATAGTTCGTTCTGACTTAATCTTATCATCCAAAGAATCAAGTAGAAAAACAAGACCCACACTTAATACTAAACCAACAATGAAAGCAGTCATTATCGCATTGATATGATTTATGTTTATTGGTACAGCGTATTTATTTGCTGTTGCTTCTGTTAAAATGCTAACACTATTAAAATTTAATATTCTTGCAGCCTCTTTCTTATAAACAGCAGCTGTAACATTTGCAATTTTAGCAGCCATTTTTGGGTCCATATCAACCACATTTATCTTCAAAACTTGCGAACCTTGTACATTTTCAGTACTTATTTGTCCGCTTAACGCACTTGCTGGCCTATTAATTTTCAATTCCGCAGCAACTTTCTCCATTACAACAGGTTCATTTACCAATACTTTAAGTGTATTCATAGATTCACTATTTGCTTGAATAAGTATTCTAGCAGAAGATGTGTATAATGGAGTTTTTAAGAAGAGACTATTAATCGCTCCCACTAACATAATCGTTAGTGTAACTGCAATAATTACCCATTTTCTTCTTCCTATCACAGCAAATAAATTTTTAAGATTTATTTCCTTTTCCATAGTTTCCCCCTACATTTTTAAAAATGAGTCTGATCTTTGAAACCAAACTCACTCATAAATCATTGTTATGCACAGTTTATCATGCATAAAAGTACTACTTAATAAAACACAATTGTTCTATTTAAAATAAATTTTAGTTCTTTATACAGAACAAGTCAACATAAATATTCTATCAAGACATTCCCTCTTTTACAGATTTTTTTCTATCCCAACACTATTCAATATTGGTATTCTGTATTTAATAAAACCCCTGTCCATACTAATAATCCTTCTACAGAATCTACAGATAACTATCTATATAAATTCATTTTGATTTTTAGGCATATAGATTACTGCTATGCAAAAAAAGAATCCGTACTCGCTTTCTCTCTCCAATTTCCAATGTGCATATGGTAGAAAAAATCCCTGACTGCTTCTATGCATGATTATCTGCTCTTACCCACCTAAAATGAATAGTTTCATGTCATCTCTTCAATTATATTTACATAATTCCCCTTATTAAAATGATTTTACATATCAAGTAAATATTAAAACCCCTTAACACTGAACGCATCAAGAGATTAAAGCTTTTAGTATAGATCAGTCTTCTCTCCATAAAATGAAATATAAATTCCACCTAATCAATACTCTCATATTAGTAGGAAATCTATCTTTTACACTGTTATATAATACCTAATATTGATTTTTTCACGAAACCATAATGTTACAATCCACTTTTTGAAAGTTGCCTTTTCCCTAGTGAAGTCAAAGGATTAAAAGCATCAAAATGAGCATCGAATTTCCCACCAACTTGATACCTTGCTATCTGTAATTGTTCAGCATAATTTAGTAGATATCCAACGACAGACGTAATGCGCTCGCATATTTGAAGAATAAGTTCGTTTAAATGACGTTGAAGCCAAGTGGTGTCTGATTTCCTTACAGTTGAGATTCCTAATCCTGATTGTCCTATAATTTTCGATGGTTGAAGATTATTTTGGGCTATATCAATTAATTGCCGACATTCTGTTTGTGTCGCAACTTTTTCATAACAAACTATAAAAGGTTCATTATATAACAGATTTTCAGGATTCTTCATATGCAGCCCATACCCATTCAACAAGGTATGGGTTTTCTGCTTTCAAACTTAGACAAACCTTTTATTTCCAAGTCTGTAAGAGCCCCTGGATGAAAAAGTTTGTTCACAGAACGAATCTTGTTATCAGACAGGATCCTAGACAACCACTTCCAATGCGCCCAATGATGCAGACCTACCACCTTCTCCGGTAATAGGGAATACAAAATTGGTGGAAGTTTTTCCTTAAATCCCATTGCTCTTCTAGCAATGACATAAGAAGCTGTTTGATGAATGCTGATACCAAAACGTTTCATATATTTGATTTTACCAATTTGAGAAGTGTACGCTGAATTTACCTCAAATACTGCTACACCCATCTTCTCAGCACGGCTTTTCATAGCTGAAATCAGCTTTTTGTAAGCAAACATGCTCATCATCATATTTGCTTTTTTCATTGGATACACTCCGTTCTTATTTGGTATACACAAAGTATACCAAATAAGAACGTATGCTTCTATTCGTATACTTAAAAAAACAAAAAAAGCGATTCATCCCTCACCTATCGTTGTTTCGTGCTTGAGGTGGGGGTCTTCTCGCCAGAAATAATAAAAGTGAATAAGATTATGTTTCATGTCCAATTATGAAAATATTTAATCTAGAAATTAAAATTCGAAATATAGAATCTATTATTTCCTCACTAAGACCACCCTCAATTACTTTGTAGCTAACAATTTGAATATAATTCAAATTGCATTAAACATAAACTCCCTTTATTTACTTATATTTGGACACATTTACCAATATTATTTTCCGAAAATTTATGTTAAATTTACTTAGTCAAGTGTGCCATTACTTGACAAATTGCCCTAAGAAGCCCCGTATACCCCGGGGCTTCTTTTTTTGACCCGATCTACAAAATGCCCGGATACCAGCAGAATCAAGGTCTTCCATTCTTATTGAACTACCCCCACCTACCGTTGCATAACCAAATAACCCGTCTAACTTTATAGGGTCACTTTAAAGCGGTCGGAGCCTTTTCCTGCCACATGCCAGGTTTTAAACAAAAGGAGCAGACCAGTAGCGGGCATGTTGTATTCTGCATAGCAGCAATCTATGTGTTAAAAAATCAAGTTGTATTTATATAGTAAAAAAGAACTAAAAAAATAAGGCGAATCCTCCAATGTTAAAATTTCTGTAGGAAATGAATATTCCAAAGAAACAGCCCAAGGTGTTTTCAAAATTGTAGAACTTACTGTTGAGAACAATTAAAAAGATACTATTACAGTAGATTCAAATAGTTTTAAATTAGTTAATAACAAAGGAAGAGAGTTCTCTTACTCTACCCAAGGACAGACAGCCTACGATCTATCTCAAGGTGGAAAGCTAGACCCCTTTTTAAAAACATTTAATCCTGATCTATCACAAACAGGTAAAGTCGTATTTGATATTCCTAAAGATGCGCAAGAACTTGTTTTAAAAGCGCGCGGAGGTATGACTGGTAAGGAAATCGAATTATAACTCAGTGTAACTGACTTATAGGACAGCACCTCTTCATTATCTAGACCATCAAATGCACTTCCACAAAAACTTTAATACCCATAAGCGCCATGCAATTTCCTAGAATAACCGATTTTCCCCTTCCCCTCACCTTTTCTCCTAAGTTTCAATATAGATATATCCATTCAATTATAACGATAAATCAATACCAAATTATTGCTATGCAAAATTGCATAACACACAACCATTATAATATGTTATCTTTATATAGTAATATCTTTTATCTACTTTTGTATTTGTAATGTCATAACAAATGTTTGATAAGAAAGCCGTTATCTTTTCAAACAGCAACAAAAAGCCCTAGTATACTTTTAAATATAGTATACTAGGGCTTTTTGTTAGTTATCAAAACTAACTTTCATATGATTTATCGAAATTAAAAATGTTTTATCCACAAAAAACTCCGATACCAGTAGTATCAAGGCTTCCCAATCTTAGTAAAGAGTCATGCGTTCCTATTGCTAGTCTTGCGTACGGAACAGACTCTAAACCATAAATGTAAATCAATATACATTTAAAGTATTGATTTATCACCGTTTCGAAAATTAGATACCTCAAAATAATTCAAAATACACTTAGAGAAATCGGGCGTTTCTTCAAATAAAAATAAAAGAGCACAGTATGTATATATCGTACGCCAGATAAACACTTGCCGTACCCTCATGAGACATTTTACATTATGTGGGATTCTTTAGGGAGCGTTTACCAAATTGGTGACGTTTTTTTGTTTCTGAGGGGAGACATATATAAATGAAGAAACGCATCGATATTTTAGCAACCGAGGACTCCTGCCACAATCTTTTTACATTTAAAGAAATTGCAGAACTTAACAAAACTGCACGTGAATACAGAGACATTAATAAATCGTCTATTAAGCGTTCCGATGTACAATCTAAACTTATTGCACTACTTGAAATTTTAAAGCGCCACAGCTGCAAATATGTAGGTGTTAGTTTCCTGTGTAAAAATTCAATTGCACATATAATGGAAGTTTCTTATAAAACTATACAACGTTTAATGAAGAAACTCGTTGACCTGGGCATGAAACGTAAATCTGATATGCTGCAAACTGCTAATGCTATTATCATTCAACCTATTGTGGAAGAAATGTCCGACAAGGAACCTGTAAAAAGTCCTGCAAAGTGTCCGACCAATAAAACAACTACTCCTTCCTTAAAACAAAATATAAAAGATATAAACAAACGTAATAGTAATGATAATAGCAATACTCCTGAAGATAATATTCAACAAGCTGATTTTGTTGCTCTTTGGGTACCAGAACGTTTTGTTTCTTTAGTAAGCTGTTTTTATACCAAATCAAAAACAATTCAAGAACTGTGGAAGGTTGTAAGACAGTGCAACAGGGTTATTAACCATACAGCAGGGGATAAAGCGTTTAAGCAAAGACCAGGAGCTTGAAATCGGTGTACGTGCAATCAAAGAGTTTGTTATGAAAGTGAAAGCTGGAGTGAAGATGAAGAATGGTAAGTTTGCATATTTCAACGGGATTGTAAATAACTTAATGGACAAATATTTCTTTGATGATGATTTCATGTGTGCGTAAAAAAAGAGGAGTGGCTTTTTATTGCCATCTGCCAGCTCCTACATCAAGTCGAAAAATATGCAATTTGAGTATATGTGTGGGATAGATCGGCGCAAATAGATGAAAACTCATTTCTCTATGAGTAAAATTATATTTGTAGAAGGGGGCACCATACACATCACCATCAACTTAAAATTTTATAATGCCCCCCAGAACGAAACTCTCAGCAGATGATAACCTTTTTGGGTAGTGTATCAATGATTTCAATAGCTACCCTCACAAATACATTATTGCGCCACTCCAAATACATTGATTTCAGCCGCACTTGTCCATGGATTATTGTTTATCTCGCTTAAGGCACGCAATTTAATATAACGACCTGTCTTGGTTGCAAAGCTGACTTCTTTCAAAGTGGTATCATTTGTAAAGGTACCTGTGGCTACAGCTGTTCCCCAATTCACTCCATCACTACTGACGTAGAACTCATAGCCCTTAATCGTTCCGTTCACTTGGCCGTCTTGTCTTGGCAGGTAGTTGAATTTGGAGAGGCTATAGGTTGCACCTAAATCAATTTGAATCTCGTGCGGCATTGGAGCTACGGGGCTCCAGTTCGTATGCCAAAACGTGTTTTTGTTTCCATCAAAGGCATACGTACCCAGATTGTACGAATTATAGCTGTCTACATATTTTAGTGTCCAATTTGTTTGCGGAATCCAATTAGCTTCTTTTGTTGTGACCGCTACATTCATGGCAGAACCACTTGTGCTTGTCGTCGTAATCGATACTCCCGATTTTTCTCCAGTGTAGGTATTACTGTTCGGATTGGTGTCTGGACCAAAAGAAGCAGCATGATTTTGATTCGTGTAATAGAATGGGTCTTGGTATTCACTGATGGATTGCTCTATATCAATGAAAGGATGAGGGTCATTATCAATATTATTCATGGATTCATCAATATGCCAAACCGCAACGCCACCAGAATTTGTTGGCAAGCTTGCATCATACCCAACTTTTTCGCGATTCTCAACTAAAAAATACGTATTATCCTTTAAAGGAACCTTTAAAACATTATAGTTATTTGGGATCGCATTTAGAGTAAAATTGTTGGTGGTATTTACTACAGTTGGTGTTACAAATCCTAATTTTACTTTTGACCAGGCATCCATATGATCGGGTGTAGCTCCATAATCTTCTCCTTGAAGACTATTCCAAGCTCCATTAGCCATTATACTTAGACCACCCACATGATTATTAACGCCATATAAATCTGGAAGGCCCAAGGAATGACCCAATTCATGAGCAGGAATACCAATCGTTGCCATATGACCATA
>Ga0102589_1002565_pt1 | contig 20633 bp, 17 predicted proteins | sample AraplaMF_Col_mLB_FD_76858 | JGI IMG/M metagenome (GOLD analysis project Ga0102589, IMG submission 76858) | Arabidopsis root microbial communities from the University of North Carolina, USA - plate scrape MF_Col_mLB | ecosystem: Host-associated > Plants > Roots > Endosphere | place: USA... | reverse complement strand
TTCTTCTACTTGTTCGATCGCTCTTGCTGAAAGATCTTTCAAAACCTGATTGGTTTTATTTTGCAAAACACCTTCAATCTTATCATTCAGTACACCTTGAACACAAGTGTAAATTATAGGTTTTTCATTAAAAATTTTATTCATTTTCTGAACATGCTTCGGGTCCCATTTCGCCCCACTTACTTCAAAAATAATGAAAGTGTTTTCTTTAGTATTTTCCTTACTCCAAGTTACTACTACTCGTTCTTCATATGAAGCAAACTTTTTATAGGATGTAGCTTTATATCCATCTGGAGATTGCTCTAAGTCCCATTTTTGAATATTTGCCTTCCCCTTCACATCGTTTAACAATTTTTGAAACGTATGTATGTTAGAAATTGTTTTTGTTTCTCGCGCTAACCATGACCATTTCTCCACTTTAGCATCATTTTTCTCTAAAGCCTTAATCATGTTCTCCATTTTCTGTTCATCGCTTATCGGTTTCATCTCTCTATATCCAACCAAAAAGAAAACAACACTCAAGGCAACAATAAGAATGGCTTTAAGCTTCAATTTCATCCCCTCCTATCCCCATTGTTAACGGAGATATGAGGTTCTATACACTTACTTTACTAAATACGTTAAACTCTTCGAATAGCCTAAATAATCAAGGAAAAAGTTACTTACAGATGTCCCAATTGCAATTGTAATTAGGATGAGTAATACCCTCGTCTGCAACACTTTTCCAGCTTTCATTAAACGCTCGATGTGAATACCTTGTAAGGCCCACCACGTAATGGTAATAAACAATAAATGCGAAACGATGGCAATCAGTGCTTGTTGCCCTAAAAGTTGTGCCAAAAAATCGACCCCTTTTTACTCGGCTACTACTTACGAAAGAATATAAAAACGATACCATAATAAGTAGGAGCCACACTTTTTCAAATGCAAATAAGCATCTTACATTTTACATCGTAAACTTCTCTCGAAAAAACGTATACCTATATGCATTTTCATTTGCGGCTAACACAAAATAAAAAGCGCAGAGTACCGACTCCACACCTTTTATTTTCACTATTGTACCACGTTCCCCAAGAAGAAGAAATCTTTCATTAATGGAAAATATTCATAAAAGAAATTGTATCCAATCATCGGCATAATCCCTAGTATTACAATCGAAATTGCACAAAGACTCATAACAACCTTTATATTTAATGGCAAACGAATTTTCTCTTCTACTTCTCCCGTCCGGAAAAACATTTGCTGTAAAATACGGAAATAATATACGAATGAAATGACTGTCGTACCCATCATAATAGAAGCTAGTACGTAATGAGCTGGCTCTACATGAAGTGCACCTAAAAAGATGTTAATCTTTCCGATGAAACCAGCTGTTCCTGGTATCCCGGCCAACGATAAAATAAAAATCGTCATTACTATCGCTGTAAATGGCGACCTGTTATATAATCCGGTGAAAATAGTGATATTTTCTTTGTCGCTTTGTAAGATTAAACCGTGGATAATTGCAAACGCGCCTATATTCATAAGCATATAGGCGAGCATGTAAAACCACATGCTATCCATCGTAAATGGTGATAATGCCACAAGTGGAACGAGTAAATACCCCGCATGCGCGATTCCTGAATAAGCAAATAGGCGTTTTACGTTATATTGCTTTAGTGCGACTACATTTCCGATAATCATCGTAATACTTGCTAGAACCGCAATATATATACTCATACGCCCGTATAAAGATTGCATGTCTCCTTGCACCGATACACTTGCAAAAATCATAAGGAACAGACGAATAATGAGTAGGAACCCAGCAATTTTAGAAATCGTTCCAAGGAAAGCAGTAACAGGTGTAGCCGCCCCTTCATACACATCGGGTGCCCACATATGAAACGGTACTGTTGCAATTTTAAACGAGAGCCCAACGAGCAATAGTAGAAATGCGAGAGCTAACAATAACTGAATACCACTAGTTAGCTCCCCGGTGAATACTTTTTGCATATCCACAATATTGGTTGAGCCTGTAATACCGTATAAATAACTCATTCCAAAGAGCGTAATCGCCGTTCCAATTCCTCCATTAATGACATATTTCATTGCCGCTTCATTTGATGCACGGTTCCTTTTTCGTATTCCTACTAAAACATAGGAAGAAAGTGATAGTAGCTCTAAACCGACGAAAAGTGTAATAAAATCAACACTAGAAGCCATGAACATCGCCCCAAGAAGGGCCATTAAAAATAAGTAATAATATTCTCCCTTATCTTCAATTGGATTTTTCTTGTCATCGCTCATTGCGGTGCATAAGATGAGGGCCGCTCCGCCTAATAACAACGTTTTAAACCCTTTTGAAAATCCATCTAACACAAACGATCCATTTAAAATATCTCCTGCTGGTTCGCCGTATAGCGTAATTAATGACACAATTGCTAATATGACAGCAGCGATTGCACTAAGCGCCACATACCTATGGTTCAGCTTAAAAAACAAATCACCTATGGAAAGAAGGATGGCAAACCCGAGAATAATGAATTCTGGCAACATGAGATGCCATGATAAGCTCAGTAACGTATCCATATCCACCCTACTTCACCCCCAATGTTTTCAATGTATTTTGAAGCGGATCCCCTAGTATTTCTGGCATTACTCCAATGGCAATAATACAGAAGATAAGCAATAGGACCGGGACGTACTCCCATCCGTGTATATCAGTTTTCGCTTCCCACTCTTTCTTACCAAATGTTACTTGGAGTGTCGCTCTTAATACGTACACAGCGGTTAAAATAATCCCAAGTACACCGACTGCAGCAATGACTGGCTCTCCTTGGAATAAGCCGAGAAAGGCAAGAAACTCACTCACAAATCCAGACATCCCCGGTAGTCCAAGCGATGCCATTCCTCCTGCTAGGAAGAAGCCGCTAAGTATTGGGACACTTTTTGCGAGTCCACCAAGCGCTGTAATATCCGACGTGCCAAAGCGCTGTTCTATAACACCAAGCAAGAAGAAGAGCAAGGCTGCAATTAAACCGTGCGAAACAACTTGGAATAGCGCCCCTTGTGTACCTGGTGCATTAAGTGCCGCAAGCCCCATTAAAACAATTCCCATATGCGAAATACTAGAGTAGGCAAGCACCTTCCTAAAATCCGTTTGGATGAGCGCTAAAAAGGCACCGTACAATAAGTTGATTACTCCTAAAATCGCAATTAGCGTGGCAAACTCGCGAAAGTATTCTGGGAATAGCCCCTTCCCGAAGCGAATCATCCCGTACGCTCCAATCTTTAGCAAAACGCCCGCATGAAGCATAACTACAGCAGGGTGCGCTTCAATATGCACATTGACCATCCAGCGATGCAACGGGAAAATAGGTAGTTTAATTGCAAAGGCAATCATTATAGCAATAAATACACCAAGCTGTATGCTACTCGGGACGATCTGTCCTCCCCCAGCACTTACACCTGTTAATATCTCTTTCAATTCCGCAATATTTGTCGTACCTGTTTTCGCGAACAAAATCGAGAAAACGATGAGCAAAATAGCTGATCCAATGCCGTTATATATTAAATAACTATATGCAGCCTTTTCACTCGACAATTTCCCCCACTTGCCAATTAATAAAAACATTGGTGGCAGTGTAATTTCAAAGAAAATAAAGAACAACATTAAATTTTTAGCAGCGAAGACACCGAGCATCCCTATTTCTAGCATGAGCAATAGCATATAAAATGCTTTTAAATTTCTTTTAATGGAAAACGCTGCAATTGCTGCAAGCATCGCTAGAAGGGCTGTCAGCACCATCATTACAAGTGACAAACCATCAATTCCAAGCTCGTAATAAATAGAAAACCATCTTTTATCCACCGCTGCAAAATCACCAAATTTAATCCATTTCACTTTTTCATCAAATAGCGATAGACTCTTTCCAGAAGCATATGTACAAGCGAGGACGGTAGCTATCCCAAATGGAAGCGCCGTCCCAAATAAACCGAGCGCTCGTACTGTACGCGATTCTTTTTTCGGTGTTAATACAAGTAATAGAATCCCTAAAAGTGGGGAGAAAATGAAGAACGTCAACAACAAATCATTCATCGTAAATCCCCTCCCGTATATAGCAAAATAATGACGAGGACCGCGAGCGAAACTGCTGTTACAGTGCCGTACACTTGTACATTCCCGTTTTGAAGCCTCGACAATGTGCCACTTACCCCTTTAACCAAACTTGCGATTAAAACAGCAATCCCTTCCACGACATATACTTCAAATAAGCGAAGCACATGAGCGATTCCCTTCGTAATAGGAATCACTGTCATATTGTATAGTTCATCCACATAATATTTTTCTTTCAAGAGCTTATGAAGAAATGACCTTTCTCCTCCTGCCCAATTTTTTGAGATAGTTTTCTTTCCATATATGAAATACGCAAGGGCAATCCCCCCAAATGAAACGAGCGTCGCAACAATCATAATCCAAACTGGTCCATGTGCTTCTTCCACTTTAAATTGTATATCCTTCGTCAGCCAATCTCCGAGAAACGTTCCAAACCACGGTGTATTTATATATCCTGCTACTACTGCGAGAACGCCGAGAACAATCATCGGATACGTCATAATGCGCGGCGAGTCATGCACGTCTTCCTTCGTCTTCGCTTCCCCAGTAAAGACAAGAAAGTATAGGCGGAACATGTAGAATGCTGTTAGGAATGCCGCAAAGACTGCTAGAACAAATAGAAAGTAATTGCCACTCATCCAAGTTGCTGCCAAAATTTCATCTTTACTAAAAAAACCCGAAAGAAGCGGAACTCCACTAATTGCAAGTGTACCTATTAAAAATAACGTACCCGTTACTTTCATCTTCTTCTGTAAACCGCCCATTTTATTAATGTTTTGCGTATGCACAGCATGAATTACACTTCCTGCTGCCAAGAATAGTAACGCTTTAAAAAAGGCATGTGTCGTTAGATGGAATATACCCGCTACATAACCAGCAGAACCTAAGGCGAGCATCATATACCCGAGCTGGCTAACTGTAGAATAAGCAAGTACCCTCTTTATATCCGTCTGTACAAGACCGATAGAGGCTGCAAATATTGCGGTGAAAGCCCCAACAATTGCCACCGTCTGCATTGCCACCGCACTTGCCGAAAATAGCGGGAACATCGTTGCTACTAAATATACACCGGCTGCGACCATCGTCGCCGCATGAATAAGTGCCGAAACAGGCGTTGGCCCCTCCATCGCATCAGGCAACCACGTATGAAGCGGAAATTGACCTGATTTCCCCATCGCCCCGATAAAAATTAATATCGCCGTTATCGTTATCATAGTCGGGGACAGATCGCCTGTATGAATCGCTCTAAAAATTGCGTCATACTCAAAACTACCTGCATGCCAAAAGATTAAAATCATCCCAATAAATAAACCGACATCCCCAATACGAGTCATAATAAAAGCCTTTTTCGCAGCAGCCTTTGCTTCCTCCTTAAAGAAATAAAAACCGATGAGTAAAAATGAACCGAGGCCTACTAACTCCCAAAATATATAAAGCTGTAACAAATTCGTCGATATAACAAGCCCAAGCATCGCAAATGTAAAGAGTCCTAAATATGCATAAAAAGTTGGTAATCTTGCGTCACCTTTCATATAACCTTTTGAATACACATGTACAAGTAAGCTCACAAGTGTAACGATAAATAACATCAAAGCCCCTAATGCAGTCACTTCAAAGCCAAATGATATATCAATATCTCCAGTTCTAAGCCATACCCATTTATGCTTCACTGTGACCTTCGAAAATCTTTCTATTAATACAAGTACCGCGAGTATAAAGGAGAGAGAGACGAAGAAAATACTAAGTACGCTGCTTCCTTCTCTAATTTTCTTCCCGAACATAATAAGTAAAAAAAACGAAACAAGCGGGAAAAGCGGTATGAGCCATGCATAATCGATCATTGTTTCCTTCCCCCTTTTCGGTCACAATGCTATCCTTTAAGCGTATCCATTTCATCTACATGAACTGTCGTGCGATTACGATACAAAGCAATTAAAATGGCGAGCCCTACCGCCGCCTCCGCTGCCGCTACAGCCATCGTAAACAGCGAGAAGATTTGCCCTGTTAAATTCGGGAACAAACCTAATTTACTAAACGCCACTAAATTTAAATTGGAAGCATTTAGCATTAATTCGATACAAACTAATACGATTACTGTGTTTCGCTTCGTTAAAGCTCCAAATAAACCGATGCAAAACAAAATAATCGCAAGTGTTAAATACGCAGAAGCTGGAACGCTACTCATTGGAATCCTCCTCTTTCTCATCCTTCTTCGCAAGTATAATCGCGCCAACAAGTGCTACAAGTAAAATAACCGAGGTTAACTCAAATGGAATAATGTATTTCGAATAGAGAAGTGTACCGATTTGAAGTGTGTTTTTTTCATGGAGAGGTAAACTTCCTTGTGTGCTTTCATTTGAAAAATCGATACTATTAACAGCGAAATACATAACTGCCCCAAATGCTACAACTGCAAAGAAGATAATCCATTTTCGAAGAGTAAGACGTGATTCATTTTCCGCATTATGTTTCGTTAACATAATGCCAAAAATCATAATAATTGTGATTGCACCAGAGTAAAGTAAAATTTGTGCAACTCCGATAAACTCGGCCGATAAAAGAAAGTACAAACCTGCAATGCTGAGAAATGTCAGAACGAGAGCTAGCATCATATGCATTACTTTCGTTAAGTTCAACATGAGAACACCACCGATAATTGCAGACAAGGATAGTATAAAGAATGCTACAAACTCGCCATTCATGCTTTATTCTCCTTCCTGACGTTTTCATCGTTTTCGTCGAGCCACTGCAAATTTTTAAATAAATCATCACGTGAATATGCTGCGAGTTCAAAGTTATTTGTCATAACAATTGCCTCTGTCGGGCAAACTTCTGTACATAAATCGCAAAGTATACAAATTTCAAAATTAATATCATACGTATCAATAATTTTCCCTTTTTTCGTAGGGTCAGGATGTTTCTTTCCCGTCAATTGAATGCAATCTGTCGGACAAATGTTAGAACACTGATTACAAACAATACATTTCTCAGGATAAAACTTTTGAATCCCTCTAAAGCGATCTGGCAATGGCAACGGCTGATTTGGATAATCATACGTCACCTTTTTCTTACTCAAATTACTCAGCGTATATTTTAAACCTTTAAATAACCCTTTCATCTCTTACTGGCACCCCCTTCATAGATTAGAAGAATAGCTCCTTAATCAATGCCGTTAAGAAAATATTTGCAAGTGCGATTGGTAATAATACTTTCCAGCCAAACTCCATTAACTGGTCACCCCTTATACGCGGGAACGTAACGCGGAACCAAATTAATAGAAAGACTACACTGCTAAATTTCAAAGCAAACCATACAGCACCTGGAATAAATCCAAGAAACATGACTGGATTCCAGCCGCCTAAAAAAAGTACTGTAATTAAAGAGGCCATTCCGAAGAAATATACATACTCTGAAAGCATGAAAAACGCCCAGCGAAAACCTGAGTATTCCGTATGATATCCAGAAACAAGTTCTGACTCCGCTTCTGGTAAATCAAACGGCGTCCTATTTAACTCTGCTACTGCTGCGATTAAGAAAACGACGAATCCAATTGGCTGTACGAAAATGTACCAAACTTTCTCCTGCGCCGCTACAATTTCATTTAGATTCAAGCTACCAGCTAACAAAACGATACCAATTACGCTCATTACGAGCGGAATTTCATAAGAAATCATTTGCGCCGCCGCGCGCATCCCTCCTAAAAGGGAATATTTATTATTTGATGCCCATCCCCCAGTTACGACACCAATTGTCGTAATCCCAGAAACAGCAATGTAATACAGCAATCCGACACCAATATCCGCGAACTGAAATTTATCGGTAAACGGGATAACCGCAAGTACCATAAATGCTGGCGCAAATGCAATGACAGGTGCTAATATGAACAACGGTTTATCTGCACCTTTCGGAATACTATCTTCTTTCAATAATAGTTTCAAAACATCAGCTACCGTTTGCAGTAAACCGAACCGCCCTCCAACTTGGTTTGGCCCAATCCGGCCTTGCATAAATCCCATCACTTTCCGTTCTGCCAAAATACCATATGTAACGAAGCCAAGGACTGCAAATAGTAGAAGCACTGCTAATCCGAAAAAAATGAAGAAATTCGTCCAGCTTGAAGGTGATTGTAAGAGCGTCTCAATCATTAGCCATCGACCTCCCCAAGTACAATATCGACTCCACCTAAAATCGTAATTAAATTGGCGATGTTTTCACCCTTCAATAACTTCGGTAAAATTTGCAAGTTATAAAAAGAAGGTCTGCGGAATTTCAGACGATATGGCTCTTTCTTTCCGTCACTAGCGATATAGCAACCAATCTCTCCGCGTGGTGATTCTATACGGACAAACGCTTCCCCCTTAGGCGCCTTAATAATTTTCGGCACTTTCGCCAGTACGGCTCCGTCCTTTGGAAACTGCTGGACTGCTTGCTCTACAATTTTTAACGACTCTTCAATTTCCTCCATTCGGCAAACGTAGCGATCCCAAGCATCTCCCACGCTTCCAACAGGAATATCAAAATTAAAACGATCATAAATCGAATACGGCTCATCTTTGCGAAGATCCCAGTTTACTCCGGTGCACCGCAAATTCGCTCCGCTTAAAGAATACGAAATTGCTTCTTCCGCGCTATATATGCCAACGCCCTTCACGCGATTCAAGAAAATCTCATTACCACTAACAAGGTCGTGATAACCTGCCAATTGCTCTCTCATGTATGGAACAAACTCTTCCACTTTTTCAATCCAACCATCCGGCGCGTCCCACTTCACACCGCCGACTCTCATATAGTTAAAAGTAAGCCGTGCCCCGCATAATTCATTTAATAAATTTATAATCATCTCTCGTTCACGAAACGCGTACAAAAACGGGCTGACCGCTCCTATATCAAGAAGATTTGTCCCCCACCAAACGAGATGGCTCGCAATTCTTCCCAGCTCCATCGCAAGTACTCGCAAGTATTCGGCACGCTCCGGAATTTCAAGTCCCATCATCGTCTCTACAGCATGGCAAATGACGTAATTATTCGTCATTGCTGATAAATAGTCCATTCGATCTGTATAAGGGATAATTTGCGTATACTGTAAGCTCTCAGCGATCTTTTCAGTCCCGCGATGCAAATACCCAATAACCGGTGTAGCTTCTTTAATAATTTCACCGTCAATCTTAATAACAAGCCTGAAAACACCGTGTGTACTCGGATGCTGAGGTCCTACATTCAAAAGCATTTCTTCCGTACGAATCATAAGTTACACCTCCACATCATACGGTTCATAATCTTTCCTAAGCGGATACCCTACCCAATCATCAGGCATTAAAATACGCGATAAATTCGGATGTCCCTTAAATGCAATGCCTAGCAGATCATACGCTTCTCGCTCCGGCCAGTCAGCCCCTTTCCACAGCGCTGTTACCGATTCAACTTGCGGCACTTCTCTATCCAGCTTTACCTTCACCGCTACAGACTGTTTCTTTCCATATGAAAATAAATGAACATACACTTCCATATGAGTCACAAAATCTGTCGCATGTAGCTCTGACATATAATCAAAAGCAAGTCCCTCATGGAATCGTAGTAACTCCATCACCTCATAATATTTTGAAGGATCCACCACAAGAGTTGGTACATCTTTTGAAAGTTTATTAATATAGGAATCTACTAATGTGCTACCTCCTAATTTACCCCTAATAACCTCAACATACTGATTGAGATACGGCTGATTAACGGACGGTTCTTCTTGCTTCGGTACATCTTCCTTTTCACTTTCAGCACCCTTCGTCTTCGCCCTTGCCGCCGCAGCCGCTTTCGCCTTCGCTGCTGCAATTGCCTTCGCCTTTTCATCTCCCAAATTTCCATCACCTAGCGAAGCTTTCTGTTTCGCTAGCGCCGCTGCTTTTGCTTTCGCAGCTGCCACGGCCTTCGCCTTCGCTTTAGCCTTTTCTTCTTCCGTTACCTCTTCTGTTCCTTCTCTTTTTTGCTTCGCTAGCGCCGCCGCTTTTGCTTTCGCAGCTGCGGCTGCCTTCGCCTTCGCTTTGGCCTTTTCTTCTTCCGTTACCTCTTCTGTTCCTTCTCTTTTTTGCTTCGCTAGCGCCGCCGCTTTTGCTTTCGCAGCTGCGGCTGCCTTCGCCTTCGCTTTGACCTTTTCTTCTTCCGTTACTTCTTCTGTTCCTTCTCTTTTTTGCTTCGCTAATGCTGCCGCTTTTGCTTTCGCAGCTGCGGCTGCCTTCGCCTTCGCTTTGGCCTTTTCTTCTTCCGTTACCTCTTCTATTCCTTCTCTTTTTTGCTTCGCTAGCGCCGCCGCTTTTGCTTTCGCAGCTGCGGCTGCCTTCGCCTTCGCTTTGGCCTTTTCTTCTTCCGTTACTTCTTCTGTTCCTTCTCTTTTTTGCTTCGCTAACGCTGCCGCTTTTGCTTTCGCAGCAGCTGCTGCACGTTGTTTTGCTTCTTCTACAGTCATTCCATCAATTTTTGGTAGCGCTTTCTCTTTTTCTTGATTTTCTCCCTCAAGCTTACTTATTTCCGCATCATGTTTCGCAACAAGACGTTTTCTCGCTTCCTCTTTCGCGCGCCTAGCAGCTTCTCTTTTCAGATCCTCTAAATCTTTATTTGGATTACTCATTTATTCGTCACCTGCTTCCCCGTCTTTGCCTCGTAACGAATTTTCTCTTTCAACTTATTAATTCCATAAATTAAAGCTGCAGGGTTTGGTGGGCATCCAGGAATATACACATCAACTGGTACAATTTGATCTACACCTTTCACAACAGCGTACGAATTCACATACGGACCACCAGCAGTCGCACAAGATCCCATCGCAATAACCCATTTCGGTTCAGGCATTTGATCATATAAACGCCTAACAATAGGAGCCATCTTCTTCGTTACCGTTCCCGACACAATCATGACATCTGATTGCCTTGGTGAAGTCCGAAAAAATGACCCAAATCGATCTAAATCGTAATGTGATGAACCTACTCCCATCATTTCAATCGCACAGCATGCCAGTCCGAATGTCATCGGCCATAAAGAATTACTCCTCGCCCACCCTTTTAACTGCTCCAATGTAGAAAAAAAGATATTTCTCTCTAATTCCGCTCGCTCATTTGGATGTAGTGCCTCAAAATTTATAACCATTGTAACACCTTCTTTTTCCAAGCATAAGCTAATCCAACTAGCAACATTACAACAAAGATGAGCATTTCAATTAATGCAAATAAACCTAGCTTGTCATATGCAACAGCCCATGGATATAGAAATAAAGTTTCTACATCAAAGATGACAAACAATAAAGCGAAAATATAGTAACGAGCATGAAACCGAATATTTGCATCATGAAAAGGCTCAATTCCACTCTCATACGTCGTCGCTTTTGCTGCACTTGGTTTGTTTGGGCGCAGCATCCTTCCTAATGTAAGAGCCACTACCGGCAGTAATATGCCTACTAGCAAGAAAATCAAAACGATCATATAACTATTTTCATATACACTTGCCATTGTGAAACCCTCCCCCCTAAATTAAGAACAAGTTCACTTAGTAAACAATATGTCCCAGTTGCGACAAATATTATTTTTAAATTTTTCTAAATAATTAAACTATTTTATTTATTATAGCAAACTTCAAATTCCTATGTCGATATGTTGAGGACAGAAACAAGAATTATTAAAATCTATTTTTATAACTCGCTATACCTGTGCAAAATAAGTATAGAATTTATATATATTTTTTAGGCAATCGCAAAAAATAAAAAGGAAGTTTATATGTATATACCGTAGGTGATATAAATGAAAAAACAAACACATGTAAGTATTCTTATAAGCGTTTTATTGTTTTCTATCGCGATTCATTACGTAGCAATGCCCTTTCTATATGAATACTCATTTCCCTTTCAAATATTAATCGGAATGAGCACCCTATTAATTGATATTATCGCTTGTAGTTATATATTTTATTTTACAAATACGAAACAAGGGTTACCCCGTTTATTTTGGATCATATTATCTGTTGGGGCTCTCTCTTATTTCATTGGTGATATAGTTGTTTCCTATCAACGTTTAATTTTAAAGGACTACTATACGTTTGTTGATCCGTCTGACTTTTTTTACCTACTTTTTTTAATTAGCTTTGCACTTGCCTTTCTATATGAGATCATTTATAACCGGGACTTATTAGAAAAGCTTTTTATGATATGTGATATTTGTATTATCGTTACAGCCCAATTTACTTTAAGTTACTACTTACTTATTGAGCAAACCATTCACGTTTTCACAACATCCTATATCGATATATTTGTTCAACTTACCTATCCAATGGCTGATTTACTCTTTCTTTTAATTGGAATCAACCTTTTATTCAGACCATTATCCTTATTACCAAAACAAGTTGGTGCACTTCTTGGTAGTGCTTTAATTTTGTATGCTACTACAGATGCTATTTATGCTTATATAAAATATTTCACACCAGCGTATTCTATGTTTACAGTTACTCCGTTCTATCAAGTTGTTTTAGTGCTAGCAGCAATCGCCTGTATTCTTCATACGAAAGAGCCTGAAAAACAAGAGCAGGTACTATTAACGCCTAAATTTGGGGAATCAATCCGATTATTATTACCTTATATTTCTGTAGTAATGCTTATTATTTTTATATTGGCCGAATATGTTTTTGCCCCCATTGTAGTAATCGGGCTTATAATAACTTTCACTTTCGTTCTCATACGCCATAGTTTAGTTCGAAAACAAAATAAAATATTATTACTAGCCCAAATGCAATTCAACTTGGAACTCGAGAAACAAATTGAACTACGTACAGAAGATTTAGTAGAACAAAAAAATGAGCTCTATCATAACCAACAAATGTTTAAATCTTTATACGAGCACCATCCAGATCCAATCTTCACATTAGATTTGTACGGCAATTTTCTTAAAGTTAATAACGCTGGTACTACTTTACTAGGGTATCAAACGAATGAATTATTAAATCAACCTTACTACTCACTCATATACGAAGAAGATTTAGAAGAAATTATTAACGCCTTTCATCGCGTAAAAAAGGGGAATTCTATCTCTTTAGAAATACGAGCGTATCACAAAAACAGAGATATTTACTACTTGCATGTTACAGCTGTTCCCATCTTTTTAAAGGATCATATTTCAGGGGTCTACTTAATGATTAAAGATATTACGGAAAGCAAACAACAACAAGAACAAATTAATTTCCTAGCATATCATGATACTTTAACTGAACTTGCAAATCGCCGTGCATTTCATCAATATTTAGAAAAGGCGATTGCACGAGCAAAAATATCGAAAAGCTCCTTTGCTGTTATGTTTCTCGATTTAGACCGCTTTAAGGTTATTAATGATACTCTCGGGCATCGGGTGGGAGACCTCCTATTAATTGCAGTAGCCAAAAGGCTCGAACGATTATCAACACAGCATATGAAACTTGCTCGACTAGCTGGGGATGAGTTCACAATCCTCATCGAAAATTATAAAAAAAGGACAGATGTAAAAAAAATAGCTGATATGATTGTAGTGGCCATGAACAAACCATTCGAAATCGAAAATCAGCATTTACGAATCTCACCGAGTATCGGGATTGCAATATACCCTGAAGCAGGCGAAGACCCACTTTCTATTTTACAACATGCCGATATGGCCATGTACGAAGCAAAAAATAAAGGAAAAAATCGTAGTTCTCTTTATACGAAAGAACTATATAAGAAAATAGAACGAAAAGCTCGAATCGAAAAGGATTTGCCACTCGCTTTAGTAAACAAGGAATTTTATCTCGTCTATCAGCCACAAATTGATACGACAACAAATAAAATTATCGGCGCTGAAGCATTAATACGTTGGAAACATCCACTATTAGGTGACATTTCACCATGTGAGTTCATTCCAATTGTAGAAGAAACGCCACAAGTCGTTCCACTTGGACATTGGGTATTAAAAGAAGCCTGTCTCCAATTAAAAATATGGCATACCTTTGGCTATCAAAATTTAAAAATAAGCGTTAATTTATCAGCAAAAGAGTTCCAACAAAATCAATTAATCGAAAACATTTCACAAATATTAAACGACGTGCAGGTCGATCCAAAACATGTCACACTTGAGTTAACAGAACGAATTGCGATGATTAATGAAAAAGAAACACTATCGAGACTGAAGCAATTAAAAGAATATGGCATTCGAACGGCCATTGATGACTTCGGTACTGGCTATTCTTCTCTCGCTTATTTATCAATTTTCCCTATCGATACATTAAAGGTACCAAGAGAATTTACACAACTAGCCGATCATCGCCCTGAAGAAAGAGCCATCTTTTCCACTATCCTTTCTCTTGCAAATACTTTAAATCTCTCTGTCATTGCTGAAGGAATTGAAACAGAAAAACAACTTAAGTTTCTACAAAAAAACAACTGTAAATATATGCAAGGTTACTATTTCAGTAAACCTCTAACAAGTAAACAGTTTATAAAATTTCTACAAAAAACACCCAGTATGAACAATTAGTTCACACTGGGTGTTTTTATCCCGCTATTTGCGAGAGTGAAGGTTCGTTATCATTTTGGGATGATTAAAGCCCCTAATGATCACAGTTTCACTTTATATTGTTGGGATTTTTTTCTCGTAATATTCTTCTGCAATCTCTTCGTAAAAAGCTGAAGCTGTCGTATAGAAATATGGAATTAACCAGAGGAATCCAATCCCTAATGTAATACAACTTAATATAAACCAACCAATAAAACTTAAACATAAAATGAAATACTCCATTTTATGCCCATCCATCATACGACGGCTTTCTGTAATGGCTTGATTCAATGAATACTCGGGATGATCGTTTATAATAAAATACGTCATCGCATAAGAAAATGATTTAATAATGCCTGGAATAATGAAAAGTAAAGTCCATAAAAGAAGATAAAGATTCACTAATAAATATACTAAAAATGATTTTAAAAATCTTTTCCCCTCTGTAAACCAAACAAATACATTGCCGATACTAGCTTGTTTTTCACGAATGATATTTAAAGCCAGATAATACCCCCCTAAAGTTAACGGTCCGGTAACAAAAAGTGTAAGAATATCTATCGAGAATGAACCAGTTGTATCTTGCCAACCGAAAGTTGAAGAAAATCCCCACTTAACACTAAAACTAAACATCGTGATAAGAATTGAAATTAATAATGTTGCCCCAACAGCTAAGCCCCATTTTCCTTCTAGAGAGTCTAACGCTTCTCCTTTTAAATCACTAATCATAATTAGCCTCCTATACGTAACAATTCTATTAGTATAGCATGTTCTTACCGCAATTCATCTTTTGAAATATAGCGATAAAAATGAGATGTCGTTGTACCCATATACGGACTAAGCCAAAGAAAACCTATTCCAAATGTCAAAATCGCTAAAATAACCCAGCCTATAAAACTAAGCCATAAAAGAAACAAATCTAACTTATGTCCCTTCATAAGACTCTTACTTTCTTTCATTGCTTGTGACACACTATATTCTGGATTTCCAATCATTACATAGTACGTCATTGCATAAGAAAAATACATCACAATCATGCCAACGATTGAAATAGCTAATAGTACGAAGAAAGCAATTGCAAATGACGTATTCCCTTCTTCACCTAACAATGCAAATAAGCCTATTAACAACATCGGAATCCATGTACCTGTATATAACAAAATCGCAAGCATTGCCCACATTGTTTTCATCATTCTTTTAAAACCACGAAATCCTTCGAATAAGTAATCTACTTTAGCACCTTCTCGTTTACTAATCTGTAGACATACATTCGTATAACCGTATGATGTAATACCATACGATGCGTTACTCAAAATTATCATGATACAATAAAATACCCCAAATGTAATAGCTGCTCCAATTGATATTGTTTCCCCTTCAATTGAACCAGCGAAGCTAACAATTAAAAAAAATAGAATAAGTCCTGGAATTAAAAGTATAAGCATTGCAGCCATTGAAACAACATAACTTAAAATAAAATATAAAATCGTTGATCCAACACCTAGTCCCCAATTCCCCTTTAAAGAGTGCAACGCTTCTCGTTTCATTTCACCGATCATTGATTCATCCCCTTTATGAAATATAAATTGTTGTACATTCTCTACTTATACAACCATCAATGCAATTATACCATTTTTGTAAAATTATCCATAAAATACAATAAAAAAATCCGTAAAGGTTTTACCTTTACGGATTTTTTTATTTCATATCGGAAACGTTTAAACGGTTCACAGCACGTTGTAATGCCATTTCTGCACGTTTAAAGTCAACATGTGCTTGTTTGTCTTGCATACGTTGCTCAGCGCGACGCTTCGCTTCATTTGCACGATGGATATCGATATGGTTTGCTTCTTCAGCAGATGATGATAATACAGTTACTTTATCTGGACGAACTTCGATAAAGCCACCGCTAACTGCTACATAATCAGTGTGTCCACCATTTTTCAGACGAACTGCACTAATTTTTAATGGTGCAACAGTTGGAATGTGACCTGGTAAGATCCCCATTTCCCCACTCTCTGCTTTTACACTTACCATCTCTACTTCTTTTTCGTAAACCGGTCCATCAGGAGTTACAATACTGACTGGAAATGTCTTCATACTTCGTCCCTCCTAAGGCCTTACGCCATCATTTTCTTCGCGTTTTCAATAACTTCTTCAATGCCACCAACAAGGCGGAATGCATCTTCTGGAAGGTCATCATATTTTCCTTCTAGAATTTCTTTGAAACCACTAACTGTATTTTTTACAGGTACATAAGAACCTTTTTGACCTGTAAACTGCTCAGCTACGTGGAAGTTTTGAGATAAGAAGAATTGAATACGACGAGCACGATGTACAACTAACTTATCTTCTTCAGATAACTCATCCATACCTAAGATAGCGATGATATCTTGAAGCTCTTTATAACGTTGTAAAGTTTGCTGTACTTGACGAGCTACTTCATAATGCTCTTCTCCTACGATTTCTGGAGAAAGTGCACGAGATGTAGATGCTAATGGATCTACGGCTGGGTAAATACCCATTTGCGTTAAACGACGCTCTAAGTTTGTTGTTGCATCTAAGTGAGCGAACGTTGTAGCTGGTGCTGGGTCAGTATAGTCATCGGCTGGTACATATACCGCTTGGATAGACGTGATAGACCCTTTATTTGTAGATGTAATACGCTCTTGTAATTGACCCATTTCTGTTGCAAGTGTTGGTTGGTAACCTACCGCAGATGGCATACGACCAAGAAGGGCAGATACTTCAGAACCCGCTTGCGTGAAACGGAAGATGTTATCGATGAACAATAGTACGTCTTGTCCTTGCTCATCACGGAAATGCTCAGCCATTGTTAAACCTGTTAATGCAACACGTTGACGTGCTCCAGGTGGCTCGTTCATTTGTCCGAATACCATCGCAGTTTTCTTGATTACGCCAGAATCACTCATTTCGTGGTATAAGTCATTACCCTCACGAGTACGCTCACCTACACCAGCGAATACAGAGATACCACCGTGCTCTTGTGCGATGTTGTTAATTAATTCCTGAATTAATACTGTTTTACCTACGCCGGCACCACCGAATAGACCGATTTTACCACCCTTAATGTAAGGAGCAAGTAAGTCTACTACTTTAATACCAGTTTCAAGAATTTCTACTTTAGTAGATAACTCTTCGAATGCAGGTGCTTGACGGTGAATTGGATCACGGTGTACATCCGCAGGAAGTTCACCATCTAAGTCAATTGCATCACCTAATACGTTAAATACACGACCAAGTGTTGCATCACCAACTGGTACAGAGATTGCTTTACCAGTATCTTCTACTTCTGTGCCACGAACAAGTCCATCTGTGGAAGACATTGCAACTGTACGAACTGTGTCATCACCTAAATGAAGTGCAACTTCAAATGTTAAGTTAATGTTTGCTCCGTTTTCGTTGCTTTGTTTTACCGTAAGGGCGTTGTAGATTTCTGGTAGCTTTCCGCCATCAAACTTAACGTCTACAACCGGACCCATGATTTGCGTAACGCGCCCTTTATTCATCGGGTTCCCTCCTAGCTTTCTTTTAATTAGCCAGCTTTCTAAGAGAAGTCGGCTTTTAATTTTTTATTAGTTTATAGCTTATGCGACTCTTTTGACAGAGCCGCTTCCACTTTTTATTGAATCTAGTTCCAGCGGCTAGAACAGTCGGTCATTTCGCGCCTTCCTGCGAGGCAAATTACGCCTCTTCGTCAGGAGCTCCAATGCCCTCCTGTTCTGGACGAGCCGCTTCCACTTTTTATTACTATTCTAACGCTGCTGCTCCACCAACGATTTCCGTAATTTCTTGCGTAATCGCTGCTTGACGTGCACGGTTGAATGAAAGTGTAAGTGAATCGATAACTTCCATTGCGTTGTCTGTAGCACTCTTCATTGCTGTCATACGCGCCGCGTGCTCACTTGCTTTACCGTCTAGTAATGCACCGTACACTAAGCTTTCTGCGTATTGTGGCAATAATACTTTTAATATTTCTTCTTCAGAAGGTTCGAATTCATAAGCTGTCGTCGGTTTGTCAGACGCCACATCAGTAAGCGGTAAAATTTTATTTTCCGTTACTTCTTGTGAAATTTTACTTACGTAATGGTTGTAGTAAATATACAGCTCATCATAAGCACCATCTGCGAACATCGCAATTGCTCGAGAAGCAAGATCTTTAATATCAGTAAATGATGGGTGGTCAGATAATCCAACTACTTCATCAATGATGTTAAATCCGCGACGTTTTAAATAATCACGTCCTAGTCGGCCAAGCACAATAATTGAATATTGGTTTGAATCCATATTATGACGTTCACGAATCACGTTACTAACTGTACGTAATACGTTACTGTTATAACCACCTGCTAGTCCGCGATCAGATGTAATAACGATGTATCCTGTACGCTTTACAGGACGCGCATTTAGCATTGGATGATTAATTCCTTTACTTCCTTGCGCAATGCTCGCTACTACTTCTTGAATCTTTTCCATATACGGAACGAAAGATTTAGCATTTTGCTCTGCACGGTTTAACTTAGATGCAGATACCATCTCCATCGCTTTCGTAATTTGACTCGTTTTCTTTGTCGAGGTAATCTTCGCTTTTATATCGCGTAAAGATGCCACAGGTTTTCACCACCTTTTTTCCGGAAGTTGGCACGATTAGTAAGAATCCTCTTCCTAATCTACGTTGCAAGATATTCTTGCTCATGATTGAAGGAAAAGAATAGGTGCACCTACTCTTTTCCTCTACATAACCGTCAGCAATCTCAGAACCTGAGATGCCTTTTATATATACTATCTAGCTCCAGCGGCTTGAATGCTCGGTGGCTTCACTTCACATTCAAATCGAGCCGCTTCCGCTTTTATTAATTACTCAGAAGCTACGAATACTTTTTTAAATCCGTTAATTGCTGCTGCAAATTTGTCGTCATCCGCAAGTTTCTTAGTTGTGCGGATTTCGCTTAATAAGTCAGCTGCATTTGAATCTAACCAAGCATGGAATTCTTCTTCGAAACGAGTGATATCGACTACTGGGATATCATCTAGGAATCCACGTGTTAAAGCGTAAAGAATGATAACTTGTTTCTCTACACGTAACGGTTTGTGTAATCCTTGTTTTAATACCTCAACTGTACGAGCACCACGGTTTAGTTTCGCTTGTGTTGCTTTATCAAGGTCAGAACCGAACTGAGCGAACGCTTCTAACTCACGGTAAGATGCAAGGTCAAGACGAAGTGTACCTGATACTTTACTCATTGCTTTAATCTGAGCAGATCCACCTACACGTGATACAGAAGTACCCGCATCGATCGCTGGACGTACGCCAGAGAAGAATAGGTCAGATTGTAAGAAGATTTGTCCATCCGTAATCGAGATTACGTTTGTTGGGATGTAAGCTGATACGTCCCCTGCTTGTGTTTCGATGAAAGGTAGTGCAGTTAAAGAACCGCCGCCTCTTGCATCACTTAATTTTGCTGCACGCTCTAATAAGCGAGAATGTAAGTAGAATACATCCCCTGGATATGCTTCACGACCTGGAGGACGACGTAATAGTAATGAAAGCTCACGGTAAGCCGCTGCTTGTTTTGATAAGTCATCATATACTACTAATACGTGTTTACCATTGTACATGAACTCTTCACCCATTGTTACACCAGCGTAAGGAGCTAAGTATAATAATGGAGCTGGTTGAGAAGCTGATGCAGTTACAACGATTGTGTAATCTAATGCACCGTGCTTACGTAGTGTTTCTACTACGTTACGTACAGTTGATTCTTTTTGTCCGATAGCTACATAGATACAAATCATATCTTCATCTTTTTGATTAATGATTGTATCAAGTGCAACTGCTGTTTTACCTGTTTGACGGTCACCGATGATTAACTCACGTTGACCACGGCCAATTGGTACAAGAGCATCGATCGCTTTAATACCTGTTTGAAGTGGCTCATGAACAGATTTACGATCCATTACACCTGGTGCTGGACTTTCGATTGGACGAG